>Ga0256843_1000151_pt1 | contig 61252 bp, 62 predicted proteins | sample AlvinellametaG_FD_191572 | JGI IMG/M metagenome (GOLD analysis project Ga0256843, IMG submission 191572) | Pompeii worm associated microbial communities from hydrothermal vent at the East Pacific Rise, Pacific Ocean - Alvinella | ecosystem: Host-associated > Annelida > Integument > Unclassified ...
AAAAACGCTCGCTACTAAACTCTAGTAGGTCTCTGTGTTCTTGGACGCGTATTATAGACAAATTTATCCCTCTTGTCAAGGGTTTCTCTAAAAAAAGTAAAAAATTTTATTCTTTTTTACTTTTTGTATTGATTGCTTATTAATTAATAAACAATTTCTGCATTACCATACAACTCATTAACCTTATTCTCTAAAGATTCAACCACTCTTTGTTGCTTTAAGAGATTTCGAATATTCTCTTTTGCCTCATTAAAAGAGAGATCTCCTTCTCTTTTTTTATTTAAAAGGTAAACAACATGATATCCATGTTTTGTTTTAATCGGTTTATTAAGAAGTGTTTTTGGCTTTGCCTTAAAAGCAGCGCTAAAAAGATTATCAGGAGCCATCCCTTTTCCAAACCATCCCATATAACCATTTTGTTGATGTTCTCTAGCAATACGAATAAACTCCTCTTCAAGATTTTTCGCATCTTTTAACTGCTGAATAATTTTTTGAGCTTCCTCTTTTGTAGGAACAATAATATTAGCAATCTCTATAGAATCAGGAAAATGAAATTTCTCTCTATTGTTCTCATAAAAGCTTTTTAGTTCTGCTTCAGAGATTTGTGTATCTTGAAATTTTTTCTGCTGATAGAGAATCAAAGCGATAGAACCTTTAATATTTCGAATCTGTTCTTTGGTTAAATTCTTACCAGAGATCTTTTTATACTCTTTTTGTGCCAACTCTTTTTGCTTTTCAAATGCTTTTTTAAATTCAGGAGTATTCACAATATCCTGTTTTAATAAATAAGCATGTATCAGCTCTTCTTTAATAAGATGCTCCATTAATGCAGCACGCTTGGTATCATCTAAAGTTTCATACCCTTTAGGAATAATATTATCTGTAATGGTATGTCCATTTACTGTTACTAATGCTTTAGAAAAAAGCAATCCACTCAATAAAAAAAGCACCACGATGGATCTTAGCATAATATGTTTCATCATATTTTTCTCCTTTTTAATTAACGGTATTTTAACATAAAAAAGTGAAAAGCTAATCTATGGTTTCTGCAACAAATGTTTTGGTTACTTTTCCTCCAAAACGATAAATACCATCTTCAATACTAATATAAAGTTCATCTCCTGAAGTAGGAATTGTCTTAACATTATCATTAAGAGCACCCTCTTGATACCCTCGAACAAAACAAGCAACCATACCCGTTCCACAGGCTAATGTCTCATCCTCCACTCCACGTTCATAGGTTCGGACATGTAACTCATCACCTAAAAATTGACATATATTAACATTAGCATTGTACTTTTCACGTAAACGTCTCATCTGTTCAATATTAAAAGTAGAGAGATCCTCTCGAACCGCTACAAGATGAGGAACACCCGTATTGATTAACCACCACTGCTCACCATCTTCGTTAATCTCTTTTTCTATAATACGTGGTGGTGTCATATCACTTACAACATAAAGACCATTAATAGTTGCACGAATCACTCCTGCTCCTGTTAAAAACTCTGCTTTTCCATCTTTAGAGATACCCTTCTCATGTGCAAAATGAGCAACCGCACGTGAAGCATTACCACACATCTCAGCTAGGGAACCATCTGCATTATAAAACTCCCATTCAAAATCATACTCTGGATGAGGAAGTACCACAACCATCCCATCAGCACCAACCCCATTTTGACGATGACAAAGCTTTGCTGCAAGCTTACTTCGATCGGCTCTCTGCTGAGCTATAAAAATAATAAAATCATTACCATTAGCTGAATATTTTGTCACTGTCATACGTGATCCCTTTCCCTATTTTTTCTTTTTTTTATCAGGTCGACCAATATCTCCAGGACGAACCATCTCTATTTTTTTATGAACCAAGGAGACATTTTGCACCAAAAAACTCTGTGGTTTATTGGCTCCATCTTGCATGATAACCAAAAATTTCTCTGACATCTTTCCATGATAAATTTTAAATAGTTTTTCACCAGAAGATATCTCATCAATCTCTACACGATCATCTTCCAACAAAGGTAGCTTATACCTACTCCCTTCTACTCGTAAAAGAGTATTATTCTCTTTATAAACCAACCAGACAACTTTAACATAACTCAAACCATAAAGGGAGTGTGCTGAATGTTCAATAATTAATCGATCAAAGTTTTTCTCTTTTCTCTCTATCGTAATATTTCCATCTGATTGTAAAAGATCCAGATAAAGTGCTTGACTCCCCTCTATACCATCTGTGATATGCTCTAAATGATGATATAAATGTTTATTTGAACGCCGTAGAAGATCACTGCTTTTATAAAGTGCCATCAAGACCAAAGAGAGCAGTGTAATAGAAATTAAAACCTCTACAAGGGTAAACGCACTTTTTTTAGAATACATCAATCTTCCATAATTCCAATACGAACCGCCTCTTCATAAGAGGTTTGACCAGCAATCAGCATCTCTTTAAGCTTATCTGCAATACTCTTCATTCCCTGTTTTTTCATCTCCATACGAATCTGATGATCGTTTAAGCCCTCTTTCATCATTGTTTTCACATCATCATTCATAATAAAGAGCTCCCCAACTGCCCTTCTTCCTTGATAACCTGTATAATCACACTCTTTGCATCCTACTGCTTTATAATACGTCCCATCCTTAGGAAGATTAAGTTCATCTAATACAGTAGGAGACAGCTCAGTTTGAGCCTTACAGTGTGGACAGAGTTGACGTGTCAACCGTTGTGCTAAAACCCCCAATAACGTTGAGGATATTAAGAACTCTTCAATCCCCATATCCATTAGACGACTCAGGGCAGAAGTAGCATCATTGGTATGCAACGTAGAAAGCATCAAGTGACCAGTCAATGCCGAACGTAAAGCGATATCTGCTGTTTCACTGTCTCGAATCTCTCCCACCATAATAATATCAGGATCTTGACGTAGAATTGATCGTAATCCTGCTGCAAATGTTAACCCAACCTTTGCATTAACTTGAATCTGATTTACATTCTCTGCATTATACTCCACAGGATCTTCAACCGTAATAATATTCTTATCGGGTGTAGCAATATGCTGTAGACACGCATGGAGTGTGGTTGATTTCCCTGATCCTGTAGGACCCGTAACCAAAATCATCCCATGAGGATGCGTCAAAAGTTTATGAAGATCCTCGGTTAACTCATCAGAAAAACCTAATGTTTGAAGGGTAGGAATACTTTCACTCGTCATCAAAAGTCGCATAACAACCCGTTCACCATAATAGGTAGGCAATACCGAAACCCGAATATCTAGACTCTTTCCTGCAATACTCACTTGTGTACGACCATCTTGAGGTATTCTCTTTTCTGAGATATCTAGATTTGAAATAACTTTAATACGAGAAATTACCAATCCCGTAATATTTTTATCAATATCTAGATGCTTCTTTAGTGCACCATCAATACGAAGTCGAACCTCACCTTTTTTCTCTAAAGTCTCAATATGAATATCACTTGCCCCTTTTTTAATCGCTTGGAAAAAGAGAGAGTTTACCAATTTAACCACAGGTGCAGACTCTTCATTTGAGAGAAGATCTTGAGAGTTTCGAATAAAATCAAGTAGATCTGACTCTACCTCAATAATATCATCACCACTCTCTGTCTCAATAGCATCAAACTCACTTCCTGTTTTAAGCTCCAAAAATTTATTACTTAATCGCTCAAAACTCTCCTCATCAACCTCGACAATCGGATAGTCAAGATCAAGTGTTGAGAAATGATTCAGTGCCATAGCAAGATGTTTTCGTTCGACAATGGCACACTTCTCCTCCTCAACATAGGCAAATAGAAGATGATGCTTCATTGCCAACTTATTATCTATCTCATCACTCCATATTGGTTCAAGATCTATATTCTCAATAAATGGCAGTTTTATCATCTTGACATCCCCTACTCATTAACATTGGTAAAGGTTGTATTCTCATTATACTCAATACCTGTATTAATCTTATCCAAATCAATGGGTCTACCTTGAGGCTCTAACTGCTCCAAGATTGATTCGCTACGAATAGGAGGCTCACTCTGTGTTGTAGGAATCTCTTCAATCGTATAACCCTCTGTACTTACAGGAACCATAGAGACCCCTTCTTTAGATGATTCTGATTGTGCTGTAAACTGGCTATAGCTTACCTCTGTCATATCAGGGGTAACAACCTCAGTTGCTGGTTCATCATGCGATTGACTCTCAAAAGTAACATGCGTACGATCTTCTAACATACCTCTACGTCGTTTCTCTAACTTGTCAAGTACAATCTTATTAAACTGCTCTTGAATAGAGTCCAACTCATCAAGATACTTACGAAGTTTTCTCAAATCTGTACTCTTTTTAACAATATATGGTGTCAAATAGATGACCACATTAATCTTACTTTTTGAATCTGTCTGAGAAGTAAAAAGTCGTCCCAAAATAGGGATATCACCTAAAATAGGTATTTTTGTTGAGCCTTTCCCTGAAGCACTCTTAATGAGCCCTCCCAAGATAATGGTCTCTCCATGATCCACAATGGCATTGGTCTTAACCGATCGTTTAGTTGTAGTTGGTCGATCCGAGGATCCTCCAGAACCAGGTAGAACATCCTCGATGGTTGTCTCCACCTGAAGATTAACTTTATTATTACTAGATAACCGTGGTTTTACAGTCAAAGTAATACCAATATCCTCTCGACTATAGTTGTTTAGAACATTCGATGAGCCCTGTGTACTCTGCTGAGACTGAACAAGAATCGACTGAGTCTGACCAACATAGATGGTTGCCTCTTTATTATTTGTAGTCAAGATAGAAGGCTCAGAAAGTACTTGTGCCGCACCATTTTGCTTGAGTAGATCAAGCTGTACTCCCATCGAGAAAACCTCTTTAATCCCAGGATCAAAAGAGAAGTTACTTGTTGTCTCTGTTCCAATAGGGTTTCCTGCATCATTATAAATTGTTTTGGTACCCCCTTGATTAAGGAAACTCATCAAGTCACTTGATATCGCTAGAGGAGCAGCTCCTGAACTTGCCATCAAAGAGAAGACCCCTTTTGAAGTAATCGCTCCACCGTTAAATCCATATTTCATTCCAATATTCTCAGCTAAATTGGTATTAACTTCAACAATCTTAGCCTGAATATAAACCTGTGCCTTCTCTATATCCAACATCTTAATGGTCTCTCGGATATTCTGAATCTGTGTAGCATTGGCTAAGACAATCAAGGCATTCCTCTCGATATCACTAGCAATAACTGCTTTTTTGACTTTTTTATCCTTTGACGAAGGGATACGCCCATTTGTATTTCCACCATTAGCAGGAACCACATTGGGCTTTCCTGCATCACTTACTGCATGCATGCCCCCTTGAACTCCCATCATTCCTGTCATCTGAGGAAGCAACTTAGAGAGAATCTTCTCCATCTCTTCCACATTTGAGTTCATCAAGGGAATCACATACATTCGTTGCATATCATCTGAACTTTGTCGTTCTACATCCAACTCTCGAATGTAACGCTCAAGTTTTGCAATGTTTTTACGACTTCCAACCAAAACAATCGCGTTACTACCCTGCTCTTGTAATACTGTTACCTTCTCACTGGCAATATCTTGAGCAAAGAGCGATTTTGCCATACTCTGAATAATAGGAAATACATCCTTAACATAGGCATGATGTAAAGTAATAATCTTACTGGTACTTCCCTCTTTTTGCTCGATCTTATCAATAAGTTGCTTGATTGATTTCAAAGCACTAGGATAGGTTGTAATTGCCAATAGGTTATTCTTTTTAAAAGAGATAATCTTTGAACTCTTAGGCAAGAGTGCCTTAATCTTACTTCTAAGAACCGCAGAGTTAGCATTATTAAGCTGAAAAACCACCGTTCTCATGGTTCCTCCATCTCCAATGCTCTCCTCTCGAACCTCTAGACCTGTACCTGCTGCCTCTGGACTCTTCACTACTTGATAATACTCACCCTTATCGACAAGTGTCATCTTTTTGGTCTCAAGAATAGCATTGGCAAGAGGGATAAGCTCACTCTTCTCAATGGGTTTATTGGAGACAAAATTAATTTTCCCTTTAATATCCCCATCTACTAAGATATTTTTTCCCGTGATCTTACCCACCATCTTAATAAAGTCGCCAATCTCTAAGTTTTTAAAGTTGACATCCACCTTCTCTGCATGTGCGTAAACACCCCATGCTAAAAGTAGTCCCAATGCTATTTTACTGAATTTCATATTCTAACTCCATCTCTTGATTATTTCTTTTTATATTTAGTGTTAAATTCTCAATACTGTCAATCTCTTTAAAAAAACCAAAGGCAGCATTATAACTGTTAAGCTCTTGTCCATTTACTGCCGTTAAGATATCCCCTTTTTGTAGCCCTAACTTCTCAAAATCACTTCCTTTCTTGATGAAGTTCACTTTAAATCCTTGCAGTTTTCCATTGACTTTATAATCACCAATACCAATATCTTTCCAGACCTTATCAATATCTTTAGTATAAGCACTGAGTAAATCTTTAGAGACCACTTTAGTTGCACCATCGTCTGACTCAACAATCATATTTTTAGTGGTAGACTTACTACGCTTTGGATGCGAAGAGGAAAGATCATCTGGCTTAGTATTCTTATTTTTAGAACCTTTTAAAAGCAATTCAAACTCTTTTCCACCTTTAGAGAAGACTGCATAGTTAGACCCTGCAGACTCCAACACAAATCCATCAATATCTTCACCTTTTGCTAAAACCTTACTCTTTTTAGATTTCGCAACCGTAACCACCAACATATCAGGAGCATTATAGATCGCCAAAAGCGTATAACCCTGCATGTTGCCTACTTTTTTCACAGGTTTAATCACTTTTTTAGGCTTCTGGGGGATTGTTGGATTACTATTTGCTAATTTAATAGGATAGTAGAGTGGTTTGAGTTTACTCTTCTCTACATGCTCCACTCCACTTTTAGGAAGATAGAAAAAAGCTACCAATAGCCATATAATCTTGACAACAAGGATTATAGAAACTACAAAAATAATACGAGAGATCAACTTGGTACTAGTACTTTTTTTCATAGTATAACCCTTTCTTATCTTTTTTCAAGAACTTCTTAAATGGCTGAATATCCTTGATATTAGAGAAACGTAACAACAGTTTACGTTGTGTCCAATAGAGTCCACCAGTAACCTCTCCAAAAGATCCATTTCCTTCTATCGCAATTTTATACGGTTTAAGTACCGAAAACGTAGCATCGAGTCTATTAATCGATTTGGGTGCAAAGTTTGCTATTCCCTTATCAGTAATAACCGAAGAGATCTCTAAATTATTATAAAGAAAAAAAATATTTAATTTCATCGATCCTACCTTAGCAACTTTAATCCCTTTAAGATAGATATCTGCATCCAAAATCTCTAACCCAAATAGTGTATCTTTAATCTGCTCATTACTAATAACAATATCACTCTGAGAGAGTCTCTTTTCTAAAAGATAGTAGATCTCCTCTTTAGGTGCAAAGATCCATAAAGAGAGGATCAACAACAAAAGCCCCCCAACCGTTCGTTTTACCACTTGCATTTTAACTCCATATTATATCGCTCTTTTCCATCGGCTTCAATTGATAATGTTGTAATTTGAACAGGCATCTTGAAGAGCTGCTTCACTACTTTATTCAACTCTTTAACACTCAAACCTTGATAGCTTGCACTCATTTTATGTGAACGTTTTTCAAATGATTTAACTTTTTCTTTAGGGATAATGGTTTTAAAATTGTTTAATTTTTTTCCAATCTTTTTATCACCCCAGAGCCGTTTGAGTTCACTCACTTCACTAATCTGAGTAATACGTTTCTCAATACTCTGCTTTTCACTCTGAACATACGCCTTAGATTGATACTTATACCCATAAGCAAAGAGCACAAATATCAATGAAAAAAGAAGAATCAGCTCACCCTGAAATCGTTTTAAACTTGCCATATTCATAGTCTCTTCTCCAACACAATCTGATCTTGATTCTTCGAGACAATCTTAAAACCACTTCGCTTGGCACTCTTCTCAATCTCTTTTAAAATACGTCCACTCGTTGTCTCAATGGTTGCTAGAAGGTGCTTCTCATCGAGTGTAAGCGATTTGAGATGACTCTGTTTTGAAAGCATCTTAGAGACCTCACTCACAGCATCGCGTTTAAGACGCTCTTTTTCATCAATTGGTTTATACTTCTGTAACTCACTGTTTCGAATCAATGAGGATGCCAACTTTGGATTCTCCTCCAAAAGCTGTTCCTCTTGAGCCAAACTGTTAGCAATAGAGGCTCTAATCCTTTTACCTTCAACTAAAAAAGTCCCCCCTAGAAGCAACAGTAGTAAACCCAAAATAATTGCTTGTTTCATCGAGATAAAACTATCATGTGCTTGGTTTAATGTAATGGCATGTTGCAGTGTCGAGCTAGAAAGATCCAATGGTGACAACTCTCGATCCGAAGCCAAAAGTCGCTGAGGAATAACCGTCACTACATTATCAATGGTCTGTAGTGCCTCTTTTGCACCAAGTGCCACTGGCGTATTAAGCTCTGATGCCAACTCCTGTATAAAATAAACTTTACCAATAAGATACGATCGTAATCCCCGCTCTTCTAAGAAATGGATAATCTCTGCCACATCATAGGCAAAAAAACACCAATCCTCTCCACACTTATAGACATGATATTGATACTCTTTTGCGGGATTAAGATAGTCATCAAAGAGTGAAGGGGCAATGTTTTTCGCCTGATAGGCGAACTTAATGGCTAGGGTCTCACGAATAAATGTATAAAATTGTGGCGTTAAGACAATATCCACTGTCTCGTTGCTTGTGATTGGTTCCATATGTTTATGAACTAACACCCGCTTGTTAGATCTTCCCATAAAATTCAAAATTTCTATTCCTTTCATTTTCATAATCAAAGCTAAAACGATAATGCCTATCTCGATAAGCGTAGGTCTCTTCACAATGCATCGCATTCAAACCTTTAGAAGAAAAAAGCTTAGGATCAATACTATCACCCGTTCCATTCTCGGCTATAAAATTAGCCAATGTTGGTTTACTATCGGTCTCAAGATCAATTACCCACTGCTCTTTAACCGTATCTAAAGGGATCTCAAAAGCAGCGGCAATCAGCTCAGCACTAAGGTACTCTCCATCAATGACTACTGCTTTTGAGACCTCAATAAATACAAAATATTTCTCCCAAGGAACCCTAAAGACGTTAACATCATTATATTCAAGACGATAATCCAATAAGATTTTATCCCACTCTTTTCGAGAGATCACTCTACTTTTAGCGACAATTCTTCTCTCAAAATCCTCATCTTCTACTCCATCAATACGATTAAAAATACGAGATTTAAGTGCATCAGGCTCTTTGATCTCATACTTTTCAAAAATATATTCCAAAACATTGACTGCCAACTCATACCTTTGTGGTATCTTTTTGCTAAATGACTCATCCAACCAGGCGATGGGTACCCCCATCATCAACGGCATACATTGTAGATTCACCATAAAACCACTCTCCTCTTCAGAGAGCATCATTGGCAATGAATAGAGTAGGTCTAATTTTTTACTATCTGCTTTTCCTTTTGGAAAAAGATGTTTTAATATGTTGGTTGTGTTTTTGTATAACAGATTCCCTTGAATGAGTGCAGAACTCTCTCCTGCATCATCTTGTGCCTTCTCAAGATAACTAAATGAAACAGCAACTATTGATAAAATAGATGCGATAATTAAAAGTGTAATAAAAAGGGCAATACCTCTTTTTGTTTTATCCATTATAAAGCTCAATTCAAGTAAAATCACCAGTATTATAACTAAAACTAACTAAGGATTTTTAAATATGACTAAAGTTTATGAGACAACAGTAGATCCCCTGAGTGAATTCAGACAAGAACCAACAACAAAGCAAGCTTTTTCACTTATTGAGTTACTTGTTGTTATTTTAATATTGGGACTTCTGGTTGGTCTGGTTGCACCACGAGTAATCGAACAAGGAAACGAAGCACAACGAAAACTTGCCTGTACCCAGATGGGAACCACCAAGCAAGCACTTAAGATGTTTAAACTAGATAATGGAACCTACCCAGAGACCGATGAGGGGCTCGAAGCATTGGTAAAAAATCCTGATCCTGAAAAATACCCCAACTACTCTGCTTCTCCCTACCTAGAGAAACTACCAAAAGATTCATGGGGAACACCACTGACCTACATTAAAACAGGTAGTGAGTTCAAAATGATTAGCTTTGGTGCTGACCGTAAAGAGGGTGGCGAAGCTGAAGGTGCGGATATCGTCTTTCCTGATTGCCAAAAATAGTTAAATGCAACAGGATAAACATCTCTATAAGCGACACTCAGCGTTTACGCTTATAGAGCTTATCATTGTTATTCTGATTATCTCTTTGGTTGGTTTTATGGTCTTTGCTGAAGTCAAAAAACAAGAAGAGAAAGCAGAAAAAGTTAGCCCTCTTACCCTTCGAAGCTCTCTTAAAAAATCTTTTGGAGAGTACCAAGAAGAGATTGAGTTTTTTTGTGTACATAAATCCAAAGAGTGCTACGTTGCACGAGGTGGAGAGATTACACCCTACGAAGGCTTAATCAACCTTGGAAGTGATGTCGAAGTCTACAAACTTGACCGAAACAATCAAATGGTACGCATTGATGACTTTGGACGAATTAAGGAGACACGAATTACCTTTCGTTATCAACTCCACAGCAACGGAAGCAATACCCAGATGGTGATTGCCAACAGTGAAGGACTCTATTATATCCCCAGCTACTTTGGAAAGAGCCAACAAGTAGAGAGCTTAGATGATGCCAAAAACCTCTGGCTTAAACCCCAATATGACTTAACCGATCAAGGAAACTACTACTAATGTCCCCATCCACACCACACCATGCAGGATTTACCCTTATTGAGGTTCTTATGGCTGTCATCATTACTACCATTGTGGTAATGGGAGCGATGGAGCTTCAAGGGAAAAATCAAGATATGGCAGAGTATATCGGTAAACGCGGTAAGAGTGAACTGGCGAATTCACTCTTTTTAACCTCAAAAGCTTACCGTTATGACAAAGATGAAAAAGATGCCTACGAACTGCTCCGTGAAGATTTTAACATCAAAGATGATGAGAGCCGAGAGATTCTTAAAAATATTACACGAAAGATTAACCTCACCGAAGAGGAAGAGATCCCTGTCTCCCTAGAGGAAGATGGTCCTCCTGTCTTTACCTTTTATACCAATGAGATTCTTCTTAAAGGGGAGTACCCTTCTCGCTATTATAACTTTCACTAAACCTCTCGTCGCTCGTGAAGCAACAACATTACCCACGCTAAAAGGGTAATGAGTGCTTCCACCAAAAAAAGATACTCTCCATAAATTTTTCCAGATAGTAAAGAGCCTAAAGATCCCCCCAAACCAAATCCAATCCCCAACACAAACTGTTGAGCTAAACGTTTCTCTTTATAAAGAGAAAAGACATAACTAATCATGGCACTATGATAGAGTGCAAAACTAACCGCATGAAGCGATTGAGCCAAAAAAGTTATAACTATACTCTCCGCATAGAGATAGAGTAACAACCACCTTAATACCGTAATCAAAGTAGCAAATTTCAAAATACTTAATAGGTTTTTTTGTAAAAATCTCCCCTGAAAAAAGAGCATAAAAATCTCACAAACTACCCCAAATGTCCACATCCAACTGGTCATCTCTAACGAGACACCATGATCAAGCTCATAAATTGTAAAAAAGTTATAAAAGCCTCCAAACGCCACCTGCATCAAAAAAATACTGCCCCAAAAAGCAGTAAAACGTTGCAGTGAAAAAGCTGATCCATCCTCAGATTCCTCCGAAGTCCTTAAGCGTACAAATCTTAGAAGTAGTCCACCAAAAAGAAGCGTTAAAAGAGCCATTCCCGCCAAGTAATAGAGTGCTTCATACGGGGTGGAGAGCATCTTACCCAACCAGAGTGCAATTAGAATAAAACCAATCGATCCCCAGAGCCGAATCTTACCATACTCCTTTTTAGAGAGATACCCCAATGCCAATGTCTCAACGAAAGGAAGAGAGATCCCCATGGATGCCCCAAAAAGCAAGTTAATAAAAAGATAGAGCCAAAAATGCTCCACAGTGCCAATAAAAAGTAGACCAGAGAGCAACATTCCCCAAAGAGAATATGTATAGATACGCTCTGTTAATGGAACAAAATACTTAAAAATAAACGGAAGTAAAAAACGCATAAAGGGAGCAGCAAAGTAGACAATCCCTACTTCTGTTTTACTGTACCCAAAAGACAAAAGTACCTGAGGCATAAAAATAACATAGACCCCAACCAAAGAGAAGTAGGCATAATAAAAAAGTGCTAAATAAAGTCGCATCTATCGCTTATCAACAATAACCATGGTTTGGCTTAAAAGATCATGTAAACCACGATTATCCTTACGAAAAAACATCATCAACCATCCAAATACTGTAGCTAGAGCAAGTACCATCAAAAGATTTCTAAAAAGCAGTGCCCATAGAGGAGGTTGCTGATGCGTTTTACTGTCGACCACTCGCAGATTATAGGCCTTATACCCAGGTGTTTGTCCCTTACCAAAATACATAAACGCCGTCTGAATCAAAATCAATGGTACCAGAATATAGATCCATCCCAAAAGCTTATGTTCTGCAAAGCCTTCACGTCCATCCATGACAAGATAAAAGACAATATACATAATGGGCATCAGAAGCATAAATGTATCGGTTAATGCGGCTTTTGTCTTCTCAAAGTTACTCGCAGAGATAACTCCTCTCCCACCGTTATCTTTCAAATCTTTATGAGATACAGAGCGATCTACTCTCCCCTGCTTAACCTCTCTAAAACGCTGTTTTGCCATGCTTTTCCCCTTTTTTGAGCTTATTATACCCCATTACATCTTGGAACCAAGATTCATAGAGAAAATAGGCAACAACATCGCCGAGACAATAATTCCAACAATTCCCCCAATAAATAGCATCATAAAAGGCTCCAAAAGGCTCAGAAGTAACTTCATCTTATCCTCATTCTCTTCTCGATAGAGGGCTGCAATATTACTAAGAATCTGTGCCACTTCACTCGACTCCTCCCCAAGTGCCAATGCCTGCATAAAGTTTCGCTTGGGCTTGGTTCCCTTTACTCTTTGAAGTGCATGAGAGAGCTTATTTCCCTCAATCACCTTCTGTACTGCCTCTTCAAAGGTCTCTTTAAAGGCACTGTTACTAAAAGTACTTGTCGCAAGTTTAACCGCATGAGCATACGAGACCCCCGATGCCAACATCAACGATAAAATATATGAAAAACGCCCCAATTCATGATTTTGAATCAACTCACCCACTACAGGTAACTTCAACACAAAGGCATCATAGAGACGTTTGTATGCAGGAATATATTTATAAAGCAGTTTAAAAAAGATAATCATCCCGACAAACCCTAAAATTAATGCCGTATAGTGTGCCGAGAGGAAATCGCTCAATCCCAAAACAAACTGAGTAATACCTGGTAACTCTTGACCTGTATCTTTAAAAATTCCTGTAATTTTAGGAACCACAAACGCAATCAAAAAACTTACCATTCCAATAGCTACAATAAAAATAAACATCGGATACGCCAACGCATTTCCTACCTGCTTTTTTACTTTGGCTTGAGTCGAAAAGAAATCCCCCATCTGAATCAGAACAGGAACCATCTTTCCACTCTGACTCGCCACATTAATACTCTGTAAAAAAAAGTCTGGCATGGCATAGATATTCTGGGTATTTAATGCGTGATAGAGTGATTTCCCCTCTTCGATCATGGTACGAATCGAAGCAAGAAAGGAGGCATACTTTTTCTCTTTTTGATGCTGATCCTCAATCAGACGAATTGCGGTCAAAATTGCCATACCAGAGTTAAGATAAGAGCTCAACTCTTTGGCAAACGAGCTCAGAAGCGGACCATCCATCTCCCGCTTTGAGAAGTTTTTAAGGGTAATCTCTTTGGTGGCATTAATCTCCTTGTAGAAGATTCCCTGAGATTTAAGTTTACGTTTTGCTTCATCAATGGTAGTCGCTTCAATACTACCCTTAATTGATTTTCCCTCTTTGGTGATACCTTTATATTTGTATAGCATATATGAATTCTCTTATTTTAGATTTTATATGCCATTATAGCATCTATGCCTATAGAGAGAAATTAATTTTATTTTAAGGAAGAGATTAAGGAATATTTATCCCATAAAACTTAACCTCTGTCTCTTTTCGTACCTTCTGAAATTTCTTCCGTTTCCAATGTTGCATGTTCTTTTTTAAAATATTCTCTTCAATAGCACGTTTCTCTTCTTCAAATGTTCGTTGTTCTGGCTGATGTTTTTCTAATACATAAACAACATGATAGTAGTTTTTAAATGCTATAGGTTCATCAAATACAGTACCCTCTTTCGCATTCCAAAGTTTATCAAAAATCTCTTTTCCCATTGTCTGAGCAGAGATCTCTCCGACATAACCACCATTTTTTGCAGTTTTAGGATTTATACTCTGCTTTGTAGCTAACTCTGCAAAAAATTCAATAGAGTTATTATGTTCTTTTACCGCCTTAATAACCGAAAGTGAACTGTTTTTATCCTTTAATACAATCTCTGAAACTTCAATACGTGCAGGATAGCGATAACCTTCTTTATGTTTTTCATAAAACTCTTGTGCCCTAGAGGATACCTCTTTAAACTTCTTTTTATGGATTAAAACATGATATGCCAATGCATCAGCTACAGTTTTATCCTCGAAAATAATCTTCTGTATCGGATTTAATACAATACCTTTACGCTTAAGCTCTGCTTCGGCTTTTTTAAGATCTTGATCCAACTCTTTTTGATAAATTGACTTCTCTGCTTGAACTCCTTTAAAAAAAAGCTTATAAAAGAGATAACGTGCCACAAACTCCTCTTTTTGCTTTTGAGTTAACTCTTGATACGCTTTTGGAAAATCATCAATGGTATAGGGTTTATCATTAATAGTAAAAAGTGTATCTTTGGGCAGTTCAACAGCTTTTTTCATCTCTGGTTTTGTCTCATTTTTTTCTAGATTTTTTATAACTACATCTTTAGTAGTATGAGCAAGCGTACTGTTTCTCTCCTCTCCTTTAGACTCAGAAGAACAACCTACAATAGAAAAAATAATAGAAAATAAAAAAAGATACTTCATAGACATACCAAATCCTTTAAGGGATAATTTTAGAAGAAAGATTATAACATCTTTATAGTTATTATAGAAGTGTTTTTGATTTTTTTAAAAGAAGAAAAAGGTCTCCTCCCATAAAGGGAGGAAAAGCAATCCTAGAATGGAAGAGGATCACTATCGTCAGCAGGAGCGTCAGCTTCTTTAACCGTTACTGTAGTTGTTCCTGTATTATCACAATCTGCTGATGCAAATGTAATAGTATAAGAACCAGCAGTATCAGTATCTACCGCATCTAGTCCTGTCGCGGTTGGTGCTGCAGCTGCTTCACCATCACCTTTGGTTGCTGTTGCAGTCACTGCACTTTCATTGAAATCATCACCAACAGTTAATACTGGTGTAGGATTCACAATGCTATAAGTACATTGACGTACATCTACAGTTGAAGTAGATGTAGTTTCAGTTGCTGAGGTTGTTGATGTTGTATCAGCAGTTGCATCATCACACCCCTCTCCACTACAACCACTACTACCACACCCAGAGATGAGTGTAGCAACTGCGGCAGTAGCCATAAGTTTTAATAAATTACTTTTCATATTCTAGCCTCCTTCAGATTAGTTAGTAGCTGAGTAGATCCAGTTGATTTGAGCTTCTCCACCAACATCAGCACTAGACATCTCTGTAATAATTGCAGGAAGACCTAATGTACCATTAATTTGCATGTCTGTATATCCAGCAACTTCACCATTTTTAAATCGATCATCATCTTGACTTGTCATATCTGCAAAGCTAAAGGTTGCAAGCTCATCTTTATATTTTGCAATATCAGCAGGATCATTCAACAATGGAGAGGTATACGATACAAAACCAACCTCTTTAGCTTCATTTCCAATCTCATCATTATCATAGATGGTTTTGGAGAGAGTAAAGTAACCCCAATCAGTTGGAACAGTTTCTGATGTCCAATAGTTATTTTTATCTCCCGCCATTACCAATGCTCTTTTACTTGGTTGAGTAATTAAGAATGCATAATCATTTTTATCTTGACCTGCACCTTTATTGAAGGTAAAGTAACCATTATGTACGAGGAAGGCAGCAGCATCATCTGTAATTGTTGTTGTGTTATACTCTGATGCTGTAGTATTGTTTGCATCCGCAATTCTTCTATCTTGAATCGCTGCATATTCACCCTCTGCCCACAACATCATTTGATTATCTGTTGTATAGTTAGCCAATGGTGTAGCAGGAAGAATCATATCTCTGTTGTCACCAGTATGAGAGATTCTAACTTCACCGAAGAATGCATCCGATGCAGGCGTTGTAAAGTTGGTATCAAGTACATAAGTTCCAGTAAACTGATCAGCTTTATCAACTGTACAGTTTTCATCAATTGCTGGTGCGATAAGTGCTAAATTAATAGCTGTACCATTATCTACATTTCCTCTATTAACAGTATTGAAAATATTTCTCCAATTGTTTCCAGCAGGGTTACTAATATTTCCATCTACATCACGACAAACATCCAAAAGTTTTCTGTAGTTTTGGAAAAGTTTTACGTGTCCACTCTGATCACCCACTGCAGGATTATGATAAGGACTTTGATAAGTAGTAATTGCTGTATTATTTACCTCTTGAGTCATACCATAAACAATAACATACCCAGCATCAACTGTAGTATCAAATCCTCCAACAAAAGGCTCAGTTTCACTTGCAAAAATTGCATTATCTGTAACAACACCTGTTGTAGGATCAGTTACTTTAGCAGTAATTGAACCATCAATTGATGTTACATTACCATCTTTAATAGTAAATGTTGCAGCATCATGTGGAGATAAGTAAATATTAAAATCCACCAACTCTCTAGAGTTATCTTTTGCATATAAAACAGCTTTAGCAATTACTGAAACACTCTTAGTATTTCTTACTGTAATTTCAGTCTCCCAACCATCACCACTTCTAAATGCTGGATAGATAAGAGCATCCCCTTGTCGGTTAGAACTAATAGCTAATGTTTCATTGGCTTCAACCCCACCAACATAACTTGTATTATGCTCATTAATAGTATTAATCTCAGTAATATCGGTAATCATCGTACCGTCTGTTCTCATATCAAAAGCCATAGCCCCTGTTGACATTACAGCTACTGCTGCGGCAGCTGATAAAATTCTCTTTGTATACATTTAAACATCTCCTTTTGTATGTGTGTGTCTTGTTGTTGTATGTAGACATCCTTTTGAACCATGCATATTTCAAGTTTTACAGGTACAAAACAATCTGTCATGATTGTATTGTACATGAAGAACTCTTAAACAATACTTGTTTTTTAAGTGAAAAAAGGCTTTGAGAAGGTTTATTTCTTAAAATAATTTTAAAAAAGTGTAGTTTTTGTGTAGAAAGATTTAAAGGTTACAATGAGACAATAATTTCCAACAAAATGGTTAAATTATTATCTCACAACATTCAACTAAAAGGGTAGAGGATCCCCATCATATTCAGCTCGAACCTCCAATAACATACTGTCTTCTAATCGATTTGCATTATCATCAATAACCACCAAAGTCAACTCTTCTGTTCCTACACTAGTTGGGGTATAAACAAAAGAGAGTGTTGTTGCTAAGATGGTATCTCCCTTTCTCCACTCATAACTGTGTACATGCTGAAGGTCTCCCCCGACATATCCTTGAATTGTGGTTGGGGTATTAACCTGTGTAATCTTATCTGAACCTGCAGAGATACTCAAAGCAGTCTCTTGTACTGTTTCATTTGTACCATCAACTTGCGTAGTAGTGTCAGTTAAACTACTCGCTTCTGTCGAGGTATCATCAGAACCCCCTCCGCCACCACATGCCACAAAAATAGTACTCACAATACTCATCCATGTTATTAATATTACTTTTTTCAAAACCAAACTCCTATCCATTAATTTAATCCCTCAATGGTACATCAATCTCTATTAGAACTTAGTAAAAGTAACTAAAGATTATTTTAAAACACCCCACAAACCACCTTAGTCACCACAAAGCCTCCGATAACCAACCAGATAAACATACTCAACCCTGTATAGATAGGAGCCAATCCTAAACCTTTGAACTTAGAGAAACGGGTTCCCATTCCAAGAGCTGTCATTGCCATGGTAAGCAAGAAAGTATCGATCTCATTAATGGTGGCTACAATATCTTGAGGAACCAAATGTAAAGAGTTAAACCCTGCTACACCAATAAAATAAACCGCAAACCAAGGGATCACCAACTTTACTTTGGAGCCACTTCCTCCCTCTTTTTTTGCCATATAGCTCAGATAAAATCCTAAAACAATCAACATTGGAGCAATCATAATTACCCGTGTCATCTTGACAATAACCGCGGCATTTGCCATCTCTTCAGGAGCATTGGGTACCGAAGCGGGAACAGCAACCACTTGAGCTACCTCATGAATGGTTCCTCCCACATAGATCCCAAACTCACGGGCAGTCATGTGTAAAAAACCTGTGGCGTTCTCAATAATTGTGGTATAGAGCACAGGATATAAAAACATCGAAATGGTTCCAAAGAGTACCACCATTGATACCGCAATGGCGGTTTTATACTCTTCTGCCTTGAGTACAGGCTCCGTTGCCAAAACCGCAGCAGCCCCACAGACCGAAGCACCTGACGCGGTCAACATCGAAGTATCTTTCTCCATCCCAAAGACTTTATGTCCTAGCCACGTTCCTAAGATAAAGGTACTTGAGAGCATAATTAGTGAAACCAAAAATCCTTCGAGCCCTACTTCTGCAATCTGTTGAAAGGTAATACGAAATCCATAAAAGACAATCGCAAAACGTAAAATCTTCTTTCCTGAAAAGGTGATCCCCGACTCCCATGCCGAAGGGAGCTTATTATGTAAGGTATTGGCATAAAATATCCCCATAACAATACCAATAACCAAAGGTGAAAGTCCCAAGGCTTTGATGGGTGCTAAACCCGATATAAAAGTAGCTGCTGCCGCAAAGATGGCAACAAAGAAGATACCACTAAGTGTACCCGCACGTTTCTCTGGAGAAAATGGCATATGTTTCCTTTTTTTGATTTTTTTAAATAATTTTGCATTATAATATCTTTTTACAAAAAACAAAAATAAAATATATTGATAAAAAAAATATTTTTTATTGATATTTTAGATTATAGGAGCTCTATGCCATTTAAACACGCCATTGTACTCACAGGAGGGATTGCCACAGGAAAGAGTACAAGCAGTCAATTTCTCTCTCAACGTGGTTGGCACATTATCGATGCCGACAAGATCGCCCATGAGATACTCGATCAAGAACATCATACCATTGCTAAAATGTTTGGTAACGCCTTTGTCTTCCAAAACAAGGTAGACCGTAAAAAGTTAGGAGGCATTATCTTTGCCGATCCTCAAGCCAAAAAGGCACTAGAAGATCTGCTCCATCCTCTTATCTATCAGGAGATTGCCCACCAATCAACTCTTCAAGATCAGAAAAACTCCCCCTATCTTATCGATATTCCACTCTTTTTTGAGACCCAACGCTACCCTATCAAAAAGAGTATCCTCGTCTACGCAACACCTAGCCAACAACTTCAACGCCTCATGAAACGTAACAACTTTACCCAACAAGAGGCACAACAAAGAATTAATGCACAGATAAACATTGAGCATAAACGAACACTTGCTACCTATATTATAGATAATCAATCAACCCTTGATGCACTTCAGGCAGAGTGTGATAGAATCACAAATATCATTAAACAATCTTAAATATTATTATTCTTACAGGGGGATTATTATGTTTCGACGCTACGGGATCGTATTTGCTCTTTTTTCTCTTTTTCTTTACGCCAATGAGTACATTCAGATGGCAGATAAAGTTATCATCAAAAAATCAACTCGAATGCTCTACCTCTCTGCAGGAGGAGAGATCTATGCCCGCTATCATATCTCACTTGGTGCATCTCCTAAAGGAGCTAAAGAGATTGAAGGGGACATGAAAACTCCCGAAGGTGCCTATATTCTAGACTGGAGACAACCAAGCAAACGCTACAACAAATCGATCCATATCTCCTACCCCAACGAAAAAGATAAACGTCGAGCCAAAGCCCTTGGTGCCAATGCAGGAGGTATGATTATGATCCATGGAACCCCAACAAGCTGGGGACTCTCTCCCATTGGAGACTGGTTACCAATGCTTTTAGATTGGACAGAGGGGTGCATTGCACTAAGTAATGAAGACATGGAAGAGGTCTGGGATCAAACCACCAACGGTACGCCTGTCTATATTATTCCATAGAAAAAGATGACAATTTGACATATTTTAAACAAAAATGATTTTTTTATGTTAAAATATTAAGATGAATCAAAAGAAATCTACGCCAAATACCATTGTCAATCATCTAAGCTGTGCCACCCTAGAGGGGCTTGATGCCAAACCCATCTCTGTTGAAGCAACCTTTACCAAAGGACTCCCTGGTTTTGCCGTAGTGGGATTAGCAAGCAGTGATATCCAAGAGGCAAAAGAACGGGTTAAATCGGCTCTTCTTGTTAACGGTTTTACCTTTCCTCCCCTTAAAATTACCATCAATTTAAGCCCTAGTGATATTAAAAAACAGGGAACCCACTTTGACCTATCTGTTGCCCTACTGATTGCTCTACAACAAAAGAGTATTACCGAAGATTCTCTCTTTATCTTCGGAGAACTTGGACTTGATGGACAGGTCAAATCAAGCTCAACACTCTTTCCCATTATTCTCTCCCTCAAAGAGCAGCAGCATATCAAACGTGCCATGGTACCTAAGAGTGCCATGCCTTACCTCTCTCATATTGCAGGGATCGAGTTTATTCCCGTGGCAAACCTGCTTGAAGCGATTGCCTACTTTAATGAGCCACACCTTCCTAGAACCATGCAATCTTTTGATTATTATGGTGATAAAATCACCATATTAGGTACCACCTATTATGATGACCCCTCCATAGAAGAGAACTTTCGTGATATCAAAGGACAAAGCGTTGCCAAACGTGCCGCACTTATTGCCGCTGCAGGCATGCACAATCTCTTAATGGAAGGAAACCCAGGTTGTGGAAAAAGCATGATCGCCAAACGACTCCCTTCGATTCTTCCTCCACTTCAAGAAGAGGAGATGCTCGCCATTGCCAAGCATCAATTTCTAGATGGTATCACTCCTGACTTTAGACCCAAACGCCCCATGCGTGCACCCCACCATACCGCAACCACTGCCTCTATCTTTGGAGGAGGATCAAGTAGAGCCCGTATCGGAGAGGTGGCACTCGCACACAAAGGGATCCTCTTTTTTGATGAGCTTCCCCACTTCTCTAAAAATATTCTTGAAGCACTTCGTGAACCCCTCCAAGATCAAAGAGTCAATATCTCTCGTGTTAACAGTAAGGTTATCTATGAGGCGGATATTATGTTTGTAGCGGCAATGAATCCCTGTCCCTGTGGGAATCTTCTCTCTAAAAAAAATCAGTGTCGTTGCAGTGACCAAGAGATCAAACGCTACAAAAACAGACTCTCTGACCCCTTTTTAGATCGGATGGATCTCTTTGTCGTAATGCAAGAGATCACCCCCCAAGATACCAAAGGGGACTCCTCTGAAGAGATGAAAAAACAGGTCTTACAAGCTTTTAGATCCCAAAAAGAGCGTGGACAACATCGACTTAATGGTAAACTCTCCGAACAAGAGATAGAACGCTACTGCCAACTCTCTTCAGAGGCAGAAAGCCTATTACATACTGCCATGGAGCGTTTTGGACTTTCACATCGAAGTGTTGCGAGTATCAAAAAAGTAGCCCGAACCATTGCCGACCTTACAAAAGATAAAACAATCCAAAAGTCCCATATTCTCGAAGCACTCTCCTACAGAAAACGCTAAAGTTGCTCCAAATGGAGCAATATTTCAGTTTTTTTCCAAAAAAGCTTGACAGGGTTAATTTTTTTGACTATAATTGCACTCCTTTTTAAGAGGTATTTTTAAAAAGAGAAGTTTCGGAGTGTAGCGCAGTCTGGTAGCGCACCTGGTTTGGGACCAGGGGGTCGAAGGTTCGAGTCCTTTCACTCCGACCATTTTGGATATTTAACATAAAATAGTAGTTTTCATTTATTGATGGTAGGCGTAGTTCAGTTGGTAGAGCACCTGTTTGTGGCACAGGTTGTCGCGGGTTCGAGTCCCGTCGCCTACCCCATTAATTTTTAGAAACTAAATCAATAATAAACACGCACCAGTGGCTCAACTGGATAGAGCATCAGACTTCGGATCTGAGGGTTAGGGGTTCGAGTCCTCTCTGGTGTACCATAAAAAACTATTATTTTATTGCACTCGTAGCTCAGCTGGATAGAGCACCCGCCTTCTAAGCGGGCGGTCTCAGGTTCGAATCCTGACGGGTGTACCACTTTTTTTAATGTTATGCGGATGTGGTGAAATTGGTAGACACGCCAGACTTAGGATCTGGTGCTTCACGGCGTGGAGGTTCGAGTCCTCTCATCCGCACCACAACACCTTTTTTATCTTAATTTTTTTAATCAAAACCTTACTTTTATCCTGTAAAATCAAAATATCTTGACAAAATCGATCTGCTTGTTCAACTCCCCTAATATAGTATAAGGCTATTTCTGCTAGAATTCCAAGATTATTTATGGAAAAGGATTGTAATGAATGTTACAGCAACAAAAACAGACACAGCCAATGTCTTGGTAACAGCCAAAATTGAAAAGGCTGATATAGAAAAAAACCTCAACAAGATCGCCAAGCAAGCTGCCAAAACCACCCATGTTGATGGTTTTAGAAAAGGAAAAGTTCCTGTAGCCATCATCAAAAAGATGTATGGAGAGAAACTTACCCAAGATGCAGAGAGTGAAGCGGTAGGTGCGGTATTGGCTCAGGCTAAAAAAGAGCTCAATATCAAAGATGACGAGATCATCGGAGATCCCATTTTTAAAAAATATGAAAAAGTTGATGATGGGATTGAAGTTGAGCTTATGATCTCTCTTAAGCCTACCATCGAAGCAGAAGGGTATGAAAAACTTGCACCAAGCTACGAAGAGCCTGAAGTAACTCAAGAAGAGGTTGAAGAGCGACTAAAAACCCTTTTAGAGAACAACTCTCCCTTTAAAAAACTTAAAGAGGAACGACCTCTAGAGAATGGAGATCAAGCCAAGTTTGACTTTGTAGGAAAAATTGATGGAGAAGCATTCGAAGGTGGAAGTGCTGAAGGGTTTGAACTCGTTATCGGTTCAGGACAATTTATTCCAGGATTTGAAGATCAAATGGTCGGCATGAACCAAGGTGAAACCAAAGACATTACCGTTACCTTCCCAGAAGAGTACCAAGCCAAAGATCTTGCAGGAAAAGATGCTGTCTTTACCGTAACCCTTCACGAGATTAAAACACGAGGCGAAGCAACACTTGATGAGGAGATGGTAAAACGTCTTATCCCTGGAGATGAGAATGCTACCGCCGATACAGTTAAAGAAAAAATCAAAGAGCAGATCAAATCTGAAAAACTCTCTAAACTCTATAATGAAGAGCTTAAACCAAAACTGATCGAAGCATTGGTAGCAGAGTATAACTTTGACCTTCCTCAAAACATTGTAGAGCAAGAGATTGATGCACAAGTCAACCAAAAAGCACAAACAATGACCCAAGAGGAGCTTGAGCAGTACAAAGGAAATGATGAGAAGATCAATGAACTTCGAGAATCGGTTAGAGAAGATGCCATCAACTCTGTTAAGGCCACTTTCCTTGTCGATGCGTTAGCAAAAAAAGAGGGTATTGAAGTAAGCGATGGTGAAGTATCTCAAACCATCTACTACGAAGCGATGATGAGTGGTCAAGATCCACAACAAGTTATTGAATACTACCAACAAAACAATCTTCTTCCAGCGGTTAAAATGGGAATGATCGAAGATAAACTTTTTGCAAAGATTATCGGTCTAGATAAATAAAATTCCTCTTTAATCCCCTAGCGTGAGCAAATTGCTCACGTGCCACATACACTTCTAAGTAAAAAAAGTGTATTCTCCTACTCAATTAATTATTTATATAAAGGTAGCAATAATGAGTTATATCCCTTATGTTGTAGAACAGACTGGTCGTGGTGAACGAAGTTACGACATCTACTCTCGACTTCTTAAAGATCGAATTATTATGCTCAGTGGTGAGGTTAATGACCAAGTTGCCTCTACCGTAGTGGCACAACTGCTCTTCCTTGAAGCACAAGATCCCGATAAAGATATCTATTTCTATATCAATTCTCCTGGTGGGGTTATTACCTCTGGACTCTCCATGTACGATACCATGAACTACATCAAACCTGATATTGTCACCATCTGTATTGGTCAAGCTGCCTCTATGGGTGCTTTTTTGCTCTCTTCAGGTGCCAAGGGTAAACGTTATGCCTTGCCCCACGCTAGAATCATGATTCACCAACCCTCAGGTGGAGCACAAGGACAATCTACCGATATTCAGATCCAAGCTCAAGAGATTCAACGCCTTAAAGACATGCTCAATGAGATCATGGCCGAAAACTGTGGCAAAAAAGCCAAACAGCTTGAAAAAGATACAGAACGAGACAACTTTATGTCAGCACAAGAAGCGGTAGAGTATGGTCTTATCGACAAAGTCTTAACCAAAAGTTTTAACTAAGGCGATTTATGGTTCGAGATATAGTTATCTATCCTGATAAACGCCTCAAGATGATCTCGAGAGAGGTCACTGAGTTTGATGATACACTCCATACCCTTCTTGATGATATGTACGATACCATGATCTCCAAAAAAGGGGTGGGACTTGCTGCCATTCAAGTAGGCGTTGATCTTCGTGCACTGATTATCAATATTCCCGACGAAGATAGTGATACCCAACCCAAAGAGAACACCCTAGAGATTATCAACCCCATTTTCATCCAGAAAGAGGGCAGGGAGAAACACCAAGAGGGGTGTCTGAGTATCCCTGGGATCTATGAGGATATTGAACGAGCTAAACATGTTGTTTTAGAGTATCAAGACCGCTTTGGAGCCAAGCATACCATCGAAGATGATGATTTTTTAGCTGTTGCTATCCAACACGAAGTCGATCACCTTGATGGAAAAGTCTTTATAGAAAAGCTCTCCATCCTCAAACGTAAGAAGTTTGAAAAAGAGTGGAAAAAACGACAAAAGAATACGCTCTAAAACGCAGCTCCTGCCCGCATACCACTTATCCATGCAAAGTGGAGGTTAAACCCTCCACGATCACCATCCACATCCAAAACCTCTCCTGTTAAATAGAGTCTGTTATGAAGCTTTGACTCCATGGTCTTAGGATTAATCTCTCGAGTATCTACCCCACCTGCTACCACTTCAGCACCATCAAAACCACGACTTCCATCTATCTTGACCTTAAACCCTTTTATCTGATCTACCAATGCCTCTAGTTTATTCCGATTCCACGCCAGATAACCAACACTCTCTTGATCCAACCCCAAAGGCTCAAGTATCGGCAAAATAAGCTTCTTGTTCATAAAGCCCTGCATCCAAATACGCAACGGTTTAGGACTCTTTTTTTTCAAACTTTTTCGCATCAATGCCCCAAGTTGTTCACAGCTTAACTTGGGCATTAAATCAATCTCAAGCGTAACGTAAGGGGTGTGAATAAGTGCTTCAAGTACAAAACGACTAATATCCAAAATCACCAATCCCGATAGACCATAAGAGGTAAAAAGAAGATCCCCCTCACGAACAATTTGTCTCTTATTCACATCTAAAGTAACCCGACTTTCTACTTTAACACCCGCTATTTTTTTAAGATTCTTCATGGGTGAAGTCAACTGAACCAAACTGGGAAATGGCGTGAAAAGATGATGACCAAAGCGATGTGAAAAACCAGCCCCATCCCCTACACCACCGAGCTTTGGAGCCGATTGATGACCTGTCGCAATCAAGAGTGAATAACTCTTTTCACACCCCTGTGAATAGCAAACTTCATACCCTTTAGAGATTTTATTCACATCCATCACATTGACATTACAGACTATTTTCACCCCAAGTTGTTCACACTCATAAAGCAAAAGATCCACCACCGAAGAGGCTTGAAGCGATAGGGGAAAAACCTTCCCCTCTTTGGCCTCGAGAAGCTCCAAACCAATTGATTTAAAGAACTGTTTTACCTTCTGATATCCATGCTCCTCTAGTACCTGAATAATAAAATCTTGATAATGTGAATAAAATCGCTCAGGCGTAGGACGCACATTGGTAATATTACATCGCCCATTACCTGTTGCCAAAAGTTTCTTGCCCACTTTATTATTTTTCTCTAAAATCAATACCTTTTTACCACGTCTAGCTGCCACAATAGAAGCTACCAATCCACTCGCTCCTGCTCCAATAATGATTACGTCGTACATCAATTCATTTTCTTTATTCATCCAACGCCTCTGGCAATATATTATTAAAAAAGATCTATATCTAATCTTGATTCAAAATTTTCATTCACCATTATACCACACCTTAAACAACCATCTGCTATAACATCCTAAAACAAAAATAAGGAGTCAATATGTCTGCATTAGTAGAGTTTGCCATGTTTCCAACGGATGGACAGGAGAGTAAAAGTGCCTTTGTGGCAAAGGTTTTGGATATTGTTGATCAGAGTGGATTAAGCTATCAGCTAACCCCCATGGGAACGATTATCGAAGCAGAAACTGTCGGAGAGGTCTTTGCTGTCATTGAAAAAGCCTACAACATTTTGGGACAAGAGAGCAACCGTATCTACTCGGCGATTAAGATTGACTACCGCCAAGGCAAAGTGGGGCGACTCAATAGTAAAGTGAGCTCAGTCGAAAGCAAGCTTGGACGAAAGTTAAACAGCTAACTTACGCTATAATACGCCAAAAATTTTTGGAGTGTAGAATGTGTGTTGAAAAACTACTCAAGTTCTTCTTGGCTATGGCACTGGGCATTGTGATGATGCTTGCCGCAACAGGTGCGATTAAAGCGGCATTTCTGTTGCAGCTGATTATTATGGTGATTCTAATTAGCAGTGGGCTCACTGGTTTTTGTTATCTGGGTAAAGTTCTTGGTTCTGCATTTCCATCATGTGAGGAAAAAAAATAATGGCAACCATTTCGTATAAAGATGCTGGAGTAGATATTGATGCAGGAAACAACTTTGTAGAGGCGATCAAGGCCGATGTAAAGTCAACATTTGATAAAAATGTAATTGGTGGTATTGGCTCGTTTGCAGGTGCCTATGCCCTACCAACAGGGTACAAAGAGCCTGTTATTCTCTCCGCAACCGATGGGGTAGGAACCAAACTTAAACTGGCCATTGAGAGTGGGAAATTTAATACCGTAGGGATTGACCTTGTTGCCATGTGTGTGAATGATCTGATCTGTAACTTTGGAACGCCTATGTTTTTCCTCGACTACTATGCCACAGGTAAGCTTGTCCCCCAAAATGCCAAAGATGTGGTAGCAGGAATTGCCGAAGGGTGTCGACGAAGTGAGTGTGCCTTAGTGGGTGGAGAGACTGCTGAGATGCCAGGGATGTATAGTGATGATGACTTTGACTTGGCAGGATTTGCCGTAGGAATTGCCGAACGAAGCGAGATGGATACCCTCAGCAACGTTCAAGCAGGACAGACCATTATTGCCCTTCCTAGTTCGGGAGTACACTCTAATGGTTATTCACTTGTAAGAAAACTCTTTTTCGAAAAACTTGGCATGAGTTTGAATGATGAGTTCAATGGAAAACCACTCATCGACACGCTACTCACCCCAACACGAATCTATGTTAAAGAGTTCAAAGCCAACCGAGACAAGATCAAAGCCCTTGCCCACATTACAGGGGGTGGGATTGTAGAGAATCTTCCCCGTGTACTACCTGAAGGAATGCGTGCTAAAATCAATAAAGAGGCGATTCGAATCTTGCCCATCTTTGAATTTATGGCTCAACATGTCGAAGAAGAAGAGATGTTTAGAACCTTCAATATGGGGGTAGGAATGGTTCTTGTGGTGGATCCTCAAGATGCCGATGCCATCTGTGCCAACACCGATGGTTATGTCATTGGAGAGATTATTCAAGGTGAAAAAGGGGTTGATCTTATCTAATATCCACTTCTCTTCTCCTAGAGTGTGAGCATTTTTACTCACACTTGCATAACTTCTCTTGAATTATACAATTTTTTTGATGATCTTTTTAAGTATAAAATATATTTCTGATATAATACTTTATTAAAATAAATTATGGAAAGTAATTATGAAACTAACACTACGACAGATGGAAATCTTTTTAAATGTTGTACGAGAGGGACACCTAACCAATGTGGCTAAAGCCATGGGGCTTAGTCAATCGGCTATCTCTATGTCCATTAAAGAGTTAGAAAATATCTTGGGTTCTCCCCTCTTTGATCGTATTAACAAAAAACTAATTCTCAACGAGATGGGTCGATCTTTTGAAAAAGAGATCGCCCCCATTATCAAAAAGCTCAATGATATTGAGTTTGAGTTCAAAAACACCGTCAATAAAGGAATGATTCGCGTAGGTGCGAGTACCACCATTGTGGATTACCTTATGCCTCCTATTATCTGTAGCTATATGAACAACTACCCCGATGTCAAGGTAGGACTCAAAGAGGGCAACACCCAACATATCGTTGAGCTGATTAAAAATGGTGAGATTGATGTAGGCTTTATCGAAGGGCGGGTCAATGATCCTGAGATTATCAAAGAGGTTATTGGTGTAGACGAACTGATTGTGGTTACCACCGATACCTCATTAAATGAGCCCTGTTTTATTGATACCCTACAAGATAAAAAATGGGTTCTAAGAGAAGAGGGATCAGGAACACGTGATGTCTTTTTAGACTACATCAAGGACAAAGTTGACCACATCAATATCTTTTTAGAACTTGGGCATACCGAATCGATTAAATCCTTGCTCATGAACCATCAGTGTCTTACCTGTATCTCTAAGATATCGGTCAAAAGTGAGATTAAACATAACAAACTTATCCGTGTACCACTCAAAAACTTTGAGTGTAAACGTAACTTTTTAATGATCTATCACAAAGATAAATACCAAAGTGAACTCTTTGAGAAATTTATCTACTTCACCAAGACCATGATCCGTCAGATGCTCGAAGATAACCGATAGGCACTCTGATACTCATTGGGATAGTTGAGGTTAACAAACAACGAAACATCCTCAAAACAGACCTCACGAACATCCAAACGACTCAAAAGAGTTTTGAGCCGATGTTCCCCCGCTAAAAGTAACGTTTTTGCCTCTTTGAGTATCGAAGATCGATAGATCGCACAGAGTGGCTCAAGCCCCTCTTTCGAGGATGCTACCACAACATCACCCCCCAACGCTTCCATTGTCTCATAGAGCCGATCAATCACCTCTGTAGATACAAAGGGGGCATCCACACTCAAAAAAAATATATGCTCATACGAAAGTGTCTCAAAAGTAGAGATCAGTGCAACAAGTGGAGAAGCCTCAGGATATCGGTCTAAAATCAAGGGTACATCAAAATCAAATTTTGCTACTTTGGTTGCGATATAGACCCGATCAAAAATCTTGGACAATCGTCGATACTGATACTCTGCTAACGTATCATACCCCCCAAAGGGGAGCAGTGCCTTATCTTGTCCCATGCGGGAGCTCTTTCCTCCTGCTAAGAGTACGGCAACCTCTCTCATAGGTTATCCGCCACCCACTCAATGACACTATTGGCGAGCTTTCGTCCATACTGTGCAGAGCGTTTATCATTGACCAAAACCACCACCACATAGAGCTCTCCTGATGCACCCTCGACATAACCTGCGATATTGGCAACATGCTTAATGGTACCTGTTTTCATCCATGCACGACCATACACCGTACTGTTTCGGAATCGACGTTTAATGGTTCCATCAATCCCCGCAATCGAGAGGGTCTTTCGCCACCGTAGACCGTAGTTCTTTTCGGCATGAATCAACAGTTTGGCTAAAACCCGTGCGGTTAGCCGTGATTTTCGAGAGAGTCCCGATCCATTAGCAACAAAAACACTGTTGGGCTCTACAATTCCATAGCGTCCCAAGATCTTCTCGATCGCCTTTCGTCCTTTAAATGTGGTACTAGGCAACGCATAGTGTTTGGTTCCCAAAGTCAAAAGGAGTTGACGTGCCATAAGGTTGTTGCTTTTTTTAGCAATGGTAGCAATCACCTCTTCGAGTGGTGGAGAGAAATGAGAGAAGAGATATTTTGCTTTTTTGGGTGTTTTACGCAATTTCAACGTTCCCTTGAAGCCAATTCCCCGCTTTTTCATCTCATCTTTTAAGGCATAGTAGAACGACTTATAGGGCTTAGTAACCACTTTACAGATGGTTCGTTTACCACAACGTCTAGAGAGCTTTCCTGAGAGGGTAATAATCGACTCACTCCCCTGCTCTTTAATGCTCACCTTTGGCCACGATCGCCCCTTACGACAAGATCCATTAACAGGACGAATCTTGTTAACCACTTTATAGCTCCAATCGGGAATATCCCGTCGTATCTTAACATGTTTTCCCGTAGTGGTCACACAAATTGTACTCTTTCGCTCATTAAACATCAATGCATCAGGCATGGCATTATAAGGGCTGTAGATATTTTTATCAAATCCAGAACTGTTACGAGAAGGTACCTTGAAAATTGTACGATCAATAACAATATTACCTAAAATCTTGCGTATCCCCTTGGCACGCAGTTGAGTAACAATATCATCAAGGTCGGCTGTTTTCAATGTTGGATCACCTGAAGCTTTGACTATGAGATCCCCACGTAATACCCCTTTTCGAATATAACCCGTATGAAAAAATTTGGTCTCCCAACGGTAGTCATATCCTAGTCCAAGTAGTGCCGCATAGGTGGTAAGCAACTTTACCACCGAAGCAGGCACCCGTTTGGTATCGGCCTGCCACGAAGCCAAAGGGGTAGGATCATTGACGGCCTGAATATAGATACTGTAATGCTCACCATTAAGTGGATAGTGATCAATACGTTTAGAGAGTTCTAACGGAAGTGAGTTGTTACCCCAAAGCCCTAATGTCAAAAAAAGGAGGAGTCCCAAAAAGAGGTTGAGTTGTTTTTGCATAAGATACCTTCATCACAATTTTAATAAAAAGATGATAATCTAATTTCACTTTGAAACAACCGAGATTTAGATCTTGGGAGAGGATTCAAAAAAGTTATTAGAAGAAGCGTTACCAAGCAGATAAGTTTCTTCTTAAGAGCATCTCCTCCAAGAGGAGATACTCTGTTTTATTTTCGCTATTTAGACGCGTTTTTCTTGTCGCGTTGTGTTCGTCGTCGCTCCACAGGATCAAGGGCTTTTTTACGAATACGAATTGACTCTGGTGTAATCTCAATAAGCTCATCATCCTCAATCCACTCCATGGCTGCCTCTAGGGTCATAATACGTGGTGGCACCAACTTAATCGCATCATCCGCACCACTAGTACGCATGTTGGTAAGCTGTTTTCCTTTGAGTGGGTTGACCTCTAGATCCCCTGGGCGTGCGGATTCACCAATGACCATGCCGTTATAAACCTTATCTTGTGGTTTAATAAACATCACCCCACGTGCCTGAAGGTTAAAGATCGAATAGGCTACCGCTTCACCATCATCCATCGAAACCAACGCACCAGGGGTTCGGCTCTCAACCGTACCAGAGTAAGGACGATACTCCAAATAAGAGTGGTTCATAATCCCCTCTCCTTTGGTATCGGTTAAGAACTCACTTCTAAACCCAATCAATCCCCGTGCAGGGATCTCAAACTCTAATCTTACGGTGCCATCAGGCATCGGTGTAAGAGAGGTCATGTTCGCTTTTCGTTTTCCCAACTTCTCAATGGCAACCCCTTGGAACTCCTCAGGAACATCGACCACCAAGTGCTCAAATGGCTCCATCTTCACACCATTGACCTCTTTGGTAACAACTTCAGGACGTGCCAACAAGAACTCAAACCCTTCTCGTCTCATATTCTCGGCAAGAATTCCAATCTGCAACTCACCCCGTCCTGAGACTTTAAATGAGGCATCCCCCATGGGTTCCATTCGCATGGCAATGTTGGTCTCCATCTCTTTTTCAAGACGCTCTTTAATCTTGTTAGAGGTAACATGCTTCCCTTCGGTTCCCGCTAATGGTCCATCATTAACCGACATAATAACCGAAAGTGTAGGCTCTTCAACATGCATAGGATCAAGTGGTACAGGGTTGTTCTTATCACAAATAGAGTCTCCAACATCAATATCACTAAACCCAGCAATGGCAACAATATCACCCGCTTCTGCCTCTTCGATATCGATACGATCAAGCCCTTTAAACCCAATCAATTTAGAGACACGTGATTTGATCTTTTCACCCGAAGCTTTAACCAGAAGATACTCTTCTCCCTTTTTCACTTTACCATTAAAGATACGGGCAATACCAATACGTCCTACAAAGTTATCGGAATCGAGTGTAAAGACCTGTGCTTGGGTGTCGTTCTCTGGTGAACCTTGAGGATAGGGAACATGCTCAATAATCGCATCAAAAAGAGGAGTCATGTCTTTGTTCTCATCCTCCATCTCCCACTTAGCATATCCATCACGTGCTGCGGCATAGAGTACAGGAAACTCTAATTGATCTTCATTCGCATCAAGTGCAACCAAAAGATCAAACACTTCATCCATCACACGATCAGGATCTGCACCATCTTTATCGATTTTATTAATCACCACAACGGGGATCAATCCAAATCCAATCGCTTTTTTAAGAACAAACTTGGTCTGAGGCATAACCCCCTCTTGAGCATCAACAAGCAGCAGTACCCCATCAACCATCTTTAAGACACGTTCAACCTCTCCACCAAAGTCGGCGTGACCTGGGGTGTCGATGATGTTGATCTTATGATCGCCATAAGTAATGGCGGTATTTTTAGAGAGAATGGTAATTCCTCGCTCTTTTTCAATGGCATCTGAGTCCATGGCTCGCTCTTGCACCTCTTGGTGGGCAGCGTAAGTTCCGCTCTGTTGAAGCAACTGGTCAACCAGCGTTGTCTTACCGTGGTCGACGTGTGCAATAACGGCAATATTTTTGATTTTTTGCATTAATGTAGTTCCTAATAGTATAAATAAATTACGCGAATTATATCCAAAAGAGTTTAGTCTAATATTTTTAATATTTTCGTTATAATATCCTCATACTATTTTTTCGGAGTCCATCATGGAAGTTACACTCAAACACCACACCCCGCTAGAGGTCTGTGCCCACGCCATACGCACCTGCTGGCAGAGCTTTGAAAAGAGCGATGAGGGAGGAGAAAAAGATAAAGCACTAATCGACAGAGTAGGCAACAAATATAAGCATGCTTCTACACTAGAGCATCTGGTTTATACCTTTTATATCCAAGGGATCTCTCGTGCACTGCTTCAAGAACTTGCCCGTCACCGTATCGCAAGCCTCAGTGTCAAAAGCACTCGCTACACCCTCAAAGAGCTTAAAAATGCACAACCTCTTAGTGAAACCAACCATCAAGCTGCCGAGAAATTTATTGTTCTAACAGGTAATCACGCCGTCGATACCGCCTCAATAAAAGCACTCAATAACCTACAAGCCATTTTGAAATCAGGTGTCTCTAATGACATTGCTAAATTCTGCCTACCCGAAAGTTATAAAACAGAATTAACGTGGACAATTAATGCAAGATCTTTACAAAACTTCCTTGAACTCCGCAGTGATAAGAGTGCCTTGTGGGAGATACAGCAACTCGCACACCTCCTCTATGAGCAACTTCCAGATGAGCATCGGTATCTTTTTGACGAACATATTAAAATAGAAAACAATATTTAGCACTATTCTCATACTATAATTAACTATAAAAGGGGATTCTACTCATAGTTTTATAAAAAGTTATGTTATACTTATATAATTTTTATTAAAAAATACAAGGAGATTAATAATGAAATTAAGAAGTTCAATTATTGCAATGTTAGCACTCAGTAGTTTAAGCTTTGCAGGTGGAGATATCGGTGGAGTAACAACTTTTGAAAACGACGACTATGTTGCTGCAGAAGCAGCGGCAGAGGTCGTTACTGCAGAGCCTGCAGTAGTAGAGCCTGCACCTGTTGCAGCACCTGCACCTGTAGCGGTCAAAAAAGTAGAGCCTACACCTGCACCAACCCCTACACCTGTACCACCTGTTGCTGCTAAAAGCAGTGCACCTGGTAACTTCTATGTTGGGGGAGCACTTGCAGCCATGGCAGCACGAAGCGACTGTGAAGGAAACCGAGCAAATATTTTTGCTGATGAAGAGGGTCAAGATCGTCAAATTGGTTTAACAGGGATTATTGGATATGACTTTATGGATTACCTCGGTGCAGAGCTTCGTGCCTCACTTGGTGTTGCCAATGAAGCTGACAATGCAGAAAAAATGCAACAGTATGGTATCTACCTCAAACCAAACTATGACATTACCGATGCAATTAACCTCTATGGTCTATTGGGATACTCTAGTGTAAATATGTCGGATTGTTTCTTACTTCCTGATGCAGATGCGGATAATACCAACTCAGGGTTCTCTTATGGAGTCGGTGTGGATTACGGTGTAACCGAAAACATCTCTGTCTTTACTGATGTTGTAAATTACCTTCGTGATGATGACCAAGACTCAACATGGGGTACCAATATTGGTCTTAAGTATAACTTCTAAGAGTTCTACTCAAAAAGATCACCATTTACCCATCATCTCCCCATTAAGCTCAAACTTAATGGGGGATTCATTTCTCAAATCTATATCCAGTTCAGCCACATTTTTAAAATATCTCTAAGAATTTACACGCCTAAGTTTTTAAACATATTTTAATTTAAATGGGGACAATTTTGCGACTACTACTAACTCTTTTACTACTTTTCACATCACTCTATTCAACACAGCTTGAAGATCAACTTCAAGAGAAGATAGCCTATGAGTCACCAATACTCAAAACGCTCTACAACATGAATATGGGAAAGCCTTTATGGATCGGACATGCCCAAAACCTACATGCCCTTACCCAAGCGATAAAGATGCCCTACTACAACTACAAACAGAAACGATTCGAGCTGGACACCATCGAGGAGTACAGCTATCTTCTGCACAACAATATGGATCCCAATCAAAACAGTGAAGAGCTTGCAAAGCTGGACATTGCACTTACTAAAAGCTATATTGCACTGGTCAACTTTATTGTACTGAGTGATGTCGATTGGGATAAGGTCAGTGCAAAACTGGCACAACTCAAAGAGACCAAAGATATCAGTGCCCACTGGGAGATGGTACGCAAAACACCACCTTCAGTAGATCGTCTCTTTAATGCACTGGTACATCAGAATATTCCTGAGTTCCTCAAATCAATTACCCCCCTTAAAAAGCGTCATCAAGACCTTATTAATGCCCTCTTCTTCTACAAAAGTATCCAAGAACTTCCCAAAGTACACTACGGAGTAGATCTTAAATATGGAGATCGAGATGAACGTATTATTGAGGTAAAAGAGCGTCTGGCTTTTAGTGGTGATTTCCCCCGTCAAGCTAGCTACAGTGACCTTTTTGATGATCAACTCAAAAAAGCCCTTTTTATCTATAAAGATCGATTTAACCTCGAACAGAATGGACTTATAGATAAAATCACCACCTACTATATGAACAAACCCATTAATCTCTTGATTGAATCTATTATTACCAACCTTGATAAACTCAAGGTCTTTCCCGATCAGTTTCCAGATGAGTTTATTATGGTGAATATCCCAGATTTTCGTATGGAGTACTACCGTAATGATCGCCCCATTTTAAGCATGAATGCCGTCGTAGGACGCGATGAACGCCCTACCCCCATCTTTGCTAGTGAAATGACCTATTTAGAGCTTAACCCCAACTGGAATATTCCAGAGAACCTTGTTCGACGGGATCTAATTCCTGCCCTTATAGAGCATCCTAACTATCTAAAAGAGCACAATATTCATGTCTTTAAAGGATGGGGGAAAAAAGCCAAAGATCTACAAGCTACCTTTACTGTAGATAAGCTTCTTCCTTATAAAGATAAAAAAGCAGGACACATCCCCTATCGCTTTGTGCAATACCCAGGAGACGATAACGCTCTAGGACGCATTAAATTTATGTTCCCCAATAAGTACTCGGTCTATCTTCACGATACAGACAACAAAGAGTTACTCACTCGACGCTACCGTGTTTACAGTTCAGGATGTATGCGTCTTCAATACCCTTTTAAACTCCTAGAGATGTTACAACCTCGACTCAAGGCAACCCCTGAACAGATTCAGAAGTATCTAGAGAGTGGCAAAACCAAAGTCTTACGTTTTAAGAAAAAACTCCCTGTACAAACCGTCTATTTTACTGTCTTTCAACGCAATGGAAAGATCTACTTTAGAAAAGATATCTATGGATACGATAAGTTCATTCAAGAGTCTATTAAACAGCCCTTGGCTCAGCCAAATAATGCCTCTTTACTCTACTAACTGCACCCCTTATTTTCACCCCCCTCGCCACTCTTAGGCGGGGATTCTCCTCTTTATCTCTAAAGTTATTCACACCCTCTACCTTCGTGAAAAACGAATTCGTTGTGCATGTGTAATGGCAACCGCCATCGCATCGGTAATATCAAAAGGACGGATCTCTTTTTTTAACTTAAGAATACGCTTAACCATAAAAGCTACTTGTTCTTTGCTCGCTTTACCATTTCCTGTAATGGCTTTTTTTACCTGCAAAGGGGTATATTCTGCATAGTCTTCTACACTCAAAAGGATCTTAAGGCATAAAGCACCCCGAAATTGAGCCAATTTCAAGACAGTTTGAGGATTATGGGCATAAAAGATATCCTCAATCGCCACTTCATCAATAGCATGATTGGATAAAATTAGATCCATACCTTTAGTTAATTCTAATATTCGCTCCTTTAACAGCTCTTGTTTAAATTTAAGTAAACCTGCTTCGACGAGTGAATATTTCTCACCCTCTAATTGGAGTATACAATAGCCTAAATTTCGGGTTCCAGGGTCAATTCCTAAGATTTTCATTCACATCTTTCATCACAAAGTGAATAACTTAATTCACTGCTTTCTATACCGTATTTTAGCCAACTTTAGATAATATTCACAGGAATATTCACATTAAGCATGGAAGAGTAATGGACATAGGAAACAAAGTATTAAAAAAACTTCAGCAAGAGATAAGTGAAACCGAGTGGGAGCACTATTTTAAGGCACTCGAGTACGATGAAGAGAACTCTCGTAGTGATATTGCACAATTTTACGCCTCCAATATTCTCATTGCTAAGTGGATTAAGACCAAACACCATAAAAAGATTGCCCACTTTTTTGAATTGGAGAATGGTATCAAACCACAGGTGATTATCTCTGTGAATAAAGGGAACAATCGACCTCAAAACAAAAACAATTCACCCATCGATAATGAACCAAAAAATCAAGGAAAAAGTACCATCTTAAACCCCTCTTTTACCTTTGAAAGCTTTATTATTGGGGATTCTAACCAGTTCGCCTACACCACCGCTAAAAGTGTAGCAGAGAAACCTGGAGCCCTCTATAATCCCCTCTTTCTCTATGGGGGAGTGGGACTGGGAAAAACCCACCTTATTCAAGCCATAGGAAACTATCAAATTGCCCGAGGCAAGAAGGTAATCTACACCACCTTTGAGCAGTTTATGAATAAATTCACATCTCACCTTCGCTCACAGACCATGGATCGCTTTCGTGAACACTTTAGAGAGTGTGATCTACTATTGATTGATGATATTCAGTTTCTCTCTCGTAAAGAACAGACCCAAGAGGAGTTTTTTCACACCTTTAATGAGCTTCATCAAGCCAACAAACAGATTGTTATCACCTCTGATCGTCAACCCAACAAAATCGCAGGTCTAGTAGATCGCCTTAGAAGCCGTTTTGAGTGGGGACTTATGGCCGATATTCAACCCCCTGGGCTGGAGACAAAAATTGCCATTATTCAAAAGAAATGCGAAATCGATGGGATCAATCTTAACCGTGATATTATCAACTTTTTAGCTGCCAATATGGGGAACAATATTCGTGAAATAGAGGGAGCCATCATCAAGCTAAATGCCTATAGTGGACTGATGAATCAGAAGTTGACACTGGAGTTTGCACAGAACGTTATTCGCGATCAACTTGCCGAAAAACAGGCAAACATCACCATTGATGACATTGTACGTTTGGTCTCACGAGAGCTCAATGTTAAGCTCTCAGATATCAAGTCTAAAAAGCGAACTAGAGATGTGGTCAGTGCCCGACGTATTGCCATCTATCTTGCCCGTAACCTAACCCCCAACTCTATGCCTCAAATTGCCCTCTATTTTGGCATGAAAGATCACACCGCAGTAAGCCATGCCATGAAAAAAATTAAAGAGATTATCAAGAGTGATGAGAACTTCAAAGTGCAACTTGAAGAGTTATCCAATAAAATGAACTACAACAAATCACAGTTTGATTAAAATAAAGATATAATCACTATAGTGAAAAGATGTGAAAAAAAAGTGGTAATTTGAGCACATTGCAAACGCTCATTTTTCGGTAGTTCAGAAGGGTTATTCACATTTTCACAGGGCCCTACTACTACTACTACTTATTTACTAAAATAAAAGAAGACCAAATCACAGGACGACAAAATGAAAATTTGCGTAACAAAACAACTCATCGAATCCATACTCATCAACCTTCAACCTTTCCTTGAGAAGAAAGATGCTTCACAGATAACCTCACATGTCTATATTCAAGCTCAAAACAATCAGTGTGTATTAAAAGCAACTGATTCAGAGATTGGATTACTCCTTAAAACTGATCAGATCACCATCGAAGAGGAAGGAACCATTACCACCAACGGTAAAAAACTTTTAGAGATTGTTCGAATTTTAAAAGATGATGAGATTATTTTAGAGGAGTTTCAAGAAAATATTCAAATTAAACAGGGAAAGTCAACGTTTAAACTCCCTATTTTTAATTTTCAAAACTTCCCTACTTTTCCAACTCTTGAAAATAAATCCAAAATCTCTTTAGACTCAATGGCATTGATACAGGCTTTACGAAACATCTCTTCCTCCATCGACAACAATAACCCAAAATTTGAACTCAATGGTGCACTACTGAATATTAAACGTAAACAGACTCAACTTGTTGGTACCGATACGCGTAGACTCTCAGTAGCTACCATTCCAAATCAAAGCAATCAAGAGCTCTCTTTAATTATTCCTAAAAAAGCAATTATAGAGATTCAGAAACTCTTTATTGACCAGATTGATATCTACTACGATGAGACCAATTTAATTATCCAAAATGATGATTATTACTTCTTTAGCCGTCTAATCAATGGAAAATTCCCTGACTATGAGCGTATTATTCCAAATGAGATTAAATACACCGTTGATCTTCCAAAACAAGGAATGCTTGAATCGATTAAAATGATTACCACCATCTCTCAAGAGATTAAAATTCTTTTTATGCCTGATTCAATTATTTTTAAATCACTTACCCCTGACAATATCGAAGCCAAAACAGAACAACTCTGTTCAACAGGGCTTAAAGAGCCCTTTGAACTCAATGTGAACAGTCGATATCTTTTGGATTTTATCTCTCAAGTAGAGGGGGATTCATTTAAAATTTTACTGAATGAGCCCACTTTACCGTTTGTTTTAAAGGATACAAAATTTATAACCGTTATAATGCCAATTATTATTTAAGTGCAAGGATTTCTATCGATGACAAACAGACAGACAAAGTATATATTTGTAACGGGTGGTGTACTAAGTTCGTTGGGTAAGGGGATTACCGCAGCAAGTATTGGAACACTTTTAAAACATTCAGGCTTTCGTGTGGGTGTACTTAAGCTTGACCCCTATATCAACGTCGACCCTGGAACCATGTCTCCACTTGAACATGGTGAGGTTTTTGTAACCAAGGATGGAGCAGAGACCGATCTCGATCTTGGACACTATGAGCGTTTTTTAGATAACGCATTGACCCAAAATAATAACTTTACCACAGGACAGATCTATAAAACCGTCATTGAAAATGAGCGACAAGGAAAATATCTGGGTAAAACCATTCAGATTGTTCCACATATTACCACCGAAATCAAAGAGCGTATTATCCTTGCAGGAGAGACCAAAGATATCTTGATTGTAGAACTCGGAGGAACCACAGGCGACATGGAGGGAATGCCCTTTTTAGAAACCATTCGTCAGATGAAACATGAGTTGGGAGGAAGCAATGTGATGAACATTCACGTTACCCTCTTGCCCTACATTCGTACCGCAGGAGAGATAAAAACCAAACCAACCCAGCACTCTGTACAGGAGCTTCGACGTATTGGAATTACTCCACAGATGCTGATCTTACGAAGTGAAACCCGTGTCCCAAGTGATATTCGACGCAAAATTGCCTACAGCTGTGATGTTGAAGAGAACTCTGTTATCGAAGCCATTGATGCCCCCACCATCTATGAGGTTCCTTTGAACTTCTTAGCACAAGATATTCTTGTTCCCATTGCCAAACAGTTGGAACTAGGAGAGCTAAAACCCAACATGCAACGCTGGGAGGATCTGGTTAAAAAAATTATCGAACCTGCACAGCGAACTACCATTGCGTTTGTTGGAAAATATCTGGATCTTAAAGAGTCCTATAAGTCACTAACCGAAGCCCTTATTCACGCAGGTGCCAATCTTGATACCAAAGTAGAGATCAAGTGGGTTGATAGTGAAAAAGTCGAAAACAATGGTACCAAAAAGTATCTGGTTGATTGTGATGGTGTTTTGGTTGCTGGTGGTTTTGGAGAACGTGGTGTTGAGGGGAAAATTCAAGCCATTCAGTATGCACGAGAGAACAATATCCCCTTTTTAGGTATCTGCTTGGGGATGCAACTTGCCATGGTAGAGTTTGCACGTAATGTCTTAGGCATCAAAGAGGCAACCTCTGTAGAGTTTGACCCTGAGACCACTGAACCCATTGTCTATCTTATCGATGAGTTTATGGATGCTTCAGGATCCAAACAGATTCGTACCTCGACCTCTCCGATGGGGGGAACTCTAAGATTGGGTGAGTATGAGTGTCAGACCAAAGAGGGCTCTCATCTTCGTGAGGCGTATGGTGCATCAACCATTTTTGAGCGACATCGACACCGATACGAGGCAAACCCTGCTTATCGCGAAGCGTTGGAAGCAAATGGTATGGAGATTACAGGGGAGTCTGATGGTCTTATTGAAGCTGTAGAGGTAAAAGATCACCCTTGGTTTTTGGGAGTACAGTTTCACCCTGAATTTACCTCTCGATTGCAGAGTCCAAATCCATCGATTTTAGCATTTGTACGGACTGCATTAAATCATGAACCCGCATAGCGGTCGTGTATCTTATGCTCAAATTACTCCCCAAGAGATTGAGCAAAAGCTTCATAGCCGTTTTGCCAAAGAGGGGTTTTTAACCCTTAGCGATCTGCCTGATCCTTCGATGTTTAAGAATATGGAGCGTGCCACTCAACGGATTGTTAATGCGATTAAAGAGGGTGAAAAGATTGTCCTAATTGGGGATTATGATGTTGACGGTGTGGTCTCTACAACCGTAATGAAACTCTTTTTTGATGCCATTGGGGTACCACTGAAGTGGATTATTCCCAATCGATTTCGTGACGGTTATGGACTCTCATCTAAGCTGATTCCTCAGATTGCAGGGTATGATTTAGCAATTACCGTAGACAATGGTATCGCGGCAGTAGAGGCGGCACAACGCTGTAAAGAAGAGGGGATTGAATTGATTATTACCGATCACCATCTTCTTCCTCAGGTTTTACCCCAAGCCTATGCCATTATCGACCAAAAACAGCCAAGTTGTCCTTTTCCCTATGAAGAGGTGTGTGGTGCACAGATAGCATGGTACCTGATTGCTTCACTCAATCGTGCACTAGGAACCAAGGTAAATACCAAATCGTTCATTGCACTCGTAGCCATTGCCATTATTGCAGATATGATGCCTCTACAGCATATTAATCGAGCCATGGTAATCTCTGGACTGGCGTTGCTACCAAGGGTTGATTTTCCTGCAATTAAAGCCTTTTTGGAGTATCTAGATAAAGTGCAAATAGAGGCTGAGGATATTGCTTTTTGGATGGCACCGATTCTAAACAGTGCAGGACGTTTAGAAGATGCCAAGTGGGCGGTGGAGTTTCTTTTGAGTGATAATCTGCATGATGCCCGTACTCGACTTAATCATTTAATTGCTTTAAATGAGAAGAGAAAAGAGATTGAACAAGAGATTACCCAAGAGGCAAGTAGTAAAGTGGACTCTAATGATGCGGTGATTGTTGTTGCAGGTGAAGGGTGGCATGAGGGGGTGATTGGTATTGTAGCTGCACGTATTGGTCGACGTTATGAAAAACCAACCATTCTTTTGACCGATGCTCAAAATGGAGAACTCAAAGGGAGTGGACGCAGTTTCAATGCCTGTAATCTATTTGAGATTACTCAAGCTTCACGATCACTTTTGAGTAAATTTGGAGGACACCATGCTGCTATTGGACTCTCTTTACCTAGAGAGAATTTTGAGCCGTTTAAAGCTCAGATTCAAGCAAACTTTCATACTAAAAAATACCCAATAGAACAGATTGATCCTGATATTTTAGGAAGGTTAAGTTTTGTTGATATCTCTTTGAATTTAACAGCAATGATGCAACGATATGAGCCTTTTGGTCAGGGGAACCCTCGTCCTAAGTTTTTAACCCAAGGGGTAGAGATTGTAGAGTTAAATCGTATGGGAAAAAATAGAGAACATCACCGTTTTCTACTCTTTCATGAGGGAAAAGAGCTACAAGCTGTACTCTTTAAGAGTGAAGAGGAGTTTGATCTCGGGGAGCGTGTGGATATTGTTTATACCATCAATGAGAATCATTTTAATAATCGCATTACCCTTCAATTGATGATTGAAAAGATTATACGCATCCCAAGAGATTAAGCCCTATTTTTTCTATTTTATGTAAAATAGCCCCGATAAAGAATAAAAAAGGAGCATGCTTTGGATAAGCGATGGATAGATGAGGGCATGGAGATGCTTGATGCCCACTTTAAGCGTGAGGGAATCTCACGACGTGATGCAATCAAGCTCTTGGGGCTAGGTGGTGGAGCTGCTTTTTTAACAGGAGCCTCAAGCCGTCCACTTCAAGCCAGTGAGGTAAAAGCAAAGATTGTGATTGTCGGAGGTGGCTTAGCAGGTGTAGCAACAGCCGCACGCCTCGTTAATCGTTTAGAGAAACCCGATATTACAATTATTGAGCCCAATGAGTATTCGGTATCGTATCAGGCAGGGCAGACACTGGTTGCAGGTGGAATCTGGAGCGATGCGGAGATCCGTTATCGAACTGATGATTTTCTGCCCAATGGAGTTACGCTTATTCGTGAAAGGGCTGTTGAGTTTGATCCCATAAAAAATCGTATCAAGACCGATGGTGGGCGTGAAGTGGCTTATGATTATCTCGTTGTCGCGGCAGGGTTAAAATTGGATTTTACAAAGATAGAAGGGTTGGGCATTGCTCAGACCATCACCTCTCGAGGAGATGATACAGCAGTCGAAAAGGTTGTTGGAAAAAATGGTATTACTTCGATCTATTTTGCACAAGGTGCGACCGATACTGCTCAAGCGATTAAGGAGTTTGTAGAGGATGCTAAGCGTGGTAAACGGGTTAAAGGGATCTTTACACATCCTCACACGCCCATTAAGTGTGTGGGAGCTCCTAAAAAAATTATGTATCTTACCGATGCACGTTTGAGAGAAGCAGGGGTACGAGACAATGCCTCGTTGTCGTTCTATCCTGATGGAGATAGACTTTTTGATATTCCCCTTTTTGATCAAGCAATTCAAGAGCAATTTGAAGAGCGAGACTTCTCTTGGTATGCTCAGCATAATCTGATTAAAGTGGACATGGAGTCTAAGGTAGCTACGTTTGATAAGCATCAGGAGGTTGAAGAGATATGGGATGAGACGATTGAGACCTATACCAAAGAGCTTAAACATGAGCGGGTAGAGGTTCCTTTTGATCTCTTGCATATTACCCCACCTATGATTGCAGTAGAAGAGATTGCTCACTCTCCTATTGGCTCTTCTAAAGGTTGGGTTCCTGTGGATAAAGAGACGCTTCAGCATCTAAAGTATCCCAATATCTTTGCCTTAGGAGATATTATAGATGTTCCCATGGCAAAGACAGGTGGGTCGGTACATCGTCAATATAAAGTGGTGGTAGAGAATCTACTTGCACTCATGGAGGGCAAAGAGATGCCTGCAAAGTATGATGGCTATACGGTTTGTCCCATTATTACCAGTTTAGGCACTGTTATGCTTGCGGAGTTTAATTGGAGTCAAAAAGCAACCCCAACTTTTCCACTTGATCCCACCAAAGAGCGGTGGATCTGGTGGTTATTGGAGCTCTATTTACTTAAGCCCATGACCCAGTATGGGATGCTCTCTGGGCGTATTTAAGTTTGAGATTTTTATAAAAACTCTGCTCTAAGTTGATGCTTATCGACCACCTCATGATGAGAAGCTTTAAGTGGAAGGGTAGAGCGATACTCGATAATGGAGGGGATCATATAGGTTGCTAGATGCTTTTTGAGCTCAAAGATCAACTCCTCTTTAGGAAGGGGAGTTTTGGCGGTATAGACCAGTACAATCTCCTCTTCTATCTCTTCATTAGGAATACCAAATACCGCACAATTTTGTACCTCTTCAACGTTGTGTAGCAGTACATCTTCGATCTCTTTTGGACTGACACGGTAGCCGTTGGTTTTGATCATGTCATCAATTCTCCCTACAAGATAGAGATACCCCTCTTCATCAAAATAGACATAGTCTCCTGAAGCAATTACAACCTCATTGGGATTCTTTATGGGAATAACTTTCTTTAAAATATTAATGGGCTTGAACCGTTTTTGAGTCTCTTGGGGGCTATTCCAGTAGCCTTGATAGATACAACACCCCCTGTGAATAAGTTCTCCCACCTCATAGGGTTGGGTTGCCTCTTGATCTTCATTAATCACATAGATATTCACATCAGGAATCGCCTTTCCTATCGAGGTAGGGCGGATGTGAATTTGGCTTGGGTCAAGATAGGTACTACGAAGGGCTTCGGTTAGTCCGTGCATGGAGTAGAACTTGGCAGGTTTAAAGTAGTTGTCTACTTTTTGTACCATCTTAGGGGTAATGTTACCACCCGAAGAGGTGATAATACGAACATGGTTAAGCTGTTGAGAGGTTGGGAGTCGATGGGGATCCTCATCGAACATTTTTGCAATGTGTACAGGCATCATGGCTAAAACAGTTACCTGATCGCGTAACAGATGAGCAAAAAAGTCGCTTGGTAGAATAAACTTATGCAGTGCTAATGTTGCATGAACTTGAAGGGTACAAAAGATCTGGTTGAGTCCATAATCAAGGTTGAACGAGAGCAGACCCGAGATGATATCCTCTGGATTAAGATGCAGATACTCAGAGACCACCCGTGCCCCTTCGGCTAGGCTTTGGTGACTCATCATAATCCCTTTTTGTGAGCCATCACTTCCGAAGCTATAGGTAATAATGGCGGTACTTTTGGGATCAATATCGGTTGTAAAGTTGGAGTTAAAACATTTGTAGATCTCATGAAAGGAGACCAGTTGATCTTCGATGGGTTTAAAGGTAATGATCTTTCCATCAAAGTGGGTCGCTCGGATATTTTTGATCTTAGTCTGATCGGTAATAATCACCTCGATACCAGCATCCTCGATAATATACTCTACCTGTTCTGCTTTGAGAAATCGGGTAATGGGAACGATAATGTATGGTGTAGAGAGCAGTGCCAAGATAGCAATGACCTGTTGGGTATCTTTATTAGAGTAGATCCCTACTCTTGCTCCTTTAGGAAGGTCGAGTTGGGCAAAGTAGTTGGCGAGTTTATTCACAGAGGTGAATAACTCACGGTAGTTGAGTTGTTTCTCATTCTCAATAATGGCAATCTTTTCAGGTACAGCGTGGTAGGCTTGTTCGAGTAGGTTTCTAATGTTGGTTGACATGGTGAATCTCCTTAATGCCAAGTGTCCAGATCTCATAGTTGCGATCAATGATGATGGAGGGGATCTCATCATAATTTAGAATTTTTTTATAAAAAAAGCGAAGAATGGTCTCGATCTCCTTATCACTTAAGACTTTGGAGATTCCCCCTGTGAGTACAATAGAGTTGAGCAGTTCAAGTCGAAGGGTGACATATTCATGGTGATTTTTTGAGACCTGATAGAGTACCAAGAAGATTGCCAACTGCATCAGTGTGGAGGTTGCTTTAGGGCTCTCCTCTTCTAATATATGCTCATTAACACCCAGATAATCCAGTAGTTCATAGACAAACTCATTACTCTTGGCACCAAAGACCAGACTTTCACGAGATTTAAACACACCCAATTTTTTAAAAACCAGACGATCATACCCACTCTCTGTAATGATATTTTTGTTCTCTATAAGATCAGTACTGTAGTGAATATCGGTGGTGGCTCCACCAATATCGATCACCAAGAAGGGATCGGCAATCTCAAAAAGGGTATGAAGCTTACCAAGGGCATTGTTAACAATATAGGGGGTAGAGTAGATCTGATTGGTTGTGAGTGCGTAGAGCTCTTTGATCTCCTCTTTTCCTGTAATATCGGCTTGATAGAGGTTGGTAAGGTAGTTTTTGAGTTCATGCTCTTGAACCTGTAGACGATCACCGATGATGTTGGGCAGTAGGGTAAGGTTGTGAATCTTATCTTTTAAAAAGTTTGCTCCTGCCTGATTGCCTGCATAGACAATATTTTGATAGTTGATCGCCTCAAGATACTCTAGGAGTCGCTCATCAAATTTGGATCCAATACTCTCAATTCCTCCTACAATAATGACCACATTGATGCTCTCTTTGGGAATTGGGGCTTGTTCAATCTGCGAGTAGAGTACGGTATCAATAATATTAATGCCTGAGTTATAGGCGATATTGGTAGCATACTTGATGCTAAAGAGTTGACTAATTCCAATAATCAAGGTACTCAGCCCGCCATTAGCCGAGCTACAAATTAAAATCTCTTCGGGACGATACTTCTTGATGGTCGTGGCACAGTTGTTCATTAAGTCTTCATAGATAGGGATCGTAAAGTCCCGAAAATATTGAGCCAATTGACCACTGTCGTTGGTCTTAAAGTAGGTGCTTCCTACATCAATTTGCAGTTGTTTCATAACATAATCCCTATATCTTCTATAATGTTCTCCACCAAAGATTTTCCTTGACGCTTAATTTTGGAGCGTTCAAATGCCAGACATTTATCACTAATGGGGATCTTTCCTCGCTCATAAAAGCGGATGTTGTACTCCTGATCCCGTACAGTAATCGCTTCACCTGCATTGATAATATGTGGAGAGAAGGGGATATCGATAATCCCTTTTTTAATGGAGTTAAAAACCTTTCTCCAGAGGGTATCCGCAGGATCATTAAAGACCGCCTCCATAATATCATCGACCATTTCAGTGAGGTTCTCCTCCTCTTCGGGATCGCTAATGTGGGGGATGCCTCGTAACATATTAAGCGTATATTGGGTATTGCGAACGGCCGCGGCATTGACCTCGGGGGTGGGAATCCCAAACGCCTCATCGCGGGTTTTGGTAATCATTTTGTCTGCCCGTACCATGGCAGCGATTACGGTAGAGGTATTAATCAGTGAGTCAGAGAACTCTTTGTTTCGAGGAAAAGCACCCATCCACTGGTGATAGACCAAGTGAATATCGGCATCTTCACACCCAATGATCTGGGCATATTTTCGTGAGAGTTTTTTAATCACATTGGCAGAGACGATATCTTGGGACATGGAACCTGTCTGTGAAAAACTTACCGAGAAGGATTTTACCCCCTCTTCGAGTGAGAGTAACATCTCTAGAAGCTGAATCACAATTACAATGGCAGGAGGCTGAAGGGTAGCCGAGAGTGGACCAAAAGATTCACGGTTGATGGGCTCATTGAGTTTAGAGTACTCCGCACAGACCCGCTCAACATATTTCCAGTATAAAAATGCCTTATCAAGTGGGAAGTTTTTAGAGTAAGGAAGCAGGTAGGTAATGGGACCCCCTTCGATCTCAAAGATACCACTTGCTAGTGCCACTTCGACCAAGAGCCGTGCATCGGGGGTACCATGACGTAGACTGATGGGGGTATCGTAGTGGGTGACCATTTTTCGGGTGGTTCGATACCCATGGGTGACGAGTGGATATCCATTGAGCATGTTCTCATCATTCTCTTCTGAGAGAGCGAGCATCTTTTTTGCCATCTCATAGTCATTGAGTCGGGTATTGCTGTCAATCGTCAGTGGTAATACATCAACACCCGCATCAATAAAAGCACCATAGAGTTCAAAAACTTTCTCATAGGTAGGGAACCCTCCTCGGGGTTGAACCAGTATTTTGTTACTCTCTTTAAATCGGTGTGAGATAAAGAGATTTTTACTTGCACCCGTGATAAACTCACGGATCTCATCAAAATCAAAATGATCGGTATAGGGGGTTGTGGTGATGATTTTTCGTTCACTCTCTAGCATGCTTTGGACTCCTTTAGGGCTTTTTCAATCTCATCAAGCCCTTCATTAAGGTCAACTTGGTGGAAAACGAGATCAAATCCATAGGCTTTATATTTGGGGATAAGCTCCTCTTGGGTTGCCTCTCCTACGCTTAGGTTACCCCCAATGGCAAAGAGTACCCCTTCAAGATCATAACGGCTCTTTAAAAAGAGGAGATCCCTGCTCCACCCTTCGGCTTCACCATTGAGTGAGGAGATCAACAGCAGATCTGCCTCGGTCTCGATAACCGCATCGATAAACTCTTCTAAATAGGTATTCACACCCAAGTTAAATACCTCAAATCCTCGCTCTTTTAGGGAGATCTCAATAAGTCGATTGGCGACTACATGAATATCATTCCCGACCACTCCTGTAACTACTCTCATGTTCCCTACCTTTTTTTTATGGTAAAATTTTATCAGATATTGTTTAAATCTGAGTAACGATATATAATTAGAAAAAAAGAAGGAGCGTCGATGTATTTTTCTACTGCAGACTTATGTGATGAACAGGGTGAAAAGTTACAAATTTTAAATAAACAACTTCAACATTATGGGGGTGTGAATAACTTTTTTGGAGAGGTGGTAACCCTTCAGCTTGATGAGGATAACCGCGGACTTGTGGAGCTTTTACGTGATGAAGCAGGGGCAGGACGTGTTGTGGTGGTTGATGCTTATGGAAAGTTCTGTGCCGTGGTGGGAGATAACCTTATGGGCTTTGCCAAAAAGAATGGTTGGGCAGGGATTGTAATTAATGGGTATGTTCGAGATATTCGTGTTACCCGTACCATTGATGTTGGGCTTTTGGCACTAGGAACCTGTCCTCAACGCAGTTTAAAACGTGCCCCATTCCGACGTGGAGAGCCTTTGGAGTTTGGTAATGTGGTTATTCAAGAGGGCTCATGGCTCTATGCTGATGAGGATGGAGTTATTCTTTCTGAAAAGGAGTTAACGATAGTTGATCTCTAGCTGGTATGGTGCCAAAGGGCACCATACCCGAATGATAAAAGTTTGATTATTTTTTTAATGGAGTGACGTACATATTGACGTATCGACCGTCGCGTCGAGCATCTTGTTCAAGATTCCCAACATCTTCGAGCATTGGCCAGACACGGTTAAGTACATCAATTCCCCACTCTGGATTTGCCATCTCTCGTCCTCTAAGGAAGACACGTAGTTTAACATGTTTTCCTGCTTCAAGGAACTCTCGGGCATGTTTTACCTTGTAGGCGATATCGCCATCGGCAATTTTACACGAGAATTTAACCTCTTTAACGTCGATGGTTTTTTGGTTTTTTCTTGCCTCTTTTTTCTTTTTCTCCATCTCATACTTATGCTTTCCGTAGTCCATAATTTTGGCTACAGGTGGTTTTGCATTGGGAGAGACGAGGACGAGATCGAGACCTTTATCATCTGCAATCTGCAGTGCTTCATTTCTAGAGATGATACCAAGTTGTTCTCCATCATCCCCGAGAACTCGGAGCTCTGAAGCCCTAATCTTGTCATTCATAATGGTGTCGTCAGGTTTTTTTCTACCTCGGTTGTTTCTGTTGTTTTGTCTACTCAAATTTTACCTTCGCTAAGTTGTTGGGTTAATTTTACCATAAAATCATCAAAAGAAAGATTATACTGCTCTTTTTTACGTCGATCGCGAATGGCAACGGTGTTATTTTGTACCTCTTCATCCCCTACAATAACCACATAAGGAACCCGTTGTTTCTCTGCGGTTCGGATACGTTTGTTAAGGGAGTCATTTTTATCAAAGATCTCACAATCGATCTCGATATCAATAAGCTGATTGGCTAGCTTTTGAGCATACTCAATATGTTTATCAGAGATCGGTACAAAAATTACTTGCGTGGGGGCAATAAAGAGGGGGAACTCTCCTGCATAGTGTTCGGTTAAGACCCCAATAAATCGTTCAAATGATCCCAAGATAGCACGGTGGATCATCACGGGTTGTTTGCGGGTATTGTCCTCATCAACATACTCTACCTCAAACCGCTCAGGGAGGTTAAAGTCCACTTGAATGGTTCCACATTGCCATTTTCGTCCAATCGCATCGGTGATTTTAATATCAATTTTTGGACCATAAAAGGCACCACCACCCTCATCAATGGTATAGGGAAGATTGTTCTCTTCAAGGGCACGCTTGAGTCCCTCGGTTGCCATCTCCCAAATGGCATCATCACCAATGGCTTTTTCGGGTTTAGTCGCAACCTCCATGGTGTACTCAAAACCAAAGAGCTTCATCACCGAATCAACAAACTCCATTACATTGATTACCTCAGGGGCTATTTGCTCAGGGGTACAGAAGATATGGGCATCATCTTGGGTAAATTCCCGTACCCGCAAGAGCCCATGTAGTACGCCCGATTTCTCATGGCGATGCACTACCCCATACTCATAGTAACGCAACGGTAGGTCACGGTAGCTCTTTTGGCTCTGTTTAAAGATCTGAATGTGACCAATACAGTTCATCGGTTTAATCCCATACTCCTGCTCGTCGATGGTGGTCAGATACATGTTCTCTCCATAGCAGGCGAAGTGACCACTGGTTCGCCACATATCGGCTTTGAGTAGCTCTGGACCTCGAACAGGTTGGTAGCCTCTTTTTCGGTGGGCTTTGTGTAATATACTCTCTAATTTATGGCGTAGTCGAGCACCTTTTGGCATCCAAAAAGGTAGACCCGCTCCCGATTGCTCATCAAACATAAAGAGCTCCATCTCCGCTCCAATTTTACGGTGATCACGTTTTTTTGCCTCTTCGAGCATCTTAAGATGGGCTTTGAGTGCCTCTTTATCGGCAAACGCAACCCCATAGATACGGGTCAGCATCTCGGCATTCTCATCACCCCCAAGATATGCCCCTGCGACACGGGTCAACTTGAAGTTGTGTAAAAATCTCAAAGAGGGAACGTGAGGTCCACGGCAGAGATCTTCAAAATCACCTTGTTTGTAGATGGAGAGGGTATCATCTTCAATCCGAGAGAGAACAGCAAGTTTTAGCTCATCATTGGCAAACTTCTCTAATGCTTCGGCTTTGCTCATGGTGTACTTCTCGATGGGGTATCTCTTTTTAATGAGCTCTTTCATCCGTTTTTCGATCTTTTTTAGATCCTCTTCACCGATCTTCTCATCAACTTTAAAATCATAATAGAATCCATCTTCAATCACGGGTCCTACAAAAAATTTGGCATTGCTGTAAAGCGATGCAATGGCTTGTGCCATGAGGTGGGCTGTCGAGTGACGGATAAGCTCCAATGAGGCTTCGGAGTTGTCGCAATGGATTGCATCACCCTCAAAGCGCTCCCCTGCACTTTGTGTGTCTATAATATTACCTTGGTTATCGATGTAACCGATTAGATTTTCACTCAAAATTGACCTTTATATTCAGTAGATTAAATGGGCGTATTATAGCTTGATTTATCTTACAATGGATAGTCCTCTTTTATATAACATATTCTGTTTAAAAATATTAAGTATAAATCAATTATTAGTGTTGTATACTGTTTTAAAATATTTAATAATATTAAAGGAGTATGCAATGAGAGCAGGTCTTACAGGTATTTTAATGGGTGTTTCAGTCGCCATAAGTTTACGCAATGAGAAGCGTTTAACCTCTCAGGTGATTACCCTTTCACTCTTAACCGAGCTGTTAACCATTGTGATCTTAGGGGTGATAGATATCTCATAGGAGTTTCACGCATATTGTGCTAAAATGCGATTTATCAATTTTCAAGGGAGTTTAAAATGGAACTGTTTGGAACCGATGGTGTACGTGGTTTAGCGGGAGGAAAGCTGAATGCGTTTACCGTAATGAGATTGGCTATGGCTGCAGGAGTGCACTTTAGAAAAAAAGCCAAAACAAATCGTATCTTGGTAGGAAAAGATACCCGACGTAGTGGGTATATGATCGAAAATGCATTGGTCTCAGGCTTAACTGCGGTGGGGTACGATGTGGTGCAGATTGGTCCCATGCCCACACCTGCAATTGCCTTTTTAACCGAGAACATGCGTTGTGATGCGGGGATTATGATTACCGCGAGTCACAATCCATTTTATGATAATGGTATTAAATTTTTTGATGCCTTAGGTGGTAAGCTTGATCGTGAAGATGAGCTTAAAATCGAAGCACTTTTTGCCAACGAAGAGGAGCTCGAAGAGCACTTTGCGATTAAAAAATCGATCGGGCAATCCAAACGTATTGATGATGTGATTGGACGCTATATTGTTTTGATTAAAAACTCCTTTCCTCGTGAACTATCGCTAACAGGTAAACGTATTGTGGTTGATTGTGCCAATGGTGCAGCTTATCAGGTTGCACCAACGGTTCTTAAAGAGTTGGGAGCAGATGTGATAGTCTTGGGAGATAAGCCTAACGGTTTTAATATTAATACCAACTGTGGAGCGATGCACCCTGAGATGCTTGCCCAAAAGGTAATTGAAACCCGTGCCGATATTGGTATTGCATTGGATGGTGATGCTGATCGATTGGTAATTGTTGATGAAAAAGGTGAAGTGGTTGACGGAGATAAACTGATTGGAGCCTTAGCTGTGTATCTTAAAAGTCAAAATAAGCTTGCCAACAATAAAGCTGTCGCTACGGTTATGAGTAATCAAGGTCTAGAAGAGTACTTAAAGCGTCATGGAATTACCCTCTATCGAAGTGATGTTGGAGATAAGCATGTCTTAGAGGTCATGAATCGAGAGGGTGCCAACTTTGGTGGTGAGCAGAGTGGGCATGTGATCTTCTCTGATTTTGCTAAAACAGGCGATGGATTGGTCTCGGCACTGCAGGCATTTGCCTATATTATTGCTTCTAATCAGCGTACGAGTGAAGCTTTTGATCTTTTTGATCTCTATCCACAAGAGCAGGTAAATCTAGAGATCTCAGTTAAGCGACCACTGGATGAGATCGAGGGGGTTGCAGAGCTTTTCGCTCAGATCGAGTCACTAGGTATGCGTCATCTGGTACGCTATTCTGGAACAGAAAATGTGATTCGTATTTTGATTGAGGGTAAAGATAAAAAGGCTCTTAAAAAGATGATGAACAAGACCGTTGAATTTTTTAGAGAGGTTCTAATCTAATGATGCGATCATTGTCTATTTTTTTTCTGGTTACTCTGGGAACCTTTATTATCGATCAAGGGATTAAAGAACTCTTTGTCGAGGGGTATTATCTGGAGGGGAGCTGTATTAATTTGGAGCTCCACTACAATAAAGGAGTGGCTTTTTCCATGTTCGCCTTTTTGGGAGATTACCTAAAATGGATACAGATTTTACTGGTAATTGTGGTATTAGGGGTGGTCTTTTATGAAGGGTATCTTAAAAAATATGCATTTGCCATTGGTTTGATTGTAGGGGGAGCTTTGGGTAATATCTACGATCGTTTTCATCATGAAGGGGTGGTAGATTATGTCGCATGGCACTGCGGATTTAATTTTGCAGTCTTTAATTATGCCGATGTTATGATCGATTTGGGTGTTGGAATTCTTCTTCTTCTTAGTTTCTTAGAAAAGCCGAAATCTCAATAGTTTAAGCTATTTCTTTTAGTACAAAAAATAACCAAAAAAAATAAAAATTAGCCAAACAGACGGTTAAAATTATTTTTTTATTGTTTTTTGTTTTAAGCTTAGCAATAGGAAAAACGATTTATAATTACTAATGCGTTAATTTTTTTAGCATATAAATACATAGGAGAATGTTATGACAATAAAAGATACACTTAAGTTATCATTAGTGGCAGCAGCAGTTATGGTAACAGCAAATGCTAACTCAGCAATAGATGGAGATGATCTTCCTCCCGCAAAGCCTGGACAGTGTTTTACTAAAGCTTTTTTCCCTGCAAAATATACAACAACAACAGAGAGAGTATTGGTAAGTGAGCCCAGTGAAAAAGTAGAAGTAATCCCTGCAAAATATGTCTGGACAACTGAAAAAATCAAGGTTAGCGATGGTACAGAGAGAGTTGTTACCTCCCCTGCAACTTATAAGACAGTGTATGAAAAAGTCTTGTCAAAACCTGCTCAAAGAACATGGAGAACCAGTTTAAATCCTAATGCTCCAGAAGCATCTGAAACATGTGTTCAATCAGCAGCAGCAGCTGGTATGAATGTAGATGGTGCAGCTCCTGGAACTTGTTTTTATGAGCACTATAAGCCAGAGAAATATGTGACAACAACTCAAAAGGTTTTGGCTTCAGAAGCAAGTGAAAAAGTGATTGCAGTACCTGCTAAATACCGAACTGTAACCAAAAGAATTTTGGTATCTGAAGGGACTGAAAAACTTGTTAAGATTCCAGCAGTATATAAAACTGTAAAAGAGAAAGTTCAAACAGCACCTGCTAGAACTGAGTGGAAAAAAACAAAATGTCAAGATAGAGGATGTAATCAGTCAGAAGTTGTTTGTTTGGTAGAGATTCCACCAACCTATAAAACTGTTACAAAACAAGTGGTTGTGAAACCAGCTACAACTAAAAAAGTAGTAACTCCTCCTCAGTATAAAACTGTTAAAATTCAAGAGCTTGTTTCTCCTGCAACAACCAGAACTGTTCCTGTTCCTGCAACTTATAAAACCGTTACAACCAGAAAAAAAGTTCAAAATGGTCAATATTTCTGGACAGATGCTAGTGGTAAAAATGCAAGAACTCGTGCAACCAACCAATGTAATAGAATCTGTTTAACAGAAAGTCCTGCTAAATACAATAAAGTTTCAAAAAGAGTAGTTGCTAAGCCTGCAACAACTAGAACCATTAAAACACCACCAAAATATACAACAGTTAAAGTTAGAAAATTGGTTCAACCTGCAAGTGAGAGAAGAATTCCAATTCCTGCAAAATATAAAACTGTTCAAAAGAAACAAAAAATTTCAGAAGGTTATGCAAAATGGATTCCAATCGTTTGTAAATCAAGCATGACTACTACAACCATTCGAAATGTTCAGAAAAAACTTAAAGAAAAAGGTTATTATCATGGACCAATCGATGGTGTATGGGGATCTGAGTCTAGAGCAGCAACTCGTGCTTATCAAAAAGCCAATGGATTACCAGTAGCTGGACTATCTGTTGGAACCATGGAGTCTTTAGGTCTCTATTAATCGATCTTTTGAGGGTATCTTACCCTCTCTTCTCTAAGAGAGTTTTTTTCCTCTCTTGGAAGAATTTTATCCAATAGTTTTTAACTCATTTTAACTTCTCATTCAACTTCTTTTAAACTTCAACTTAATATACTAGCCAAAATTATTTTATTGATCCCCATTAAGGATCAAAATGAAAAGGATAAACAATGGCTCTTTATGATAGAGATTACAACAACAGTTCTGTAGATATTGGATTTTCTCAGGCAGTTGAGGGGGCAAGTGTTGCCTTTATGAAAAAAACCTACCAGTTGTTAGGGGCAAGCATGATTGCCGCTGCATTGGGGGCTTATTTGACCATGCCTTATGCTGCAACCATTATGCAGTATAAATGGTTTATTTTTGGAGCAGAACTTTTAGTTCTCTTCTTTGGATTGAGTTTTTCTAGAAACAAACCAGGGTTGAACTTGGCAATGCTCTTTCTCTTTACCTTCTTAACAGGTGTCTCTTTGGTGCCACTTTTAGCATCATTGATTGGAATGGGTAATGGGATGATGATTGGTAATGCTTTTTTGATGACTTCGGTGCTCTTTGGTGCATTGAGTCTCTTTGCAATCAACTCTAAGAGTGATTTCTCTAGTTGGGGAAAGCCACTCTTTATTACATTGGTTGTGATTGTAATTGCATCACTGGTAAACTATTTTTTACTTCATAGTCCCATTATGCACATTGTGATTACAGCAGGTATTTTACTGCTTTTCTCACTCTTTACCATCTATGATACTCAAAATATTGCCAATGGTGCGTATGATTCTGAGGTGGATGCCGCGGTATCGTTATATTTGGATTTCCTCAATATGTTTACGGCAATCCTTCAACTCTTAGGACTCTTCCCTGGTGATGACTAGTCCTGAGACAAGGCTTACTTGGGAGCCTACCTTTCCTGAGCTTGAGCGTCTTATTGATGCCAACCTAAATCGCCTCAAAGAGGGGATTCGGGTTATTGAAGATATCGCTCGATATTTTCATAACGATCAACAACTTACTGCCACCCTTAAGGCACTTCGACACGATCTTCAAACTGCTTACCGTATTGAACGATTAACCTTTCGTGATATCGAAGGAGATGTACAAAAGCGATCCATACCAAGTGAACAGAAGCGTTCAGGTATAGGTGATCTTATTATTGCCAACTTTTCACGAGCGGAGGAGTCTGCACGGGTCTTAGAGGAGGTTTTCAAGTTGCAAGATCTTGCACTCTCTGAACACTTTAAATCGATACGTTACCGTCTTTATGGAATAGAGAAGCGTTATGCTGAACAGTTTTATAAGACTTTGGGAGTTGCCTCAACGAGTAGAACTTCAAACTCTAAATAGTTTAGAGGGTACTCCTGCATAAGTCTTTTAATTGCTCTATAGGAGAGTTGATGGGTACCACCACTAACCCCACTCTTTTTGATATGCTGAAACATCTGACGTACCGTCTCAAAATGGAGTTGATATGAAAGCAACTCATAATCCTCTAGAGTATAGTATTTGTTTAGGTGGTTTAAGATGGTCTCTGTGGGGTAGATGGGGGAGTGGATGTTTGCTGTTTTATGTAGGGTAGCAAAGGTATTGGCGGTAAAAAAAGAGAGGTAAAAACGCTCTCCATGTCTGCTCATAGATTGTAGCGTTACATCCAAGTTGCTTGCCCACTGAAGTGCCGAAGAGGATAGAATGGTGGCATTGGGGGCTATCTGGAGTTCTTGAAATGCCTCTGGTTGGTTAAAGTTAAAAATTTTTTTGATAACCTTGGGGTGACTAGGATGTCGTTTGAGCATGGCTTCAGAGAGATCTAGTGCCCAAAAGGTATCAAACTCAATGCCTTTTTGGGCAATGAGTCGGTAGAGGGTTCCGCTTCCTGCGCCAATATCCACAAGGGTAGTGTAGTGTTTTTTTAGGCGTTTAAGAAGCTTTTGGGCAACATCTCTTTGAACCTGATTGTGGCTATCGTACTGATCGGCAAAACGGGAAAACTCTTGAGCTACATTCATCTTTATCTATTTATCTCTGTTTCAATTAATTTAGGGTATAATCCCCGAAATTATACCCAGTTTGGAGTCATATCTCCAAAGTTTAAAGAGGAAACATGACATCAACCCTATTAGTTGTTCAAATTGCTTTAGCTATTGCTATTATTATTGCTGTTCTATTACAGAAGAGCTCAAGTATTGGTCTTGGTGCTTACAGTGGGAGTAATGAATCGATGTTTGGAGCAAAAGGACCTGCCAGTTTCTTAGCCAAAGCAACTTTTACATTGGCACTCTTATTTGTAATTAATACCTTAGCACTGGGATATCTCTATAATCAAGAGAAGAATGAATCTGTTGCAGATACAATCAGTACAGATATTGCAGTACCCACACTTGGTGAGCAGAATCAATCCAAGTAACCTCGCCTAAAGATCGGTGCGTTCGCACGGATCTCTCCTCTTTTATTTTCTTCTATGCTTCCTTTTAGACTATTTTTTTGAAATACGCTTTTTCAAGCAAAAAGAGGGTAGAATTTCACCATTATTAAATAGCTAAAACCCCAAATAAGGAAACAGAGATGTTAAATGAAATCTATACAACAGCAAAAGCACAGATGGATAAGAGTATTGAAGCGCTCAAACGAGACTTCTCAACCCTTCGGACTGGTAAGGTTACTACCAATATTGTAGACCATATCCGAGTCGACTATTATGGAACACCAACGGCGTTAAATCAGGTAGGTAACGTAATTGCCATGGATGCAACCACCATCTCGATTACCCCTTGGGAGAAGAGCATGCTTCCTGCCATTGAGAAGGCGATTCAAGAGGCAAATATTGGGGTAAATCCTAATAATGATGGGGATTTTATTAAACTCTTTTTCCCTCCTATGACCACCGAGCAACGTCAGGAGATTGTTAAGCAAGCAAAAGGGATGGCAGAGAAGGCAAAAATTTCTATTCGAACCATTCGTAAAGAGGCGAATGATAAGATTAAAAAATTGGAAAAAGCCAAAGAGATCAGTGAAGATGAGTCACGTCGTGGACATGATGAAGTTCAAAAGATTACCGATGCTCATGTTAAAGAGGTCGATAGCGTATTGGCAACCAAAGAAGCCGATATTTTAAAGGTTTAATTGATGGATGTAGCTCAGATATATAGGGATGCATCAGCACTTTTAGAGGGACACTTTATCCTCTCTAGTGGAAATCACTCTAATCGTTATTTACAGAGTGCCAAGGTACTAGAGGATCCTAAACGTGCGGAGATTTTAGCACGTGCACTTGCCGATCAGATCCAAAAGAGTGGTATAAGCGTGGATACTGTTTGTGCTCCTGCTTTGGGGGGTGTTTTGGCAGGTTACGAGTTGGCTCGTGCTTTGGGTGTTCGTTCAATTTTTGTTGAGCGTAAAGAGGGTTCAATGAGTCTAAGACGTGGTTTTGAGATTGAGCAAGGTGAAAAGATCTTGATCTGTGAAGATATCATTACCACAGGGGGATCTGCCATGGAGGCTGCTGAGATTATCGAGTCTCTTGGTGGAGAAGTGGTCGCTTTTGCAGCATTGGCAAATCGTGGTTTTTGTCAGCGTGAAGGGAGTGATGTGACCCCTAGTGATCTTTGTAAACTTCCAAGTGAGAAACCATTTTTTGCTTTGGCCGACTTTACTTTTGAGATGTTTTCTCCTGAAGATTGTCCGCTCTGTAAAGAAGGAAGTGTTGCCATTAAACCAGGAAGTCGTAGCAACTAACCACCTCTTTTGCCAAGAGTCTTCTTGGCACTTTTCACAGTTAATCAACAAAACCATGTTATAATCTACTAGACTTACATCAAAAGGAAAGTATGATGAAAAATAAAAAGATAGGCTCAATAACCATACTTATGTTGTTGGGATTTTCACTATCGGGATGTGTCCAAAATGGAATGGCAATGCCCAGTAGCGGAGGTGCTGTGCAGACTTCCAATGCTCAAACAGGTGCCATTGTCGGAGGTCTGCTTGGTGCAGTCGTTGGTGGAGCCACCGCTAGTCGAGGTAGCAAAGTTGGAAGTCGAGCTGCGGTGGGTGGAGCCATTGGTGCTGCGGTTGGTGCTGCGGTTGGGTACAGTCTAGATCAGCAAGCTCAGGAGGTGGCTCAGGTACTCAATACCCAAGTAGATAATAACCCCAATGCAGAGCGTGACAAAAATAAAGATTTGGTGGTCTCCAATACCGATAAACATGTGAAAATTATGTTTAGAGATAAAATGATGTTTGCTACCAACTCTGCGGTTCCTACCCCTTCGGCACAGCGGGAGATTAGACAGATGATTCCTGTTCTTCAGAAATATCCTAAGACATTGATTCAGGTTGTAGGACATACCGATAGTCGAGGAACTTATGATTATAATCTACGTCTTTCAGAACAACGGGCGGCATCGGTTGGACGCATTTTACAGCAGAGTAATCTGCCCAATCAGATCTATACCAAAGGGTGTTCCTTCTCTAAACCATTGGTACCCAATACTTCTGCAGAGAACATGGCACTCAATCGTCGCGTGGAGATCTATCTCTATCCCAATAAAGAGAGTATTGTCGATCCTTGTGTAGAGTAACTTTTTTAATCTCTATCTAGAGAGTGGGAATAACCTTTAGGGGATGGGCTTTAGTCCCTACCCTACTCTAGGTTAAATATGGATTCTTTTCACTGTAATATAGCTTAGGTATACTATAATTGCACTCATGAAAACAGTTCAAAAATTACTACTACCCCTTCTTTATATTACTTCTATTGGAACCGTCTGGATAAGTGCCAATTTTCCTTCTTATGCTTATCTTTTACATTTTATGACCCAAGAGAATGGTTTTTTTGAGTCTTTAAGTGTACTCTTTTTACTGGCAATTACAGCGTATGGAGTTTATACACTACGAGCCCATACATTAAGGCGTTATTTTCGTTGGTTGGTTGGGCTCTTCTCTGGTTTGACTTTTTTGGCTGCGATGGAGGAGATCAGTTGGGGACAACAGCTTTTTCATTTTCACTCGAGTGCATTTTTTATGAAAGCCAACTTGCAACATGAGACCAATTTGCACAACTTGGTAGATGCCAATCTCTTTAGTTCGGTGATTTATTCTAGCGTCTATACGCTTTTGGTCTTTATGCCACTTTTGGTTAAGTTTCTCCCCCCTACCCTATTGCAACGTTATCATTTTTTACGTTTTTTTGATATTAATCCTCATACTATTTTGGTGGTGCTGTTTGCGTCGGTCTTTCAGATCTACTTTTATGATGACTTTGGGGTCTGGATGGATATGGTGACGCATCTGGGGGCTTTGGGACTCTTTGGGCTGTATTTGATTCGAA
>Ga0256843_1000152_pt1 | contig 61075 bp, 66 predicted proteins | sample AlvinellametaG_FD_191572 | JGI IMG/M metagenome (GOLD analysis project Ga0256843, IMG submission 191572) | Pompeii worm associated microbial communities from hydrothermal vent at the East Pacific Rise, Pacific Ocean - Alvinella | ecosystem: Host-associated > Annelida > Integument > Unclassified ...
TCTGTACCATGACCGCGTTGGTGGTTATCTTGACAGGCGTTTACACGGGTGGTACTGAGGTGCTCGATGCTGCTATTGCTGCTAAACAAGGAGCAGTGATCACCTCAACAGCGTTTGGTAGTGTGGTAAGTTGGTTCCCCACCGTGCTTGGTTTTGCGATTTTTATGTTTGCCTTTTCAACCATGATCTCTTGGTCATACTACGGAGAGCGTGCATGGGTTTATATCTTTGGGGTAAAATCATCCATTATCTTTAAACTTATTTTTTTGGCATTTATTGTGATTGCCACAATTGTCGATACAGGCTTGATGGTGGACTTCTCTTCGATTCTCTTTTTGGCACTGGCAATTCCTAATATCTTGGGGCTTTTGATAATGTCAGGAGATGTGCGAAGTATGCTTAGTGAGTATCTGCGTAAGTTAAAGTCAGGAGAGTTGGACAACGAAGCGATACGAAAGTAGAGAAGAGGGAAGAGCCTTTCCCTACTCTCGGTTGAGGTAGTACCCCATGCCGTGTTGGTTTTTGCAGAGATCTTTGGGGAGCTTTTTTTTGAGCTTTCGCATAAAGGATTTAATGGCATCTTCTGAAGGAGGAGTATCGTAATCCCACATATACTCATGCATCATCTCATAGGTGACCAGTTGATTTTGAGCAAGGAGTTTAAGAAAAGTGGTCTCTTTTTTGCTCAGTTTTACACTCCCCTCAGGTAGATAGAGTTGTCCTGTCTCAGTATCGAGTTCAACATTGTCATCGAGTGGAATGCGGTTATTGAGTTGAAAATACTCGAGGAGTTTATCGAGCATCTGAGTGACTTTTTTACTGGTAAAGGGTTTGGTAATATATTTGATAATGTTTAGATCAATGGAGTCTAGTAGATAATCAGTATCGGTGTAGGCGGAGATGATAACAATGGGAATGGATTTGTTATATTCTCGAACATACTTGGAGAAGGTGATTCCATCGGTATGGGGCATATTAATGTCGGTAATAATCAGATCAATACGGTTTTGATTTTGGATAAAGAGATCCGAGGCTTCATCTCCATCGGAAGCGATTAGGAGTTCTTCAAAGAAGTGTTCTAATATCTCTTTGATGTTTTCCTGTAGGTTTAGATCATCTTCGACATAGAGTACAGTTTTGTTTTTTAGTAGTTTATATTTATTGATCATCACGTATAAGCCTTATTGTAAATGTGGTCTCTTTTCCTTGACTCTTAACCTCGAGTTTTCCGTTAAAATGTTTTTCTATAATCACTTTAGAGACATAGAGTCCTAAGCCAAGGTTTGTGGAGTTACTGCTGGTTTTGGTTGAGAAGTGAGCATCAAAGATGCGGTCGATATACTTCTCTTCAATACCACCTGCTTCATCACAGATGGCAATAATGTACTCTTTAGGTTTGAGTCGAGTAACAATGGTAATAGTGGCTCCCTTTTGAGAAAACTCAATGGCATTTTGTACAATATTAATAATCACTTGAATCAGTTCATTCTGATAAAGACGTACTTTAGCATCTTTACTAAAATTGCGTTTGATGGTGATACTTTTTTTGTTAATCTCATTTTCTAAAAAGTTTAGAGACTTTTCAATAAGTGGTTGAACATAGGTGGATTCTTTCTCTTTTTTAGGTTTATAAAACTCTCTAAAATCATCAATGGTTTCAGAGAGGAACTCAGTATACTCCTCAATCTCTAAAAACTTTTTATCGAGCTCTTTAGGATCAAGATCTTTTCCCATCATCATCTGAAAACGTAAGTTTGAGACAATAGAGGCAATCTTGCTAATGGGTTGTCGCCACTGGTGGGAAATCATGCTAATAAGCTCTCCTGCTTGGGCTAAGCGGGACTGAGAGAACATCGCTTCATTGCTCTCTTTAATCTCCTCTTCATAATCTTTAATTAGAATATTTAGAAATTTTGAAAAAATTAACGAGAATAGAATTGAGAGGATACTAACTATAAGGAGTAGCTTAAGGTTCTCTTGAGACTCATCATTAAGCTTTTTTTCCCAGATTTTCTTTTTTTGTTCAATGGAGTAGGCAATATCTTTCTCATTTTTACTAATTACAATATAGAAATCAGTGGTTTTAATATGATGTACAAAGGCTACTTTTTTAATAGAGTGATCCTCAATACAGTCGGTTCCTTGGTAGTAGATAAACTCTTGATTTTTAGCGGCATTAATCAGTCGAGAGACAATTTTATCTTGATGGTTACGATGAATCAGCTCAACAAGCTTTTCACCACAAGGGTGTTTGATTACCTGACCATTTTTATGAAAGATAAAGATAAAGCCACTATCATATTTTTTGATGGAGTCAATAAACTTTAAGATCCCATCGGTAGAGAGATGATCGGTTTGAGGTGTTTTTAGTGAATAGACATAATTCATAAAGGAGTCAATATATTTGGCTTTCTCTTTAAGAAAATTAATATGTTTATTTTTGAGCTCTTGCTCATAGCGGTGTAACTCTTGTTGGGTATAGATATGATGTTTATATTTAAGTGCTAGGGAGATACTTACACCATAAAATATGATGATAATCAGAGGGAAAAGTACCGTAATAATCAGTAGGTGGCGTGTAAAAAGTATTTTAAGTTTTTTAAGGTGCATGGCTTTGCATATCCCGTGAGAATATTTTACACTCTTTTTGTTGATCGAGATTTTGAATTTTATTGCAGTAGCTTTGATCATCTAGTGCCACCGCAAGACATTTATTTTGAAGGTCTGCATTTTTGATCATTTTACAATAACCTGTATTGCGTTTAATAATACCAAAGCAGCTTGCTTTTTGATCTCTCTCTTGAATAAGGGTACAGTATTTAGTGTTTTTTTCAGAAAGGGCACGATTGAAGTTTTGATAATCACTCTGGTTTGCAAAAGTGAAGAGGGTGCTGATGAGCAGTAAGCCTACTTGTTTGTGTCTATACATTTTGAACCTTTCTTGATTTTCATTAACCAATCATTAATTAATTTAATTATATCACATCCATGGTCTATTTTTTCTATAAAACAAAAATATTGAAAGAGAAAAAGTATCTGTAAGAGCCACTTATCAAACACTTTTTCTTACTATAATATAAGAAGTTTATTATTAAATTAAAATTTTTTAATTTAAATAGTTCTGTATCTTATGGTATAATTAATAATACAAAAGGATCTTCTATGAAGTGCTTATGGGTTATTGGGCTGTTAACAGTTGCGGTATTGGCAGGAGGGGAGGTTTTGATAAACAGCTTTTCAAACAGTATTATCCTAGGTGGAAATTTAGCACATTCAACGTCTAAACATAGTAAACGTCTAATAGAGATAAAGTCATTTAAGAGTTTAGAGATAAATATTCCTCTGGAGTTGTATATAAGAGAATCTTCAGTAGTGAAGGTTGAGCTTGAAGCACAGTCAGATCTTTTAGATAAGATTAATGTTCATCTTGAAGGGGATGAGCTTTTGGTTGATGCAAACGAGAATCTTATAGCTACTCAGCCCATAGTACTTAAGATGGAAATTCCTCATCTTAGGGAATTAAAACTCAAAAGTGTTGCTACGGTTTTTGTTGACAAATATTGTGAAAAGAGTTTGTATCTTGAGGTTGATGGAGTGGTAGAATTACATTGGAGTGGTGGCTCGATTGATGATCTCTTTTTGAAAGCCGATGGTAGTTATACCCTTCGTTTTCTTGATCTTCTGATTAAAAAAGCAGAGGTTATTGCTGAGGGTTCAGGTGAGATTGTCTTGGAAAATGTTAAATCTCTTAATGTTAATCTCTCGGATACGGTTACCATGAGATACGGAGGTCATCCAAAAATTATAAAAAAAGAGCTTGACGATCTTGCTGAGCTTATAAAAATATAGGAGTATACCATGTTAAAAGTTTTTTTCTCTGCAATTTTAATTATGATCTCTACCTTTGAGGTAGCAGAAGCGAAGGAGATCTCAAAAAGTGAGATTATCCGTACTATCAAATCGGGATCTACGGCAACGAAAAAGTTGCTAGAGAGGGTACCTATTGATTATTACAAAAACAACAATACCTTGTTGCACTATGCGGTACAGTTTAGGAAGCGGGATGTTGTGCAACTACTGGTTCGTGAAAAGATAGACCTCTCTAGAAAAGGAGGGAAGTTTTATGGAACTGCACTCCAAGAGGCGATTCATTATGGTTATTTAGGGATCGCTTCGTATCTACTCAAGGAGGGAACACGGGTTAATATCCAAAATAAATATGGGGAGACTGCGTTGCATATTGCGGCAAAAAATGGCTATTTGAGCATGGTAAATCAACTCTTGGCACATGGTGCCTCGAAGCAACTGCGGGACAATAATGGGAATCTTCCTTATGATCTGATTCCTGATCTCTCTTGGGATAGTCGTAAAGCCCTTCAGGATGCCTTACGGGTGGATCCTAGTGATCTCCCTTCGATTAATGAACGACGGAGTCGAATTAATATTGATGGATTTAATCAAAATATAGACTCAAGCAGAAATAACAATATTAATATTATCGATAAAAAGACCAAAATCGATAAGAGTGATCTTGGAATTAATATCAATATTCATAGGATCAATAACTTTTAATTTTAATCAAAGGAGATAGCGATGAGAGCTTTAGAGAGAAACCGAGGTTATTTGGTGGCATTGATGGTGCTTAGTGTGTTGGCACAAGCAGAGGATGATACTTTTACTAAAAAACACTCAGCGGCAAATAAGTCGTTTATTAAAAGTATGGCAAAAAATCGTGCCTATACCGATGTTGGTGGGGCAAGTTATACAAAAATTAATAGTGATGAAGAGTTTAAAAAAGCAATGGAGTCAGGAGAACTCGACCAAGAGAGCACAGGAAGCCGTATTCAGAAGCAGTATAAGTATATTGATATTAGTAATGTACGTATTAATAAAGAAGAGATTCAAAACAGTAGTGGGGAGGATATGACCATTGGAACTCATCTTACAGGAGAACGTGAGAAGTTGATGCAAGCCATTGAGATCAAAAACAGTAAAATTGAGACCGATAAAGAGCTCAATGTTGGTGTGGTTTCCTCTTCGGATAAGGTTAGTGGAATAACGTCTGTGAATACCATTGAGAATAGTACTTTAATTGGTGACTCTAAGCGTCATCAAGAGAGTGCACTAGAGTTAGAAGATATGTCCTTAGCGGATCAATAAGAGAACAATAGGAGAAATAACGTGATCAAAAAGAGTATAACATGGGGTATAAGTTTAGCTGTATTGGTAGGATTGAGTGCTTGTGGTGGTGGGGGTTCTTCTTCAGAAGAGCCCAAAGGATATTTTATTGATGCTCCTGTAGAGGGGTTGGGGTATGTCTGTGGAGATCGCAGTGGTGTTACTGATGCTAAAGGGGCATTTTTTTGTGATGAGGCACCTGTTGTATTTAAGATAGGAGAGATGTCGGTTGGGACACTCTCTGCTTTTACCTCCGATAGTAAAGTCTATCCACAAGATATTTTGGGGCTAGATAGGAGTAATTTCAGTGATGATTCGTTGCTTAAACTGATTCGACTTTTGCAATCTTTGGATGATGATGGGGATATCTCCAAGAGCATTACGCTCTCTCAAGACCTTATTAAAGCCTATGGTGCAGATCAAGATTTTATTAAAACACCTGTAGAGGTACTTGCTACACCACTCTATGGTGATTTGGTCTCCCAAGAGGATGCTCTAAAGCACCTTCAAGAGAGCATGGGGGTAGCCACCACTTCAACAGAAGCGAGTGAAGATGAAGCATTAGAGCAGGATATGAATGTAGATGGAATGATTGATGATTCGATTCAAGAGAATACCCAAACAAGTGAGCACAATGAGACCAATGATACCACACTAGATGAGTATAGTGATGTGGGTGATATTGGTCAAGGCTTTTATGTTGATGCTGCCATAGAGGGTGTTGAGTACAGCTGTGGTAATCAAGAGGGGCTTACTGATGCGAATGGAACCTTTACATTTGAAGAGGGAGAGGAGTGTCTCTTTACTCTTGGAGGGATCCCTTTACGAGAAGTAGATGCTAAAGAGTTGACCGATCAGGTAACTATTTTTGAAGATGATCTAGAGACCGCACAGTTTTTACAGAGTCTGGATCAAGACAATAATGCCGATAATGGTATCGAGATTGGGACAGAGGTTTTGGAGCATATTAAAGAGAGTAATTTGACCGCTATACCTGTAGGCGAAGAGGAGTTAAGATCACTGCTTAGTGAACTGGGTGATGTTGAAGGTTTCGAAGGGGCATTGGTTTCTTTGGATGAGGTTCAAGAACATCTTGCGTCGACCAAAGCAGAGTTAGAGCGTCTGGGTGCTATTGTTGATACTGCTGAGGTAACCGAAGATGAGATTGATGAGTTTACCTCTGAGTTAGAGTCTCAGCTTGATGCGTTGTAGAGTATGGTGGTGCTCCTTGGGAGCACCCTATTTTTTATTATAGTTTTCCTTGAAGTATTGAATCACTGATGGTATCTCTATCTCTCCAATCGATGGATCCCCATCGTTTAAGATCTTCTTGAAGTTCATTGAGGCTCTTATCTTGATGACAGTGGTAGCAGGCATTGGTCTCTTTTGGCATCTTATAGACTTTTGTCTCCTCTGGTGAAGTAAACTTAAATCGGTGAGAACGTACCGTTAGAGGAGATTTCCCTGTGTGTCGAGCGGTTTTTGGCATGTGACACTCGATACATAATGAACCATTAGAGTCGGCTTGGTGGTGGGTATGTGCCTCTAAAGAGGCTTGATGAGGTCCAATAACTGAGCCAAAACTGTGACATTTTAGGCAGGCTTGATTTCCTTCAGGTTGATCGGCTCGGTTGCTAAGGGTATGGGGATTGTGACAGTTAATGCAGGTTATTCCATGGGCATACATGGCATCATGAACATACTCATTCCCTTGGGTTCGGTTCTTTTTTGCTGCACCATTTGCCCAGAACTCTTTGGTTTCAACTCCTAGCTTAAAGGGGGCAACCAGTTTATAGTGGATAAGAGCATCTCCTGCTTCGTATCCACTGGGGTAATCTTTGGCTTTCATCCAGAGATCTTGGATAGAGATGTTAGATTCTAAGCGTTTGTCTCGGTTTCGCATGTGGCACTGTAAGCAGACTTCATTGGTTCGAATAGGATCATGTAATGAGGCACGATAGATAGCCAGATCAGGATTGATAACATGTTCACTTCCTGCTCCATGACAGCTCTCGCATCCAATAGAGGGTTCGACTCTTTTTGCTTGGCTCATATAACCTGTAAAGTGACACCCATCACAAGTAGTGGAGGTAGGAAATTGCTGATTATCATGAGGATAGGCATCATGATACCAATATTTGTAGGGTTTAAAATGTTGCCACTTTTGGGTTTGGGTATTCCATTGATAGTTTCCTAGACGGAAATCCTCTTCTCCGTTGATGGTGGCAGGGATCATGTAGCGTTGTTTAAATTTCCCCCCAATGGTGTAGATGGCATCTTTTAGGGTAAAATCAGCATCCTTAGGGAGTTTAGAGAAGTCTGCTACCACCACACTGGCATTATGCTCAATTGTTTGGATCATCTTGGCATGACGGGAGTTGTGCCAGTTGTGGTAGTGCTCTTTATGGCATGTTTGACACTTTTTTGATCCCACAAAATGAGCATTTTTTTGTAGTGTTGGACGGATATCTACATTGAGTCCAATCCGATCTTGGCTGAGTTGGTGGTAGTAGTTAAGAATTTTTGGCTGATTGAACCATGCAATAAGCACCAATGAAGCGGTGAAAATAAATGCAATAAGTTTCATAAAACTAATCCTATTTAATAAATTAAACGAATTATATTACTTTTGTACTATATTTAAACTTCTCTATTATTCTGAGAACTTTATAACCTCTTTTATGCTAATATATATTATTAAATAATGTGGGAGAGAAGGATGCAAGCAGTGAAATCATTTATCGAGAGTTATGCGTTGATTATCTATGCGGTTGCTATTGGGTTGGCTTTTTATTTGGTTTCGACACTTGGTTTTTCGGAGACACAGTCACGTCTGGTTGGATTAATTGCTTTTTTGGTAACACTCTGGACAAATAATGGTCTGCATATGGGAGTGGTCTCGCTCTTGCCCATTGTGCTCTTTCCGATGTTTGGTTTAGTGGAAGCCAAAGCGGTGGTAAGCAACTACTCCAAGACCACCATTTTTCTCTTTGTTGGGGGATTTTTGTTGGCGATTGCTACGGAGAAATCGCAACTGCATAAACGTCTTGCGAGTAAACTGCTCTCTATCTTTCCCAATACTCCGCGGGGAGTGCTCTATTCGTTGATGTTAACAGCAGGAATGTTGAGCTCTATTCTCTCTGATACCACCACAGCACTGCTGATTATTCCTATTGCTGCATTTTTAACCGAGAATGTTGAATATAAGTTTCGTTTGCTTCTTGGCGTAGCGTATGCTTCGTTGATTGGTGGGATTATTACCCCTGTAGGGACACCACCCAATCTAATCTTGATGGATTTTATTGAGTCCAATAATCTCGAGATGATCCCCTTTGCCACATGGATGGTGATGATGTTGCCACTGGCAATCATTATGATGGCAGCGGCTGCTGAGATTTTGCTCTATGGTTTTAAAGAGAAAGACTTTGTACTGGTCAAGATGGATCATACCCATCAGCCACTCACTTTGGATCAAAAAAAGTTGGTCTGGATTCTCTCCTCTTTGGCAATTCTTTTGGCACTTAATCCCATTTTAAAATACTTTTTTGGTATTGTTATTAATGAGAAATTAACCCTATTGGGGTTTGGTCTTTTTCTCTTTTTGCCCAAAGTAGAGCTTCTGGAGTGGAAAGAGGATTTCTCTAAGATCCCTTTTGCTATTGTCTTTCTTTTTGGTGCAGGTTTTTCGATTGCCATGGCGTTTCAAAAGACAGGGCTTGCCACAGAGATTGCGGAGATCTTAGTAAGCTTTAACTATCTCTCCCCTGTGCTTTTAATGTTGATTATTGGTTCAGGAGTGGTGTTTGCTACCGAGCTTACGAGCAATACAGCATTGACCTCTATTATGATTCCTATTATCTACCCTTTTGCTCTAGAGAGTGGGCTTGATCCTGTGCTTTTTATGTTGATTGTGGCAATTTCGGCGAGTTATGCTTTTATGTTGCCCATTGCCACAGCACCCAATGCGATTGCGATGTCTACAGGTCATGTTAAGACCACACAGATGATCAAACGGGGTATCTGGTTGAATGTTTTTGGTATTATTGTCACATTCTCCTTGGCAATGACCTACTGGAAACTCTTTTTATAAGGAGGTGTAGTGTATGCAGATCCAAAAAATCACCACCACCATTAAAGAGCTTGAAGCAATGAAGAATTATCCCAAAGAGCTTTTTTATTTGGGGAATAGGGCATTGTTGAATCGTCCAAAGGTCTCTATTGTTGGGACACGACGACCTTCGGCATATACCAAAAAGATGACCCATCTTATTGCACAGCATCTCTCCCAAAGAGGGGTGGTAACGGTTAGTGGTGCGGCGATGGGGGTGGATGCACTCGCACATATTGGAGCAGGGGTGAGCAATACCATCGCGGTGGTTGCAAACAGTTTGGATATTCGTTATCCTGCGGTCAATCGGGATCTGATCGCTTCAATAGAGAAGGATGGATTGGTTTTGAGTCAATTCCCCACTCCTTTTAAAGCTCGAGCATGGAGCTTTGTGGTGCGTAATGAGCTGGTGGTGGCACTGGGAGATATTTTGGTGGTAACTCAAGCCGATCTTAATAGTGGTTCCCTTCGTTCGGTAGAGTATGCTTTGGCGATGGGGAAAGAGATCCATGTATTGCCCCACCATATCGATGAGAGTCTTGGTACCAATCAGTTGCTCGAAGCAGGTTTGGCTAAGCCCATTTATGATATTGAGAAGTTTGCCAACCGTTTTGGCAATGTGCCAAGTAATCAGACCATTGATCGGGATGAGTTTTTCTATTTTTGTCAAAACTCACCCACACTAGATGAAGCGATTGAACGGTTTAGTGCACGTGTCTATGAGGCGGAACTAGAGGGGATTATTCGGATTGAGAATGGTCTGGTTCATCTAGCGTAGTAGGGTAGACCATAACTCCTTGGTATTCAAAATAGAGATCTTTGGCATTAAAATCAACATGATCTTTGGTTTTAATAAGCTTAACCTCATGACCTTGGATTAGGGTCGGTGAGATAATACCACTATGACTTTTAATGTAGACAGGGAACTGGCTGGTGTTGAGTACCCAAAAATCGGTAGCATCCATGTCCTTAGTTTGTCGCTCTTGGACACCATACTCTTTGTGGCTAGCGATCCCTTTGAGTAGAAAAATATCATGATAGAAGTTATTGTCTACCTCAGCTTCAAGAATCTCTCCTTTTCCATTGCGTGAAACATAGGCGATAATATCGATATTGTCTCGGGTTTTTTCATTAATACGTTGATAAAGTTTACGTTTATCTTTGATCTTATCCATGTCAGGAAAGCTGTAATAGGCGTTGATGTGCCCACGTAGAATGATGTTTTGGAAGTTATCGAAATAGAGATACTCTTCACGAATTTTTCGTTCTCGAATAAACCGTGAGAGCTTATTTGCAAGGGTTTGACTCCCTTTGGCAACAGTCTGCTGAAAGATGGGCTCAATATGGGTATCATTAAAGAGTCCAATACGCTCAAGCAGTGTATTGAGCTGATCTCCTATATAATTAAAGAAGCGGGTAATTAGATTGTTAGGTCCAAGAAAACGCTCGAGTAGAGAGAGTAGGTAACTTAGTGCAAAGACCTCTAAAATGGGTGCTAGCCATGATCCTGAGATCCATGAGATCATCAGCGGAATTACTCCAAGAAGTTTGCCTAAGATAACCCAGAGTGCCTTAAAAAAGCCAATAACAAGCACTTTAAGTTCGACAAATAGAGCAACATGGGTTAGCATATCGGTGGCATACATCACCCAGACCCCAATGAGTAATGGAAAAAATATCATAAAAAAGTTTTTGATTTTAACTTTAAATGAGACATTACGATAGTAGTTGTAGAGATCTTTAAAGGGTTTATTGAGGTGGTCAAAGATATATTTTTTCAGCCACTCTGAAAGCATGTTATCAATAAACCATCGCTTAATGCCTAAAAGAATGGCCTGTACAAGGGTGAGGCTTTTGATAAAAGCAATAATTTTAAGTTTGCTAAGTAACCATAACGACGTGAGGGAAGATTTAAAAATCAATACCACAGCTGCCATGTATCCCATAAGGATATTATAGGATACAGGATGAATATGGTTGAGTAGGGTAATAAGTAGAATCGGCACTATGATGGCAAGGAGAGCAATATAGCGACGTTTCATAGGGGTGGTTACTCCTCTTCTACACTGTCAGTAGCATAGACCCCTGTGAGTGTTTTCCAGATGATCGAAGCATTAAGACCTATCCAGATAATAAAAGCGACACTCAGTGTTCCTGCCCAGCCCATCTGCTGAAGGTTATTAAACTCAATTAAACCATATTGCTTAAGTCCCCAGAGAAAAGCGACAATAACAATCACCACAAAAAGAGCACCAAAGAGTTTGAGACTTTGAAAGATGGATTTAATCGCAAGCATCCAGACTCCAAACATAAGTAAAATGGCAAAAGGAGTAAAGCCAGAGAGGATATTTTGTTGAGAGATATAGTGAATAAAGTGATGTCCTGTGGGGTTCCATGTTCCAATGGCTAAGCCCAATGAGATAATAAGTGTAACCCACCAGCGAAGATGGGTCTCTTGTTTTCCTTTTTTGGTTCGGTTGGTCTTGGTAAAGATATTGGGTAACATAATGAATTCCTTATAATTTTATTAATGGATGCGATTATAGCAGATTGAAGGGTAAAAGAAGATTTAATGGAAAAAAAGAGAGAAGGGTATTCCCTTTTCTCTTGGAGTTTATTTAAAAAGAGAGTCGATATCTTTTTTGAGCTCTTTATAGGGAACCTCTCCTGAGTAGGAGAATTCGGTAACACCATCTTTGATAACCAGAGTATAGGGAAGAATTCCTGTCCACCCATAGGTATTTTGGATGAAGTATTGTAAATTGGTGGCATCATCCCCTTCGATAATGGGGTAGTTGATACGGTGCTTATTGATGTAGTTTCGTGCCACATAATCTCCCATGCGTCCTTGGGATTGAATACCGATAACTTCAACTTTTCCTCGGTAACGTTTTTTAATACGTTTAACAATGGGAATCTCTTTGATACAGTGAGGACAATCTTTACCAAACATCTCTAGAATAATTACTTTTCCTGGATAGTTGGGAAAGGTAAATCCATTGGGGCGTTCACCAATGGTAATGGTTTTACCTTGAACACTTTTTAATAGGTGAACAACCCCTGTTTTGGTCTTTTTGATGTTATTCTCTTGCAGTTCATCTTCTGAGATCTCTCCTCGATTGCAATCGTTCTCTTCGACAGGAACATTATCGTTGCATTCCGCCTCAACAATGGGGGCGGAGGAGATAATGGGATTGGGCTCTTGAGTAGTTTCATAAGTAGGAATGGTTGTAGAGGAAGGTGCTGTAGTGGATTGAGCCATTACATGGGGAGCTTCATCGTGATTGGGAACAAAGTACTCTTTAAGGCTACATCCATCGAGTATTAACAGTGTTAAGAGCAAAAAAGATGACCGTACTCCATTTTTTTTATTAATTAGCATACCCTCTCCCATATTTTATAAATTGAGTTTTTCGCATTATGTTTCCTCCTTCCCCTATATTATTTGGTGAGCTGTTTTACCCACGATTCAAGCTTCTCTTGAGATATATATCCTTGCTCAATTGCTTGAACTTCTCCTTTTTTGTCTAAGGCAATAATAAAAGGAATGGCACCATTCCATCCTGCACGTTGTGCAATGTAGCCAATAAACTCATCGTTATCTTTTCCTGGAATGAGGTTGTAGTTGATTCCTTTTTTTTCTTTAAAAGCTTTAAGTTTTTGCATATCATAACGTTGTGCTTCGAGAGCGACAATTGCGAGCTTATCTTTATAGTTTGATTTAAGTTCAATAAACTCAGGAATCTCGGCATTACAGGGGGGACACATGTGACCAAAAAGGACTAAAAAGACGGCTTTTCCTTGGAACTCTTTAAAAGCCAATCCATTCTCTGTGGCAGAAACATGAATATCTTGCCCTTCGGTATTGGTTAGTGTAAAGTGATCGGTAGGTTCAGTAGCACTCTCTGCATAGAGAAAGCTACTTCCAAAAGCCAGTAAAATAGTAAAAATAATGCTTTTCATTCAGTTTCCTTGTTCAAAAATTAACAAGATCATTATACCCAATAAATAATGGAGTTATTGTGTATAATGGTGAAAATAGATTATTTTTTTTAGGAAATCTATTAACTTCTGTGTGATCGTCGGCTGTTGCGTTCTCCTCCACGTCCTCGGCTGTTGCTTCGTCCACGATACCCACCACGGCTTCGACCTCGTCCACGACCTCGATTACCATTACGATCACCTCCACGTTGATTCTTAGCTCGTTCAATGAGTTTTTCAATCTCTTCATTGCTAAGACCAATAATGTCTTTTCCTTTGACATCGATTCGCTCTTGAACCATGGTGGCAAGAAGGTGAGCAATGGTGACGATATCAAGATCGTGTTGAAGGGTCTTAACCAATTCTACCGCTGAAGGTTTGATTTTGGTGTTGGCAATCTGATTGAGAAGATCATTGTCTTTTTGGGTCTGAACCTCTTGACGTGTTGGAATTACTTCCGAGATCATTTTGGTTCCAACATCTTTTTCGATTCGTTTAATGGTTCGTAGTTCATTGGGAGAGACTAGCGTGATGGCTTCTCCTTTGTTTCCTGCACGACCTGTTCGTCCGATTCTGTGTACGTAAGACTCCGAATCGAATGGGATATGGTAGTTAAAGACATGGGTTACATCATTAACATCAAGTCCACGTGCGGCAACATCGGTGGCGATAAAGATCTCAACAAGTCCTTGTTTAAAGGCACGAATGGTATGCTCTCGCTGTTTTTGCTCCATGTCGCCATGAAGGGCAGCAACTTTAAATCCTTGAGCAGTCATATAAGAAGAGAGTCTATCTACCTCTTTTTTCATTCGACAGAAGATAATACACTTTTGTGGATTTTTATAATCAATCAGACGCAATAGTGCATCATCTCGCTCATAATCGGCAACCACATAGAATTTTTGTGTAATGTCGGTATTGGTGCGTTCACTTTTGGTAATGGTAACTGATTTTGGTTCATTAAGAATCTGCTCAGCTAGAATTTTGATCTGTTTGGGCATGGTAGCCGAGAACATTAATGTTTGACGCTCTTTTGGAAGGTAGGTAAAGATGTTTTTAATCTCATCTAAAAATCCCATATCGAGCATCTCATCTGCTTCATCAAGGATAACAAATTGAGGATTAAGCGTGATGCGTTTGGATTTGAGTAGGTCTTGGAGTCTCCCTGGGGTGGCGACAATAATGTTGGCTTGATTGATACGTTCAATCTGTCGGTTATAGGCAGTTCCACCATAGACAGTAGCTGTTTTGAGTCCTGCGGTTTTACCAAAACGGAAAAGTTCATCCGATACCTGCATGGCGAGTTCTCGTGTAGGAACAATAACCAGTGCCTCTACCCCTTTGTCTCCACTCATCTGTTGAATAACAGGAAGTCCAAAGGCAGCGGTTTTACCTGTACCTGTTTGTGCTTGAGCGATAATGTCATGTCCCTCTAGGATAATAGGAATCGCTTTGGCTTGAACAGGGCTTGGCTCGGTAAATCCAGCGTCGGCAATGGCTTGGTTTAGGGTATCTTTGAAATTGAATTCGTTAAATGTCATGTGTCTTCTTTGTAATTTAAGTTTAATTGGTCAATAACCTCATAGACCATCGGTCGTAAAATAACTATTTTTTTAAAATAAATCGGTTTTATCGTGTTGTGATTCTATGGTGTCTTATGACCCAATTTTTGCAGCTGATATCAAATAATTAAACACCAGATTAAGGTGAATCTTTGTATATGCTTAGTGGTAGGTACTCTACACAGAGTCCTAAAAATAAGAGATTTTGATATACTCTTGCAGAAATTTTTCGTATTATACCCAATTTATCTGCTATAATCGCTTGAATTAAAAAATATGAAAGAAGTATAGCAATGAAAAAAACAATAACAGCAACCCTCTTACTACTTTTTATGGTAGGTTGTAACGTAAGTCAGCCCAGTAGTAAAGCGGTAGAGGAAGAGGTTCAAAAAGTTAAGCAGGTACACCAAGAGGAAAATAACTCAAGGCAGAAGCCAAATTTAACCGTAATCAAACAGGAGGAAGTCTCTCTAGAAGAGAAGATTGGTTCCATGCTCATGATTGGTTTTATGGGAACAGAGGTGACCCCTGATAGCCAAATTTGTCAAGATATTGAGCAGTATCATCTAGGTGGGGTCATTCTTTTTGATGTGAACCCGATAAATCCAAAGCTTCCTAAAAACTTTGAGACCAAAGAGCAAGTTGCCAAGCTTACACGTGAACTTCAAGCTTGTTCTCCTAAACATAATCTGCTTATTGCTGTCGATCAAGAGGGGGGTAGAGTTCAACGACTTAAAAAGAAATATGGATTTAATGGTCACTTTAAAAAAGCAAAAGAGATCTCTACCTTAAGCGATAGTAGGGTGCAAGAGCATTATGAGCAGATGGCAAAAGAGTTAAAAAGTGTGGGAATCAACTATGATCTTGCTCCCGATGTGGATCTTGCACTCAATCCTAGAAATAGGGTCATCTATAAGCTTGGACGCTCTTTTGGAGAAGATCCTAAGCGTGTGGCACACTATGCTAAACTTTTTATTGAGGCGATGCATCAAAGAGGTGTCTTAACCGCTGCTAAACATTTCCCTGGGCATGGATCTTCTCTTGGTGATACGCATAAGGGGTTTGTGGATGTGACCAACCTTTGGCAGAAAAAAGAGCTTGAACCCTATCGTATCTTAAACGATCAGGGAATCTTAGATACAGTGATGGTGGCACATGTTTTCAATAAAAAGATCGATCCTCTCTATCCTGCAACCTTATCTAAAAAGACGATCAAAGGATTGCTTAGAGAGGATATCGGTTTTGATGGGGTGGTGATTACCGATGATCTTCAGATGGGAGCAATTGCTCATAAATATGGATTAGAGAAGACCTTGGCTTTGGCAATTGGTGCGGGCAATGATATTTTACTGTTTGGGAATCAGCTCTCTGTTAACAATATGGTGACCACGCAAGAGTTAATTGGAACCATTCTCTCCATGGTCGGTAGTGAGATAGACCAAGAGGATATTGAGCGTTCTTATCGTCGGATTTCTGAGCTCAAAGCAAAGATAGAGTAATTTTTTAAAGAGAGCTTTTTTGAGTAATTTAATTATTAAATGTGTTTGAAATGTGAAAAGATGTAACGATAAAAAGAGTGTGTATAAATGTATAAATGTATAGATGTAATCGATAAAAATTATAATTTTTAGTAAAATAGATAAATTTATAGATAGAAATGATTATAATTGAGTACATCAACTGAAAGGAAACAGATGGAAAAAGAGATTTTAGGACTTTTTGAGAAGTGGAATGAGACACTCCAGACAGGTGACCCACAAAAAGTGGCAGAGTGCTATGCCGAGGAGGGGGGGATTCTTCTGCCTACCGTATCGCCTAAAGTGCGACACAATCGCGAAGAGATTGCAGACTATTTTGTGCATTTTCTAGCCAAGCATCCTGTGGGAACCATTACGGAGTCTAATATTCGGGTCTATGGAGATATTGCAATTAATTCAGGTCTTTACACCTTTGAACTCGATGGCGAAGAGGAAGGAAGCCGTGTGGATGTGGTTGCTCGATTTACTTATGTTTACAAAAAAGAGGGAGATGAGTGGATGATTGTAGAGCACCACTCTTCTGTACTTCCTTAAACTCAACTTTTTAAAACTTCTACGACTCTTCAAAAGGGGAGTCGTCCTTCGTATCTCAATAAAATAGACTAAAGTTGGGATCTAAAAAATTATAATATACTTTCATTATGAAAACAGCAAGCATAGATGTAGGATTAAAACGTATTGGTGTAGCCCTTTCGTTGGATGGTTCGGTGGTCTTTCCACAAGAGGCGATTTTACGAAAAAATAGAAATCAAGCAGCACGGGATCTAAAAACCTTTTTAGAGGAGTGGGAGATTGAACAGCTCATAGTTGGGCTTCCCAAAGGGGGAAGTAGCGAAGCAGAGATGGAGCGAAGAATCAAGCACTTTGTTGGACTTCTTGAGCTAGAGATTCCTGTTTTTTATCAAGATGAACAGGGAAGCTCTATGGAGGCAAAAGCATTAACACAAGGAGTCTTTCGACAAAAACGTGATGGAAAGATTGACTCCATTGCTGCGAAGATCATTTTAGAGCGATGGTTAGAGCGATCATCTTTATGAGTTTTCTTAAGATAAAAGCTTTTTTTAAAGAGCTAATCATAACGTTACTGCTTTTTGCTCTGATTAGTTTTGGCGTAAACTACTTAAGAGCTCCTGATCTATCTTTGCAGCCTAGATCGATGCATCTTGAGCTTATTGATGGGCAAGAGATTGATCTCTTTAGTGATACCAAGCCTACAGTGATTCATTTTTGGGGAAAATGGTGCCCAGTTTGTCGACTTGAAGCTCCCAATATTGAAGCGATCAAAGATCAAGTGCATCTTGTTACCATCGCTGTAAAGTCAGGAAGTGATGCCGAGATTCAAGCTTTTATGCAAGAGCATGGGTATGATTTTCCTGTCTATAATGATACCAAAGGATCCTTGGCAGAACGTTTTGATATTTCGGTCTATCCTTCGACCTTTATCTATGATCGAAATGGAACATTACGTTTTACAGAGGTGGGTTACAGTACAACATTTGGACTTAAGGCACGTATTGGATTGGTCAAGTAATGAAAGAAATTAATATTAATTTTAATCAGCTATTGTATAATTTTGTTATGAAGAAAAAAAATTTACTATTTATCCTAACATTAACCATACTAAATGCTACGGAGTATCGCGTGGTTCATCTGAAGGCAGGCAAGTTCCTTAATGTTCGAGAGGAGCCCGTGGTCAATAGAAAGACACTTATCGGTCGTCTCCCTGCAAGAGCGATGGGGATAAAGATTCGAGAATGCAAATATGGTGCCAATGGTAAAGAGTGGTGTTATATTAGTCATGGGATTGGGAGAAATCATCTAGAGGGATGGGTGAGTCGCTACTTTTTAGCACCTATGAGCAAAGAGTCTATCGGTAGTGATTTTTATATTCGTAATTTTTTAGAGAGCTACTACAAAGCGGATGAGGAGAACTTTTTAGATAAGCTCAAGGTCTTTTATATTTTTCCCATGCAACAGTACATGACCCAAAAGGGGGTGAGTCGTATGAATCTGCGTGCTTCTAAAGTCAACTTCTATAAGCAGTGGCCGCGACGCTACTATACCTTAGGGTACATGAAGGTGCTAAAGCGAACAGAGGACTATATTGATGTACGTGTAACGGTGCATTGGAAATATTTTAATGGTACACAGAGTGAGTCGGGGCGAGATGTGGACAAGCTACGCTTGATCTATGATGATAATCAGTTTAAAGTTTTAGCAATTAAGAAGCTGCAACATCAAGTCTATCCCAAGATCGAAGAGCCACCTTCACCTTTTATCGCTGGAGTCTCAGGGGAAGCGAATGCAACCTTCTCTGCAAGCAATGGAACAACAGATATAGATGAAGTGCAACAAGTGTCATATTATATAAAAGCAGGAAGTTTTCTTGATCAACCCAGCTCTACCTATCTGAATAAGATTACCCAATCAGGTTATCATTATGTCATTGATCGGGTAGAGCAGGGAGATCAAGTAATTAAGCGGGTCTATATAGGTCCTTTCTCCTCTATGGACAAAACCCTAGAGGCACTTGATCAAATACGTCAACGTATCAATAAAAATGCCTATATTCAGACACGACGCTAAGCGAGATTTCGTCTCTCTTTGGCGCGTCGTCGCTCTTTCATCATCCGTTTAGCCAGCTCTCGCATGTCGGTATTTTTGTCACTCTCATCAACAATCTCAATTCCCAAAACAGTCTCTACGCAATCCTCAAGGGTTACAATACCTTCGGTTTGATCGTAACTATCGCTTACTAAGAACATGTGCTCTTTTTTAGAGATAAAAAGATCAAGGGCTTTGGCAACAGGGATATTTTCATTGATAATAAAGATATCCTTTTTAATGCTAGAGAGGGTTGCTTCATCGTTTTTGAGAGACTCTCTAAAGAGCTGTTTGGTTAGAATAATACCTGTAACATTATCAATGGTCTGGTTGTAGACAGGGATACGAGAGAAGTTAAAGATCTCATCTTGGGTCTTGAGTACCTCTTTAATGCTCATGTTCTCCTCTAGTGCAAAAACCACCGAACGGGGGGTGAGGATATCGGCGACTTTTACCTCGTCAAGTTTGAGTACATTTTCGATGTAATCGGACTCTTTCTCATCGATTACGCCCTCATCTTCACTAATGAGCATGCTCTCAAGGAGCTCATCTTTGGTGGTTTTATTCTCTTCGTTACCACTGGATATTTTGTTGGTAATAAAGAGTGTTGTTAGAATAATAGGATAGGTGATAAAGATAAAGAACTTAATCAGGTGAGCCGCCATAGGGGCAAGCTGTTTCCAGTAGATGGCTCCAATAGTTTTAGGAATAATCTCTGAGATATAAAGAATGGCAAAGGTCAGTACAATCGAGACATACATAACCGCACCATCTCCAAAGAGTTTGGAGGCTTGTGCCCCAACAGCAGCTGCACCTAAGGTATTGGCAATGGTATTGAGAATCAGCACCGAAGCGATGGAGACATTGATGTTCTCTTTATGTTCTCGTAGAAGTCGCCCTGTTTTGGGAGACTCTTTTTCGAGAAGAGAGACATAGGACATCTGGGTTGAAAGCAGTACCGATTCCAAGATAGAACACAGAAATGAAATACCAACAGATAACAGAAAAAACAGTATCAGATAACTCATATAATTTAATAAACCTTTATAGTAAGATAATGGTCGCTAGACCTAAAAAGCTGAAAAATCCAACCACATCTGTAACGGTGGTTAGAATAACCGTACTTCCGATGGCAGGATCGATGTTTAGTTTTTTTAACAGCAGGGGAATGGTTGCACCAAAAAAACCTGCCATAAAAAGATTAATAAGCATGGAGAGTCCAATAACTACCCCAAGCATCCCTTGATCGAACCAAATTGAAGCAATAATACCCATGATTATAGCAAATAGAAAACCATTTAACAATGAAATTCCAATCTCTTTTTTAATAATTCGAGCGGCATCACTCTGTGAGATATCTCCAAGGGCGAGTTGTCGAACCACAACGGTTAAGGTTTGTGTTCCTGCGTTTCCTCCCATAGAAGCGACAATGGGCATGAGTACCGCTAAGGCAACCATACTATCAAGGGTATCGGAGAACATTCCAATAATAATTGAGGCTAAAATTGCCGTAAGTAGGTTAAGTCCTAGCCATGTGGCACGCTTTTTTCCTGCTTTGAGAATCTCTTCATCCTCTTCGGCATCATCATTGACCCCTGCTAGGTTATACATCTGTTCGGTGGCTTGTTCGTTGATAATATCGTAGATATCATCAGAGGTAATTCGACCGATGAGTTTTCCTTCGCGGTTGACCACAGGCATAACGGAGAGGTCATACTCTTTAAAGTAGTTTACTACCTCTTTGATGTCCTCTTTGTCGAGTGCCCGTTTGGGTTCATACTGCTCCCCTGAGGCTTCGATGTTCTCTTTAAAACTTTTATTAAAGTCAAAGGTTAAAAGATCATCTAGACCGATACTATAAAGCAGGGTGCCATTTTCGGTTGTAATAAAGAGGTTGTGAACATTCTCAAGTTCATTGGACTTTTTTAGATCAGAAAAACGTTTAATAACATCTTGGACAATCTCATCCTCTGTCGCAGTAAAGACCTCAGTTTGCATATAAGCACCCGCTTCGTTCTCTTCGTAACTCTGAAGCAGGGTAATGTCTTGTTGATCCTCTTGGTCGAGGTTTTCAAATACTTTGGATGCGATCTCTTTATTGACCTCTTTGAGCTCTTGCATAAACTCCACTTGGTCGTCACTCTCGAGTTCTTTTACCGCTTGGGTTAGTTCATCGACCTCAAGGGACTCTACCACTTCGTCAAAGTATCGATCGGGAAGCTCTAGGGCAACATCACCGATAATCTCTTTGGGAATGAGTTTAATCGCTTCGGTAAACTCCTCCTCTGAGAGTTGCTTTAAGATTCTAGCAATATCTGAGGCATGAAGTTCACTCTCTCTATTGGACTCTAGATATGATTTTAGTTCATTCATAGGACTAAACTCCTCCTTTAAGTTTTTTGGAATTATAGCTTAGCAAAAAGGGTGAAGAGCTTAATCATAAGATTAACATTGCGTCGCCATAAGAGAAGAATCGATACTCATTTTTAATTGCTTCACGATAGAGTTCTAGGGTCTTCTCTCGACCAATAAAAGCGGAGACAAGCATAATAAGTGTACTCTTAGGAAGGTGAAAATTGGTCAATAGGTGGTTGACCCGTTGAGGGGGATTATAGGGGTTTAAAAAGAGATCACACTCCCCTTGGGTTTTGCCTGTGCGACTAAAGTACTCTACGGTTCGGGTAACGGTGGTACCAATTGCCAAGATGGGATCATCTCCTTTTAAGATTTGGGCACTCTCTTGTGGGATATTAAAATATTCCGAGTGCATGGGGTGTTTTAGAATCTCTTCTGCTTCAACAGGTTTAAATGTCCCTGCACCAACATGTAATGTAATATGGTGGGTAGGATGGGTTTGACAAAGACGATCAAAGAGTTCGGGGGTGAAGTGTAACGAAGCCGTAGGGGCAGCTACCGCACCCGCATGGGTTGCAAAAAGGGTCTGATAGTCTCGCTCATCTTCTTTGTTGTCCTCTCGTTGCATGTAGGGAGGTAGTGGGATATGCCCAATCTTATCGAGTATTGGAACAAGTTCTTCAAAGATAAGGGGGGTATCTCCTCGACTAAAACGTACCACCCGAGATCCATCGGGATTGAGTGCACTCACTGTTGCAGTGATTCCTGCGTCAAATTGAATAACGCTTCCTAGTTTGACCCGTCCGCGAATCAGTACAAGGTAGAGGTCATTCCCTAATGGTCGATTTAAAAGAAGTTCGACCTTTCCTCCACTCTCTTTTTTACCAAAGATACGGGCTTTAATTACCTTGGTATCATTTAAAAAGATATGGCAATCTTTGGGAAGATGATCCAAAAGGCTTTTAAATTGAGTATGAATAACCCTATCGGTAGCACGCTCATAGACCAGCAGTTTGGCGTGGTCACGTGGGTAGATAGGGCTCTGGGCTATAAGATGAGCGGGAAGCTCATAATCATAGCTCGAGGTTAATCCTTCGTCATTTTTCATTGTTTTATTTCAACTGAGGCTGATTGGTTTGAGGTTTTTGCTCATCTTCATCCTCTTCGTCTTCATCCTCTTTATAGGGGTTAATCATCCGTACAATAAGAATAGAGATACCATAAAGTAATACCAAAGGACCTGCCATTAGCAATTGCGTAATAACATCAGGTGGGGTTAAAATGGCGGCAAAGACAAAGATAATCAAAACCGCATACCCAAAGAAATCCCGTAAGTTTTTATCGTTAACCAGTCCAAGCATTCCTAGAAAAAAGAGAATCACAGGTAACTCAAATGCCACACCAAACCCAAAGAGAATTTTGGTAAAGATACCAATATACTCATCAAGGGTTTGTAGGAAGTTCACCAAGTTGCCTGCAAACATCCATAAGAATTGAAATCCTAGTGGAATTACCACAAAATATGCAAATGCTGCACCTAAAAGGAACATAAACGTGGAGATTGAGACAAATGGAATCACATACTTCTTTTCGTTTTCATAGAGTCCTGGAGAGATAAATGCCCAGATCTGAGAAAAAACCACAGGCAGGGCAGCAAGAAAACCTGTAAAGATGGAGATCTTTAGTGCGGTAAAAAAGATACCGATACCACCAATAAATGGATCACCATCAACCACGCCCATTAGCGGTGCTTTGGCAAAGGCAATAATATACTCATTAAATCCAAAAGCGATAAAGGCAAAAAGGATAATAGAGATAACAGAGATGGCTAAACGTTTTCTAAGCTCAACAAGGTGAGGACGAATATCTTCAAACATTACTGATCTCCCTTGGGCTCATCGAGGGGTTTTTTCTTTTTGATAATGATCTCTTCTTGTTTTGATTCAATGATGGGTCTCGCTGTTGCTTCAGGAGTCTCTAGTTGTGTTAGTGAGGCTTGAATATCATTCATTGGATTGATGTTTTTAAAGCCTTGTAGTTCTGCAGAAGCTTCATCAAGTTTAGATTTATAACCTAACGCTTCTTCTTTGAGTTCTGCAATTTTAATCTCACTATCGATGGCACTTTTAGCATCGGTAATGGCACTCTTGGCACCTTTGATAAACTTAGCGATTTGAACCATCGCGTTGGGGAGTTTATCTGGTCCCAAAAAGAGTATAGCCACAACAGCGATCATAAGTATTTCGGTAAATCCCATTCCAAACATATCTTTCCCTATGTGTTAATTGAATGTAATTTTATCCAAAAAGGTTAAGAGTTAAGCTAATAGCACCTTATTTAGTAGGTATATTTAGTGACACTAATGGTGATCTTGGGAAGTTTTGGCTCGGGATTGTAGAGTAGACGGTGAATAATGGCAGAGATAATTTGTTTCATGATATAAAAGCTCCTTATAGTAGATATATTTTAGAAATAATAATATAAAATTAGTGAAGAAAAGTGAAAAAAATGTAAAAAAGTAAAAAAAAGAGATAAATTTTAGAAAAACAGTAAAAAAATAAATATTTTTGAACAGATATATTTATAAAAATGATGATTTTAATATTTTTCATCAGAAAATATGGTGGGAGAGAATCCCACTATTTGGCAATAAAGCGAAGCCATAAAAATCCAAAGAGTCCAGCCAAAAGCGAGGCGACAAGGATACCTACTTTGGCTTGGAAGATAAGGGTTTCGTTTCCTGCAAAGGCAAGATCTGCGACAAAGATGGACATGGTAAATCCAATACCACCCAAAAAGGCAACCCCAAAGATCTGACTCATACTGCTCCCTTTGGGGAGTTGGGCAACTTTAAGTCGAATAGCAAGCCAAGAAACCCCAAAGATTCCTAAGAGTTTTCCTAAAATTAACCCTAAAATAATCCCCATCGAGACAGGTGTGGTTAGGGTGGTTCCCATGGATGAGAAATCGATAGCAATCCCTGCATTTGCCAAGGCAAAGAGTGGAATAATAATGAGTGCTACAGGAAGATGAAGTCCCCGTTCAAGTCGTGCTGCAGGGCTCTCCATGGCATCGATACGGTCTTGAATATTGCGTAAAATTGCTTTTTGCTCTTCATGGAGGTTATGGGGATCTTCTTTTTGGAAATGGTCATATTGATCAAGCAGTTGTTTGGTTTTTTCTGTAAAGTTTAACGGTGTTTGCTTAGGTTTAGAAGGGATCGCCATGGCTGCAATAACCCCTGCAATGGTGGCATGAACACCCGATTCAAGCATAAAAAACCACAATAGAAGCCCAACTATAAAGTAGGGTAAAATCATATGAATTCCAAAACGGTTAAAGGCAAGTAGAACCAAAAAACTAGCTCCCGCAAAGAGCAGGGGCATCATCTGGATCTGTTCGGTATAAAAAAGTGCAATAACCAATACCGCTCCAAGGTCATCGACAATTGCTAAGGCAACCAAAAAGGTCATCAATGCGGTAGGGATACGTTTGCCAAGCAGAACCAAAGCACTGATGGCAAAGGCAATATCGGTTGCCATGGGGATACCCCAGCCCACAGCACCTTCTCCTTGGTGATTTATTGCTAGATAGATCAACGCAGGAAAGATCATCCCTCCAATGGCTGCTAAGATGGGGAGTATGGCAACTTTAATATTAGAGAGCTCTCCGACAAGTACTTCCCGTTTGATCTCTAACCCAATAATAAAGAAAAAAATCGCCATTAATCCATCATTGATCCAGTGGTGAATGGTATGAGAGAGTTGCCATGAACCTACGGTAAGGTCAACCTTGGTATGAAAAAAGTGGGCATAACTCTGTGTCAGTGAGGTGTTGGCAAGAATCAGTGCAAGAATGGTCATAAAAATAAGAATCATCCCTGTGGTGGTTTGTGCATGTAAGAAGTGTTCAAATGGGGTTGCAACGCGTTTAAAAGCACGTTCCCAAGGGGCATAGATTTTCATTGGTTCTCTCTTTTTTTGATAATTTTTTTCTTTTTAAGTGGTGTAAAAGTGTAGCGGTTTGAATTTTTTGGAGGAGATTCTAGCCAAAAGGTGCTACATTGTCAAGCGTATAGAGATCTAATAGTTAATGGATTTGTAATACTTTTATGTCATAATGGACTCAAAATGAGTAAGGAGCTGATGGTGAAGATTCTAGGGAGTTTTCTTCTTATGCTTGGAGTGATCTGTTCTAAGAGTCTGGATGAACGACTCGCTTCTTTGGAGGGGCTATCAAGAGAAGCACGTGTGGAGGTGATGAATGGCATCAAAGAGGAGTTGATGCAGATGAATGAAGAGGCACGTGGGAAGGGAATTGAAAAGTTGCGTGCCAAGCTTCATGGTGAACATACGGTTGAGGAACATATAGTAGAGCATGAGGTTGATCTTCATCATGAGCATCACGATTGGCAACAGCATCACTCAAATGAGGAGAGTATGGAGAATTCTGTACATCATCAAGAGGTGCATAATTAATGGAGAGATGGATTATTTGCTTACTCTGTTGGGGGGTATTTCTTTTTGGATACAGCGATAGGGATATGGATGGAGTGGATGATCGTTATGATCACTGTCCTGATACAGCATTAAGTGATCTGGTGGATCTTAATGGGTGCACCATTAAGCATCTTAGGGATATGGGTTATTTTGATATGCGTATTGGTACGTATTTGATGAAGGATCGTGATTTTGGGTTAATACAAAATTCATTGCAGATTGGATACTCTACCTCGAAGTTTACGGTTCGGTTACGGGGGTCTTATTTTGATGGGGATAGGGGTGCGGGTTTAAACGATACTTATCTCTCTGGAGAGTATCTACTTTATAGGGATTCAAACTTCTGTCTCTATATTGGAGGGGGACTGGTGTTGCCAACCTATCAAAAGCGAGAAGAGAATCGACTCGATCTTGAGGGCTCTTTTTTGTTGCAGTATACGTATGAGGATTGGCGTATTTTTGGAAGTGAATATTATACCATAGTAGGAGATCAAGCAGATGAATCACAAAACTATGAGGATATGCTGTTCTCAATGTTGGGGGTTGGATATTATTGGCATGAAAATCACTACAGTAGTCTCAGTTATCAAAGAGGTTCAAGTCTCTATAAGAATGAGACAGAGATGAGGTATCTCTCATGGTTTGAGTATTATAAAATTGATCAATCGTGGTTTGTGCATCTGCGTTATACCTATGGGTTAAATACGTTAGCAATGGATCAAAAGATAGGAGGGGATATTGGATACCGTTGGTAGTCGAATAAAGATACTTTTAATGGAAGATGATCGAGACTTAGGAGAGACGCTTTTAGATATACTCGAAGCCGAAGGTTACGACGTTACATTGGTGTATGATGGAGTAGAGGCATCTGAGGTAAGTTATCAAGAGGATTTTGATCTTTATGTTTTGGATATTAATGTACCCACTTTTAGTGGTATTGATCTTTTGCGTGCTTTACGAGAAGCTGAAGATCAGACTCCAACAATTTTTATCTCTGCACTGGTAGATATCGAGACCATGACCGAGGCATTTAAAATCGGAGCTGAGGATTACATTAAAAAACCTTTTTTTCCAGAGGAGTTGCTCTTAAGGATTAATCGGCGTTTTTCTACACAACATTCAGTACTCTCTCATGGTGATTTGCTCTATTACCCTCATCGTAAAGAGCTCTATCGGGGGGATGAACGGATTCATTTAAGTCGAGGACAACGAGAGTTGTTTGATTTTTTTATACAAAATAGAGGACGTGACTTGACCAAAGAGGAGATCTTTGAAGCAACCTCTATAGGTAGTATTGCATCATTGAGGGTTGCCATTACCAAACTTAAACAGCAGACAGGTTTGGTTATAGAGAATCTACATGGGATTGGGTACCGTATTGAAGTGGGTTGAGCGTGAGTCATTGCTTAAGAGTTTTATGCTCTTTTTTCTCTCGATGGGGGTTTTGATTGGGGGATTATTTTATCTCTATTATAAGCAAGAGCAACTCAACTTAGATCGTGCCATTGAGTTGGAGATGAACAGTTGTAGTTTTACGTTGAAGTGTGATGCGTATCAGATTGATTTTATTCCTAAAGTAGATAATACAGAACGTACACATGAGCTTTATAGAGATGAAAAGGCACTCTATGTACTTTATCCCATTAAAAAATCTGATGATTTTTTCTTGAGAATCTATCTGCCCCTTGAAGCGTATGCAAAGCAACTAAGTACGATACAGGTTCATCTTTTTGGTCTGTTTTTGGTAGTATTACTGCTTGTGGCACTACTCTCTTTGGGGTTTTCGATTTACGCGTTGCACCCTTTGCGTGAAGCATTGCTTTTGACTCGAGAATTTATTAAAGATATTCTACATGATCTTAATACACCCATTGCGACGATGCGATTAAATCTTTCACTTATTCAAAAAGAGTTTGGTGATGATAGACGAATGCGTCGAATTGAGCGGGCAATTGAGAATATTTTGTTGTTGCAGTCTAATTTGAATGGTTATCTTTTTTATCATAAAATAACGCAAGAGTGGATTGTTTTGGAGCAATTGATTGCTGAGCGGGTTGAGATGATTGAGAAGAATTTTCCTCAACTTCGTTATCGTGTAGATATTCCTAAAGGAAGCAGGATTGAGACCAATCAAGAGGCGTTGATTCGAATTATTGATAATCTACTTAGTAATGCTTCTAAATATAATCGAGAGAATGGAGAGGTAGAGGTTGGATATGATCCAAGAATAAGAGAGCTTTTTATTCGAGATACGGGCAAGGGAATAGCCGATCCTAAACGGGCATTTGAACGTTTTTATAAAGAGCATGATCGTGGTATTGGAATTGGGTTGCATATTGTTAAAAAACTCTCTAAACAGTTGGGTATAGAGGTAACCATTGAGAGTAAACTAGAGATGGGTACAACGGTTTATTTAAAATTTTAAACTTTGCTTATACTTTGATAATACTTTTTAATTATGATGTTTCAAAACAGATAAATAAGGAAACAGAATGCAAAAAAAATGGATGGTTTGGATCTTGCTTGTTGGTACTGCCCTCTCATTTGAGGGGTGTGGATCTGATGATTCAACTCAAGAGAGTAATCTAGAGTCGACAACACATCTCTCGAGTAGAAGTGAAATGGAGCAAACCCATAACATGCGATCAACATTGGCATACTATGGGGATAAAGAGAATAATCGTATTGTGGTAGTAGATATTGATGCCATGAGTTTAATAGAGAGTATCGATACAGGACATCAGAAGAGTTACGCAGCAGAGGTGGTACAGAGTGAAGCTGATAAGCATGCACATCTTTTGCCTAAACTCTATGTAGATAATCGAGGGAGTAATATCATGGATGTGATAGATACGCAGACCAATAGCATTATTAAAAGTATAGCACTCCCTTTTTATCCTCGAAGTATTAACTATAATGCGTTAGCAGATCTGGTACTGGTATCGGGTGTGGATCGTGCCATGAGTGCCGTGATTGATGTAAAAACTGATGAGGTTATTGCAACCGTTGGCAATTCTGAAGTGACGTATCCTACTACAAGTGGACATGCTTATATTTCGAGTGGTACATTGGCTTCTGGGCATCCTGAGTGGCTTAATGCTAACACATTTGTTCAGATTGATCGAGAGCATCGAGAGATTGATACTTATGTATTGAGTCAAGAGGCAAATGGAAGTTGGAAAACGCGACTGCTCAATAGGCTTAAGACCCCTTCACCTGTACATAATCTTATTCCTCCCGAGATTCATGGTCAAGGGGGACATGGTCATGAGGAAAGCAATCTATATTCAACCATTTTTTATGCTACTGCAGAGGGGGCAGAAGGGGTCTACCCTTCGGTATTAAAGTTGGCATTTATTGAGGGAGAGGGACTCTCTATAGAGGAGGAGCTTTTAATTAAAAAGGAGGGACTCTCACCAGATATTATGGGGGTACACCATCTTAATTTTTTAAAAAATCAACACTATATCTATGTTGGTTCAGATGAAGGGAATCTTTTTATTGTTGACTATACCAACAGTCCCATGCGTATTGAAAAGATTGTTTCGGCAGGTAAAGGTGCAGGACATACAACTGAGTTTGAGCATGGAGATATAGCGGTGGTTATTAACCATAAAGATACGTTTATTACCTTAATGAACACAGCCATCAATGAGAAAATTGCAGATATCCTTGTAAGTAAGTTAGATCTAGAGCTACTTGAAGGGGCTCAAACACAGTCTCATCCTGCATATCACTTTAGTAAGGATGGTCGTTACTTTTATCTCTTTTTAACTGAAGAGGGGGCACTGGTAAAAGTAGATTTAATAGAAAAACGTATTGTAGAGCGTTTAGAAATTGGAGGAAAGCTCTCAATGGGTTCTTTTATTGAGTTTTAAATAAGCGTTATTAATACTTTATTAATACTTTTTTAGTACAATTACTTATAAAATATAAGTTAAGGATAAAAATATGAATAAAACAGCATGGAGTTCGGCACTTTTGGCAACACTACTACTTGTGGGGTGTGGTAGTGGAAGTAGTAGTGATGAGACCACTAACAGTTCTTCTAGCATGAGTGAGAGTACAACATCTAGTTCATCTACAACACCCATTCAAAAGAGTGGTGTTGGGTATTATGTAGATGATGCGGTAGAGGGGGTAATGTATCGATGTGGTGCGTATGAGGGAAATACTACGGAAGATGGAGCATTTACCTTTGAAAAAGGGGAAGATTGTGCTTTTTATCTTGGAGATTTAACCTTACGTGAGGTTAATGGTTCCATTTTAAGTGAAGATAACTTAACCATTATCGAAGACAATGAGACTGTAGCACAGATGTTGCAATCGTTTGACCGAGATGGAAATGCAACCAATGGTATTCAACTTAACAGTGGGCTCATCAAAGAGATTCTGAAAGAGAACAATATCGATCAGATTCCTGAGGATGAAGCACTCCTAAAAATGGTAGTGGATGAGCTCAAAGTTAAAGATGCAAACTTTACAGGAGATCTGGTCTCAGAAGAGGAGGCACAAGCACACCTAGAGCGAACCAAAGATCGTCTGGATGCTGAAGGAAGACGAACACAATATGATGTAAATACAACAGAGATTGAGCATAATGATTTCTTTGATGAGAATGGAAGTGAAGCTACTCATTTTGGTGATTTTGATCGTCGAGATACAAACGAGAATAACCTTTCTGATCGAGAGGATCACTGGATGGATGATGATGCCCAAGAGGGGAACATGACTAGAAGCACCATTGAAGAGCAACAGCATGAGATGACTCAAGATCAAGAAGATGTAAACCTTACTCATGACGAGATGCCACTTACGCATACTCAGGAGGAGCCTCTCTCTTCACTCAATACCTCTGCTACAGAGACTCAAGATGCACATGAAGAGGAGAGAGATCGGGAAGATTTAAGAGATACTTTTCACCGATAGGCTTCGTGCGTGGCAAGGATTGTGGTTATTCGATGTTCTAACCAATATTTAGGTTTAAGAGTACCTCCTTGCACAAATCCAACATGTCCTCCATGAGGATAGACCTCTAGTTGTACCCAAGAGGAGTACTCTCCTTGATTTGGGAGTACTTCTGGGGTCATAAAAGGGTCATCGATTGCATGAATAATCTTTGTTTGTGTGGTGATCTTTCCTAAAAAAGGTTTGGATGATGATTGCTCATAGTAGTCTAGAGCAGACTTAAATCCATGTATGGGTGCGGTATAGAAATCATCGAACTCTTTAACTGTTTTTATCTTTTTAATCTCCTCTTCTTCTCTTTTTAAAATAGACTTCATATCAAACATCTGGTATTTGTTTAAAAGCATTGCTTTAAGTGGCTTGAGTAGATGGGCTTGATAGAGCTTGGCAAAGCCGTGCTGTAGGGTATCTGCTGCAATTTTTAGATCCATAGGAGCCGAGATAGCAATGGCAAAGTTAAGAGGGATCTGCTCTTGCTCTTCTCCTAGCAGTTTGAGTAGCATATTCCCCCCAATAGAGTACCCCACTGCATAGAGTGGGTTATTGGGATAGTGCTTATGAAGGTAATAAATCCATGCTTTTGCATCAGCTGTATCCCCACTATGATAGGAGCGTGGGAGTCGATTGGGTTTTCCTGAACAGCCTCGAAAGTGCATCACTACCGAAGCCATCTTTTGAGCATGGAGGGTTCGCATGAGTCCTTGAATATAGGGAGAGTGAAATGAGCCTGCTAAACCATGAAAGAGGATTACAATGGGGCGAGTATCTTTGGGGCGTTGAAGGTGCCAATAGCACTCTACAAAGTCACCATCTTCTAGCTCAAAGGTCTCAATCTCGACAGTAGGAGCCTTCTGTTTACGTAAAAGTGGAGCATAGAGGGTCTGAAGGTGGGGATTTTTCAAAAGGGGGTGAGGTTGAAACATTTTATCTATCCTAAAATATAGAGTACAAGTTCATCACTAATAAAGAAGTTATGATTATAATAGGTCTGATCTCTTTGAGTGAGTTTATTGTTTTGAACTAAAAAATCTGCACGTTTTTTCATCGCTGGATCAAGAAGAGACGCTTGAATTCCAATAACGGAACGTAAGCCCAAAAATAGACGCTCCATCAGTAACTCTTGGGGTTGGAGCTTCTCCTCTTTTATTGTTAGTGGATTTTGAATATAGTGTTGAATATTTTCGGATGGATAGAAGCGTCTATCGTGTTGAAACCCTACTGCTCCTGCACCAATACCCATGTAGTCTTTGAGTTGCCAATAGCCTTTGTTGTGTCGGCTCTGGTAGGTTCCAAAGTTAGAGATTTCATAGTGTTTAAATCCCCGTTTGGTAATCTCTTCGGCAACAAAAAAAGCGAGATCTTCATTCTCTTGACGTACCTCTGGGGTCAAGGCAAATTTGGTTTTTGGTTCAATGGTCAGCTCATAAGCCGAGAGGTGATCGATGGGCAGTGAAAAGGCGTGATTGATATCAGATTTTAAGAGCTCTTTGGTATCGCCTTGGTAGTTGTAGATAAGATCAAGTGAGATATGCTCTATGCCTATGTGCTTTGCCTCAAGGATGGCATTAATGGCATCTTGCGGGCTATGGGCACGATTGAGGGCTTTAAGTTTGGGTTTGTGAAAACTCTGTACTCCAAAAGAGAGACGATTAATGCCCAGATCTTTCATCCCTTGTAGCCATGCTTGAGTCGCAGAATTGGGATTGGCTTCGGTGGTGATTTCAGCATTCTCTTGCAAAAAGGGTTCAAGTGTTTTAAAAAGAGGTGCATAGAGTCGAGGTTCAATAGTCGATGGGGTTCCTCCACCTATAAAGAGGGTCTCAATACTCCCTTTTTTGACCCCAAAACGTTTGAGCTCAAAGCAGAGTTGTTGGTGGAGTGCAACCATATAATTTTGGCGTGTATCAAACTGGTCAACATAGCTGTTAAAGCTACAGTAGTAACACTTCGAGTCGCAGTAGGGGATGTGGATGTATAATAGCATTTTTTCACCAATTTTTAATGACATTTTAGCTAAAATTTTATCAAATAAGTAGGGGAAAATTCTCCTTGCTTTTATCCAAAAATTTTGAAAGTAGAGTAATCATCATGCAGACAAAAAAGCGATATCGCCCAAATGTCGCAGCTGTTATACTCTCTTCAGACTATCCACATAAGTGTGAATTTTTTTTAGGTAAACGATCAGATATTAAAAATGCCTGGCAGTTTCCCCAAGGGGGCATCGATGAGGGAGAGACCCCGAAGGAGGCACTGCTAAGAGAACTACAAGAGGAGATAGGTTGTAATAATGTAGAGGTTATTGCCGAGTACCCATATTGGATTAAATACGATTTTCCAACGGGTGCAAGCCGTGCGAAGAAGATCTATCCATTTGATGGTCAGACACAAAAATATTTTTTGGTGCGTTTAAAAAATGGTGCCAAAATTGATCTTGATAGTTATCATGAACCTGAGTTTGAAGAGTACCGATATGTAGAGTATAAACAGTTGCTAAAAAAAGCGACCTATTTTAAACGAAGAGTATATAGACGAGTAATCGAACATTTTGTAAGAGAGGGACACATAGTCGATGTTAATAGTGCATAAGTATGGAGGCACCAGCGTAGGAAGCTTGGAGCGAATAGAGAACGTGGCAACACGTGTGGCAAAAGCCAAAGCCGAAGGTAATGATTTGGTGGTCGTGGTCTCCGCCATGAGTGGTGAGACCAATAAGTTGATCGGTTTTGCCGAACACTTTTCAGAAAATCCCTCCAAGAGAGAGATGGATATGTTGCTCAGTTCAGGTGAGCGTGTAACCGCTGCCTTGTTAGCGATTGCCTTGCAGGAGAAGGGTTATGATGCGGTTGCCATGAGTGGACGACAAGCAGGAATTAAAACAGACAGTTCTCATACCTACGCACGGATTGCTACCATCGATCCTACCCCGATGAAAAAAGAGCTTGATGCGGGGAAGATTGTGGTCGTAGCAGGATTTCAAGGGATCAGTGAAGATGGTTCTGTAACCACGCTTGGTCGAGGGGGATCAGATCTTTCGGCAGTTGCCATTGCAGGAGCACTTGGTGCTGATGCGTGTGAGATATACAGCGATGTGGATGGGATCTATACCACCGATCCACGGATTGAGCCCAAAGCCAAAAAGATGGACTTTATCTCTTATGATGAGATGTTGGAGTTGGCATCGTTGGGTGCGAAAGTATTGCAGAACCGTTCAGTAGAGTTGGCAAAAAAATTAAAAGTAAAAATAGTAGCAAAGAGTTCCTTCTCGGATGCAGAGGGAACCGTTATTGGTGAGGAGAGTGAAGAGATGGAAGCAGTATTGGTAAGCGGTATCGCATTGGATAGAAATCAGGCAAGAGTAAGTATCAGAGAGGTCTCTGATCGTCCAGGGGTGGCAGCAGAGATCTTTACAGCATTGGCAGAGGAACAGATCAATGTAGACATGATTATCCAAAATGCCAGTACAGATGGCACCACCAATTTAGGCTTTACGGTACCTCAAAATGAGGTCAATCGAGCCAAATCGGTTATCGAAGCATTTGATCATGATATTGGAGATATGGATTTTGATGATTCTGTCTGCAAGGTCTCGGTGGTCGGTGTTGGGATGAAGTCTCACTCAGGTGTTGCGGCAACAGCATTTAGTGCCTTGGCAAAAGAGAACATCAATATTGAGATGATCTCTACTTCGGAAATCAAGGTGTCGATGATTATTGCCGAGAAGTATGCAGAGTTGGCGGTGCGTACACTGCATGCGGTATATGAGCTTGACGCTTAGGTGCAATGACCGAAATATTAAACTGGACGCTTGAAGCGATCCGAGAAGAGGACTCGAGCTTCTCATGGATGGAGGAGTGCCGATATGAGTGGGTACCCATCATTCAGAGTGCTGTTCAGAAGATTTTAGAGGGGCAGAGCATCCTAATCTTGACCGATGAGTCAAGAGGATGGTATGCCAAATATATTGCAAGTAAAATCAATAATCTTACCAATGAACGTCCTTTCCTTCCTGTTTATACCCTCAAATCCATGTTTCCCAATCTTGATAAGCTTCAAAATACAGAAGAGTTGGATCTGCTAGAGGATATGTTAGAGATCTCTTATCCTAATGGCTATTTTATCTGGTATATTGGGAGTGCAGATAGCATCTATACCAAGTTTGTTTTTCGTAATGATGAGAACCTTTTATGGATTATTGATGGAGATGTTCCTAACAGTTTTTATCTTAGAAATGGAAGTACGTCATTGGATATTAAGCTGATTCAACTCTTTAAGCTCTTTAATAAAACAGTTGATGCTTCACTCTTTAATAAATTGAGTCTAGAGTAGTGTTGATTTTAACCGATGGTATTATAGTTGCCCATGATTTAGAGAAGGCGTTATCACATTTGGTACAGAACCCACAGCGGGGTGTAGTGGTGAGTATTATTGAGACCGAGGGTAAAGAGTTTTTAATCTCGGATGCCGATCGAGCCATTGCGAGGGCTTATATGGCAACAGAAGAGGAGGATTTTATCGTTTTGGTTGCACCACGTTTTTCGGTGGTGGCTCAAAATCGATTGCTTAAGATTCTTGAAGAGCCTCCCAAAAATAAACACTTTATTCTTCTAACTCAATCCAATTCGGCACTGCTTGGAACCATTAAATCTCGTTTACCTATTCAATTTTTTGGGGATCAAGAGCATCAAGAGGCATTGGAACTTGATATTGAGGCGTTGAACTTGGCAAAGCTCTATGATTTTGTTCAGGAGCATAAGCACCTCTCTCATGTCAAGGCTCAAGTGCTTATTGAGCGTATTATCACCGAAGCAATTCGTTCTAAAAAGTATGATCTAAATCGATCAGGTTTGGATCTTTTTACTCAGAGTATTCGAGCACTTGAGGTGGGTTCACCCACCTCATTTGTTTTGACAACACTGCTTTTAAAACTTCTATCCATGAGGAAAAAATAGTATGGTACTTTATCGTGTTGAGCCCAAAGAGGCAAGCAAGTTTTTACGTGAGCTTAATGTCCAAGAGGGTGGAGTGAGCATTATGGCAAAAAAGATGGAGCTTTTAACCTTTTTAATTAAAGGGCTTAAAACTCCTGCTGCCAATATTCTTAAACAAGATGCCCTAAGTATTGGTGCGGAGTTGGCGGTGCCTAGTGGGGTGATTACCTGTTCGCAACCATATTATGATGTGTTGTTAATAGGAACACGTAGAGAGATGGAGATGCTTGCCAAAAAAGAGCAGGCTCAACCTTTTGGGCTAAAGCAGGTTGCCCAAGAGCTTACCATTATGCTTAAAAAAACACCAAAATATCCACGTCGGATCATGGGAGTGATTAATGCCAATGAGGATAGTTTTTTTGAGGGATCACGTTTTTTATCGGATGATGCCGTAGTAAGGATCAAGCAGATGATCGCAGATGGTGCAGATATTATTGATATTGGAGCGGTCTCAAGTCGTCCCAATGCACCGATGGTGGATGAGGCAATTGAGTTTGAACGAATCCAACCGATCTGTGATGCGATTGCAAGAGAAAAACTCTATACTCAGACCACCTTTAGCATCGATTCTTATACTCCCAAGGTGGTTGCCTATGCTTTGAAGTCGGGATTTTCATTGGTCAATGACATTACAGGTGGAGCCAATGATGAGTTGATTGCCTTGGCACTTGAACATGGTGCGAAATTCTGTATTATGCACATGCAAGGAAGCCCTCAGACCATGCAGAAAAATCCACACTATGACGATGTTATGGTTGAGATCAGTCACTTTTTTGAGGAACGTATTGCCAAATGTGAGGCGGTAGGATTGAGACGAGAGAATATTATTTTGGATGTTGGGATAGGATTTGGTAAGTCACTAGAGCATAATCTTACCCTCATTCGTAACATGGCACACTTTAAGAAGTTTGGCTGTGAGATTCTTATTGGGGCAAGTCGAAAGTCGTTGATTGATATGATTATTCCCACACCCGTTGAGGAGCGTTTGGCAGGGACGTTGACGCTTCATCTTAAAGCCGTTGAGCAAGGGGCAAGTATTGTACGGTGTCACGATGTCAAAGAGCATCGACAGATGTTGGCAATTCTAGAGAAGTTATGATATAATTTTTTATGTTAAAAATGATCTTCATACTAGTGATACTAGCCGCAGGAATCTTCGCACTGAGTTACTTTTTTAAGCCAAGCCGATTGGAGCTTACCCCCCACATGGTAATTTTAAAAGTGGGAGAGAAAGATGCCAACTACCCCTATACGGTAATGAAAAAAGAGACCAAACACTTCTCTAATCTTAACGTTACACAATATATTATTGAGTCTCAAGGGGATAATCTAATCTACGAAGAGGCAGTGGCTGAGGGATTATATGAGTTTAACTCTAATCCACACTATCTGCTCTCTAAAATTTTTGATCTTCAAGACTCAACTAGTCTATTTGTTAAGAATGGTCTAGAGGCACTACAGTTACAACTAAAAGATGGTACAAAGCTTAATCTTTTTATGCTACAGCAGGATGGAAGCATTTTACGTTTGCTTTATGGTATGTCGGATGAGGCGTTTGAAGAGAAGGTTAAAAAACTTACAGGAAAAACCATTCAAAAGCAAGGAGCCACCCCTCTTAAAGCTCCTATCACTCAATGGAGTGAGAAGGTCAATGGTATCGATGGGGTTTTAAGCTCTACAGATCATTAACTGAGTCGTCGTCCCCATTTGAAATAGCGTCGATACTCTCGTAGAGGGCTAATAACGATGCGTTGATGGAATCGACTTGCATGGATAAATTTCCCATGACCAAGATAGATACCAACATGGTCTACTTTGGTATGATGCTTGGAAGTAAAAAAGACCAAGTCACCCTTTTTAAGCTCTTTGAGCTTGACCTTTTTTCCTACCTTGGCTTGATTCCATGAGTTTCGTGGAATCTCTATGCCATTACGTTCAAAGACCTCTTTGGTAAATCCTGAGCAGTCATAAGCTGAGGGTCCATTACCGCCCCATTCGTAGGGTTTACCCAGTTTTGATTTGGCAGTTGCTTCGATATAAATAGCGAAGTAATCCCGTTTACTCGCCTGAAGTGGTAGAACCAACCCAACCAACATTGAAATTACTAAAGAATTACTTTTAATTTGCATATATCAAATACCTTTAAATAAAAAATCGAGCAATTATATAGTGAAAAGATAAAAGAGAGGTTAAAAATGTGTTTTATAATATTTGATTATGTTTAAAAATAAGGTAGAAGATTTAAAAAATCATAGCCCCAACTGGGTTACAAAGCCAATTGGGTTGAATACTATGACCATACAACAACTTTGGTTTAAAGATACAAGATAAGATTTTTGTATCTTCGGACAGCGGGTTTGATATCTGAAAGGTGTTATCCTCTCATTTAATTAAGTTATGATAATGAAAAAAAGTGGATAAAAAATGTAGATATATAAAAAAAGGTAAAAAATTATAAAAAAAAGCGTTTAATGGATCTTTTTTACAAAAAAATGTTATTTAATGATCAGTTCAGGGAGAGGCATGCCGTTGAATGAGGTCATTTTAACCATGGTGTATGCCATCATATCTTCAAAAATTACCAGATCACCAATGCTAAGTGGGGATTTAAAAAAATACTCTCCTATGATGTCACCTTGTAGACAGCTGTTGCCTGTGAGTTGATAGAAGTAGGGGGTTTGTTCTCGTTGGGTATTTTTGATTTTTAGGCGTTGATGAATAATAGCAACATCAAGTAGGTGGGTCTCGGTGGAGGTATCAAGAATAACGATCTCTCCTATAATATCCAAAACGGTTGCGACAAACTGACCTGTTTGTTGAAGAACCGCTTCTCCTGGTTCAAAATAGAGTTGAATATGAGGATAGCGGGTATGGAACTCTTGGATAAGTTCTCCAAAGTGGTGGGTATCATACAGCGGATGTGTAAAATTATGTCCTCCACCTAGATTGATCCACTCAAGTTGAGCCAAAAGAGAGGCGGGTTGATTGTAGAGAAAATCAAATAGAAGTGCTAGCCCTTGGGTATCGCTTTTAAAGAGTGAATGAAGGTGAATTCCTGCTAGATTCTCGAATATTTTAGGCTCTCTTTGGAAACTTTCTAAAAAGAGTTGAATGGGAACACCCAGTCGACCGCCACTAAGGTTAGGATTGCAGTAGCTTGGAATGGGAAGATGGAGTTCGGGATTGATGCGTATCCCCAAAGAGGCATTAAGGGGGAGTTTACAGAAGCGTCTCCACTGTGTTAGAGAGTTAAATGAGAGTGTATCGATTTTATGATCTAAGGATTCTAAAAAGGCTTCGCTATAAGCAGGTGCATAGAGGTGTAGGTGACGAGACTGAGCGTGATTTGCCATTTTAATCTCTAGGGGGCTACTGACACTGCTTCCTGAGAGATGTTGATTGATGAGTGGTAAGATTTTGGGGTGGTTAAAGCTTTTAATGGTGTGGAGGATCTTAATGGCATTTTGTTGTTCGATCTGATGGAGTTTAGTAAGGTTTTGTTCCAATTTTTTAAGATCCAAAACAAAGTAGGGGGTTGGTGTTACTGATACCATTTTGCCCACCCTTGGTTGTAGTAGTGTACCAGTTTATGGTTGTTAAGCTTATTGATCTCGACATCAACACGAGACATATCTTTGGGAAACTCGCCAACTTCTCTGAGCATCTTAGGGGTCAGGTAACGAAGCGGATGGGGGAGTTTTTGGGCATCAAGATCAATGGGAAACTTTGAACCTAAGACAAACCCCCACTCTCCAAAACTTGGAACATAAGAGTGGTACGCAAGGGTATAGGGAATGGTACTCTGCATGGTCTTTTGGATCGACCAGAATGCTTGACGGGTATAAAGTGGCGAGGAGGCTTGGGTGACCATGGCACCACCACGAGAGAGTTGCCAAGAAAGTAGGGTATAGAAACTTTTAGAGTAGAGTCGACTCAAAGAGAGGTTATTAGGATCAGGGAGATCCACAATAATAACATCATAGAGGGTTTGACTCTTTTTAAGATACTGCCATGCGTCTTGGTTAATGACGGTTACTTTTGGATTGTTATAGGCGTGATGATTAAGCTTTGAGAGTAGGGGATGCTCTTTAAATAGGGTGGTGATTTGAGCATCAAGATCAACCAGTGTAATCTGCTCGGTATCGGGGTATTTGAGTACTTCACGGAGTGCCATGCCATCCCCTCCACCAATAATCAGTACCTTATGGTGGGCTTTAGCTTGAAGCATCGCAGGGTGTACTAGTGATTCGTGATAGCGGTACTCATCGATGGTATCAAACTGAATGGCTCCATTAATATAAAAAGCGATGCGTCCATTGTGTTGGGTTATCACAACCTTCTGATAAGGAGTCTGCTTGGTGTAGATAATCTCATTGAGGTAGAGTTTGTTCTCGATCATTTTGGTTAATCGGTTCGCTTGCCAAAAACCTGCTCCTAGAAGTAGAAAGGTAATCATAATATAGAGAATATAACGTCGAGCAATCTCTGTATGGAAGATGGTGTATGCCATGGTTGCGACAAAGAGGTTAATCATTCCAAACAAAAAGGCTGTCTGCATTAACCCCAGTTTAGGAACCAGAACAAGTGGAAAGAGCAACGAAGCAAAGAGTGCCCCAATATAATCGACCGTAAAGACATTGGAGATGTTGGTCTTTAGCGAGAAGCTCTCTTTAAGAATTCGTATAATTAGTGGTATCTCAATACCGAGCATGCTCCCTAAAAGGGTGGTAATAAGGTACAAAAAGGCATCATAGTTTTCGATATAGGCAAAGGCATAAAAGAGAAAAAAACTCGAAAATCCTCCAAGCAGAGCAATGGTAAGCTGTAACCGTATAAAGGCAAGTTCTAGATTTTTATGTACAAAACGAGAGAGCCATGCCCCAATACCCATGGAGCTCATAAAGAGTCCAATGACCAAAGAGAAGTGATAGACCGAATCGCCTAGTAAATAGGAGGAGAGTGTACCATTGAGCAGTTCATAAACCAGACCACTGATGGCAATTAAAAAGGTACCAAAGAGAAGGGTGATCTCTTTAGTTTTCAAAGAAGAGGGGGTGCTTTTCATGGAACGTATAATAGCTAAATAAATATTAAGCTATAATAACCCTCATGCAAGTAAATCGAATTATTAATGATACCGTCTATGGACATATTCCCTATACAGGATTGGAGGAGAAGTTTCTTCAGAGTAAGATTCTCAATCGTCTTCTCTTTGTCTCTCAAAATGCACTGGCATATTTTGCCTTTCCCTCCATTACAACCAAGCGTTATATCCACTCCATGGGAACAATGCATGTGGCATCACACATGTTTAAAAACTCGCTGATTAATGCCGAGTCCAAGACCCGTACTTTGTTTCTTAAGCAGGCAAAGGGTGCGATTAAAGGCATTATTAAGGAACATCATCTATCTATTAGGCTCTCTGATCTAGAGATCAACGATAAGACACTGTTGGGGTTCTCTCTGGTTTTGAGCAGAAAAGAGGCAACGGTCTATCTGATTTTGTTGCAAGCACTACGTTTAGCAGGTCTACTACATGATGTGGGGCATCTGCCATTTTCTCATCAGACTGAGTACGCACTTAAGCGACTCTATCAGCAAATCTTAGCGATCAAAAAACCCAACAAAGAGCAGAAACGGTTTTTAAAGTTTTACCGTAAGATCACCAAATCAGGAGAGATGGTATTACACGAAAGCATAGGGTATGCCTATTTGGATATGCTTTTTAATCAAGAGGTGATGGCACAGAGTCACTCCACTCAAGAGTTGGTTAAACTCTACTATCTGCTGGTTAAGCATATTTTTGATGATTATAAAAGTAAAAAGTTTGATTACAGTACACTTCATACCTATATCAGTTCGACGGTAGATGCAGATCGAATCGACTACATCAATCGAGATCTCTTGGCAAGTGGATACATATCTACATCTTCAGATTTTCTTAAGATTACTCGTGAAGCGATTCTAATTGACTCAAATAGAGGGTTTGAGTTGAGCTTTTTAACCGCAGGGATGTACGATATCGAGCATCTTTTAGAGAGTCGATTCAATCTCTATAAAAAGGTCTTTTTTACCCATAATATTAGTCGACTTGATACCTTACTTGAGAAGGTGATTACGTTTTTGGCACAGAACTATCTACGCATTGCCCCTAAAGATAAAAAGATCTATCAGAGTGTTGCCATGATGTGGAAATTTATGGAGGAGAAGGATCCACAAAAGCGTTTAGATATCATCTCACAACTCGATGAGAATTGGCTGATTTCACTCTTTAAAAAAGAGTATTTTAAGATCAAGTATCAGCTCTCTCTTACTTATGAGGAGCGTTATTATCTAGCAGCATTTGAGGATATTCTATTTGGGCAGGAGTTTTTTAAGTCCAATTGGAAAAATCTTTCAGAGTTTTACAATACTTTAGAGCTTAATCAAGAGGAACGGTTTGGCTTTAGAGAGAAGTTTGGTTCAATCAGTAGTGAGAAGCGTCATGAGCTAGAGAAGGCACTAGAAGCACTCATTGCGGAGTATGCTGAGGATGATCTTTTTTATAGTTATGCTATTGTCTCTTTATCCATTGGTATTGATCGAGATTTTAGACTCTATGATGGAGAAAAAACCCTGCTTTTGGATGAACTTTCTACTGTACGAAAACGACTGAGGACTTCAATGTCCAACTCTGTTCCCTTTTATATCTTCTCCAATACACAGACCTTGCCAAAAGGGATGAGAAAGGCACTCAAAAAGATCCTCTTTGAGTGTTTCTCTTAGCGGATCGCTGCGGAGATAATCAGTCCGAGTGAACCGATAATTGACCCAATAACAATCGCTAAAGCGATGTTGCCCTCATGGGCGATCTTTTTGGTGATTGAGAACTTGGTTCCCACCTCCATTACTACGAGGGCAATAATAAATACCAACAACCCAATACCTGCATAGATAAGACTTTCTATAATTCCTGTCATTTGTTCTCCTTAAAAAAATTATTTACCAAAGCTAAATCCTCCACCATTGCCACCATACGAAGAGCCATGAGAGGAGGAGCTACTACGTACCGAAGAGGAAGGTTCAATGGATTTTACCCCCTCTTGACCAATACCGTGATAGGTCATATAGATACTTCCCATACTTAGGGTACTAAAAAGAATCAACACCGTTTTTATCATATCCAACCTTTGGAATTGAGTAGGAGAAGAAGCATAACAATCAGACCCACCACCGCAAGAAGGAGAATATTGATGCGTTGGTAGCTTATATAGTATAAAAAAAGTATTATCATCAAAAAGAGTGTTAGTATATAGCCTTGTCGGACAACACCCTCTTGGATGGTGATCTTGAGTGGGGTTTTGATCTGTTTATTGATTTTAATAGCTTCAAGCCGATAGTCGCCTTGGTTAAGTTTAATATAAATCTGTGCCCCGATGGCGTGATGACTCCATGGATCATCAAAACGTTTTTGGTTGCGTATGGCATGGTTTTTATCGAGCGAGAGTATCTCTTTTTGGGCTTGATAGAGTTTAATTTGGTAGTTATTAAGATCCATGTGATCCTTGGCTTTTAGAGTAATTCTATGTAAAAAGGTTTCATCCTGCACCTGAAAAGGAAGCGTAATATCGGTGTCGATACTCTCTTGGAGGAGTGTTTTGCTTGGAAGTGAGGCGATTAGTAGACCAAAAAGTATGATGGCAAGCAGGACAAGACCATAAAAGGCAGGCTCTTTACGCTTTGAGTTAAAACGTTGCGTATCTGGAATAATCTGATCCTCTTTTTTGACCCCGAAACTCTTATAGATCTCTTGGGCATCTAGTGGTTGGCTAAGGTAGACTTCGAGTTCATTTTGGCTCTTTTCCATATTGAGTTGGGTTCCATCACCTGAATGATAATCCCAACACTCAATACGCTCATTGGGTTTGACAATGGAGTTGAGCTCTCCTTGGACAAACTTAACGACACTATAGTAGGGTTCAGGATCATCAAGATAATAATCTTTATCTTGATGTTGCAGTGTAACAGGATAGTTCATCGGAGTGATGTTGCTAAGGTCGAGATCCCGTATGCGTCGAGAGAAACTAAGCTCTCCTGACTCATAGACGAGCCATCCATAGCCGTAGAGTACAGAGAAGAGTAAAAACTCTGCCCATTGCTCATCGGGTTCATCTTGGGTTTGGTAGAGAATCCATCCAATGATATGCCATTTAACTCCTAGAACCTCTCCTTGCATACCAATACTAAAGGGGAGTTTTGGAACTTCTATAGAGTTAAAGGTTGCAAGAACTTGATAGTGTCTGTTCAGGTCAATAAGGCTCTTGCAGTATTCACAGGTAACACTCTGTACCCGTCCACCTCCAATGAGTTTGAGTGGTGCCGCACAGTTGGGGCATTTTATGCTGTAGTGTTGGCTCATGCTTGCACTCTTTTGATCGTAAAGGGATCAATCCACTGACCTTCAAAGAGCTCAATCCCATCATCGTCATACTCAATGGTAATGAGTGAAGCACCATTTTTAGAGAGGTGCAAGTAGCGATGTACCTCTCCGATGGTAACAACCTTGGGAAGCTCTCCACTAAAGCCTACACACTCTCCTTTACCTTTCTCTGTGACTTGGTATCCCATATAGTGGTCGCCCACTAAGAGCCGTCCAACATCCCGAAAAGGAAGGGGCATCTCAATGGGGTGTTCTAAGACAAAATCTCCCTCATCAATACTGAGCCAGAATTCTCGGTTATTTGCCCCTTGTAAAAACCACTCCTCCCAGAAACCTCGCCCATAACTGTAGCGTATTTTGCCAAGGGGAAGATAGTTTTTCCCTTCGATAATAAGTGGCTCATGGAGTTGAACCAAAGAGGGTTCAGGAGAGAGCGTCGAAGATTTTCCTTTTAGTTTGGCTCCCTCATCTTCTAAGAAGATACTCGAGTGACAAGAGGGACACTCGATGAGTTTACTCCACCGAAATCGTATGGGCAAGAGGGTACCACACTGTGGACAGTTAATCTCTTTAAAAATGGTATCTCGGTAGAGGGGTGTGGTCTGTTTCATAGAGAGATTATAGCCATTTGAGGCTTACAGATGGCGTACGGACTTAAGGGGAGTTTTTATATTTTTTAAGCTCACGTTTAAGCTCTTTTATCTCCTCTAAAATGCGATCAAGTTTCTCTACCTCTTCTTCATGCTCTCCTTGGTGGCTAAGCTTCTCCATCTCACCAATAATAACGGCAACAAAGAGGTTAAAAAAGACAAATCCAGCAATAACAATAAAGCTGACAAAGTAGATCCATGCCCATGGATGGATCTCCATTGCTTCATACATGATGCTTGACCAGCTCTCAAAGGTAAGAATCTGAAAGAGGGTCAACATCGCGACAAGAAAATCTTTCCAGAGACCACTAGGTGCGGACTCAAAGAGAAAATTACCCAAAATGGCATAGATATAAAAGATAATAAACATCAGTAAGACAATATCCACAATCGAAGGAATCGCTCCAATGAGCATATCGATAATACGTTTGAGCTCGGGACGTGAAGTGATAAGTCGTAGTACTCGAAAGATTCTAAAGAGTCGTGCCACCGCTGCCATGGTAGAGTTCTCTAGAGGAATTAGTGTAACCACCACGATCACAAAATCAAACACATTCCAGCGATCTTTAAAGAAGTCGGTAATGTTTTTTTCTGCTGACATTTTAATTAAGATCTCTACTAAGAAGTAGATGGTAATAAAGTAGTCTAGCACATGAAAGAAAAAGAGATAGTTGTTTTCGATCTCAACAACAGTTTTGAGTCCAAGAATAGAGGAGTAGATTACAATAATAAGGGTTGTAAGGTTAGAGAACCACTTGGATTCACGTATCTCTATAACGGTCTCTTTTAAATTCATACTAAACCTTTGAGTTGTTTGGAAGTGTGGATAAATGGTGTTGTGTTGTAGCCTGTTGCGAGACGTGTGGTGGTCGCAACAGGTTGGAAGTTAGGCTCTCACAAGTTGTTTTTCAACAAGGAAGGGTCGAATATCGAGTGAGATCTGTGCAAATCTTTGAATAAGGTTATCCAAATTCCCATCACAATCAACGCATTCATGGATGTTTTGTAGTCCATACTCTTTTTCAGAAGAGGTGAATCCTTTATAGGATCGAATGGCGTTGCAGATGGTTTCAATGTAACTGGCTCTCTCTTGTTGACTCATGACTTCTGTTCCTTTATGTTTTAAATAGTTATCTTTTTTAAAATTGGGTACAAAGTATACACCTTTAAATGTTAAAGATTATTTAAATTAGGTCAAAAAAGAATAAGAAAATCAAAGAAGAGATCTCTCGAAAAAGGTGTTACTATATGACACAGAGCAAAAAAAAAATAACCTTTTGCTACCCTTTAGGATCACAATTAACTCCCTTAAAAAGGGCTGTTTTTCTTTTAATTTGTTGAGATATTCTCTTTTTTATAATATCCAAAAACATGCTCTATTGTATTCCATCAAAGATGGTTACTATCAAAACAGGATTAAACTTTAATAAAATTGTAGATATGAGTTTTAGTAAAAAATTTATTTTCAGATAAAAAAAACTCTATATGATTACCCTATAGAAGAAGTTTATAAGGAGTTTAAAAATGAGTCAAGTAATAAATGAAGAGAATATTTTTGAGACCCTCAAGATCGGAAGTGAAGGTGCCATGGTTCATGTGGTGCAAAAGAGTCTCATTCAGATCGGTTTCGATATTACAGAGAACAGTGTTTTCGATGAACAGATGGAGCGTATCGTAAAGGAGTTTCAATCTCAAAGAGGACTTAAGAGTGATGGGATCATCACCATGGAGACCATGATAGAGCTGGATAAAGCCTATCTTGAACACCAAAAAAAATAGTCCCTATCTAGGTTTTTCCTAGATAGATATATTCCTTTTCCATCGTCTCCACCAAATAATTCCAAGAAGTCCCAAAATCAACACCAATCCCACCTGAACCCAAGCCGAAATTTTTACACTTTTATGCAATATATTATTATGAAACTCATTATCTATCTCTAAGCCTGTCATATTGGCAACATGATTCATCGCAGAAATGGCTAAGTCTCCATCGGGTATGCTCTGGTGACAGCTAAAGCATACCCCTTGACGGTCAAGTTTGGCTCGTGTTTCAGGGCTTAATGGATTGGCAAGTTTCCAGTGGTTATCTACCGTTTGCACCTGTGTTCCATTCTCATCTATCATGACTGAGTAGTCATGTTTTAGGTTTGGTATGGCAGGAATCTGCTCGTCAGTTTTTTGTGGCAAGAGTTTACCATCAGCACTCATTAGGTCAATAATGGCTGTTTTACTTTGGTCTCCAAAGTAGCTTCCTCCATTAATCCCCATGCCCAGTGCCTTTTTAGAAGTATGACAAGACTCACATGTTCGTGACTTCTTACTAATGGTATGAGGGTTTACCTGTGACATGGTAATGGCATTTTGCCCCTCTTCTCCTGCTCCTTCCACATTGGGAATTTTTACAATATGGTTTTGAAGTTTGGCTTTTCCATCTTTACCAATGACGGTGATGGTCACTTGACAACCAGGAATGGTAGGCGAAACACGCCCCTCTCCATTTTGACTTAGTGCTGGGTTCTCCCAACGCAAGTAAGAGCGTGTCTCGGTTACTTTTCCATCGACCATAAAATCTTTCAGGCTCTTCTCTCCTGTCATTCCATGGGCATCATGATACTTAGAAGCCTTAAGATAATCAGGGTTCTGTTTTCCCTCTGAGTAGTCTATCTTAACATGACAGCCGTAACATTGAGGTGCCCAAGTGGCATGGCAGGTGTAGCATTCTAGTCTATCGTTATGTGCTTCTATCTTATCCATCGCGACCAAGGCTTTTTTAGAGAGTTTTTTCTCCTCTTTTAAAAGTTTTAAGGGTTTAAGTTCAATATCTTTTCCTGAAGCTAAGTGCATCATCACTTTATCACCATGGCGTACAGCCTTGGTCAGTGGGTTTCCTCTTGCACTAAGTAAAAAACCATCCCCCTTATCTTTGGGAATATCCCCTTTTTTTAGATACTCAGCCAAGGTTGTCATGGTTCCTCTGGCTTTCCCCTCTTTTGGTTTGGTATCAAACTCATCTGAATAGCCCAATGGTAACTCCCAAGGGTACTTTTTGGTTGTTCCATGACAATCCTGACACTCTATCTCCACAGCTCCAAGGTTGGCTCCTGTCATAAAACCATCACCGTGCATGTCATTAGAGGTATGACAATCTTGACAGAGCATCCCTTTGGAGTAGTGAATATCTTCGGTAAGGTGCAAGTAGCGTTTAGTATGCAGTTTAGGCTGTCCATTTCCTTCACTGTCAAAAGTAGACTGATACTCGGTCTCCATGAGTCCTTGGTAACTCACACCAATACGCTTTCCACGGTTATGACAAGTGGTACAGGTCTCAACAGGGATTCCAGAGTACTCGGTTCCATGAATATTTACTTTGGTTTTACGTGAGGATTGAATTTGATGGCTTAAAAGATGCCCCTTTTCATCGTGAGGTATTTTAGAATCATTACCTTCATAAAAACCTTCATTTGAATAAGGTATATGACAACTTGCACAGCCCATTCCTCGATAGTCACCTCGTCTGCTTCGTCCTTTTCCTCCTGTATGACATCGAAGACACTCTTGACGCAGATAGGTATAAACAGAAAGTAATGGGTCTTTTTCTATTTCATCGGCTGTTGGAGCCTCGGGTAAGGCTGTTGAGTGTTTAGGAAAAGCCTGTTCCTCTTTTTTACTCAACGCTTTCATATACTCTTGGTAGGTTTTGGTTCCTAGTCGTTCATGGGTATTGTTGCTGTCGTAGTTAGACTCCCAATGGTTATACCCATCAGACTTACCAAAGGACCACAATGCCCCATGAATCTTTCCAGCTTCGGTGTTCATCAGTGAGTTCCACTGAGCTTTAACCTGCTCGGCATGACACATTCCACAAGTGTTAATGTTTATCCATTGACTGGTCGGAGAGGGGTAAAACTCTTTGGGACCTTTGTGGTCTAAAAAGTACTTTAACGTACCCGAGTGAGAAACATTTTTGTCATTACTCTCTGGGTTTCCCCCATGACAAACCACACAGTCATTCCCTTTGGCTCCTGCTTTGTCAGCAACTTCTAAAATGGCTTTCATCATGCCCGATTGTGGGTTGCGAATATGTTCTATGCCATCGTGACACTTTATACAAGAGTTAGAGAAGAGAATCGAGGAGAGGAGAAGCAGGATGGATAAAAATTTCATATTTCACTCTTTTTTATTTAGAATAGTGAAATATTACTTATTTTTATCTAAGCTTCTCTTTGATTGAGGCTCTTTTTTATGATTTTGGTTTATAGGTAGAAGCCAGCGTCACCCCAATAAGCAGATAGAGCATAGGAAGTTCAATACTCCATGCACCACTATCTACAATCTCAAAGAGGTGATCGCTATGTACCAACCAGATAGCAACGATCATATCAATAGCAATGAGTGCCCCTGCAAGGGGGACATTTCTTCCCATGATGAGCATAAGTGGTGCAACCACCTCTCCGATATAGACCCCATAAGCAAGATATTCAGGGTAGGGGATATGGTGATCTCGTAGTAGTGTCACAATAAAGTCGATCCCATTCATAACTTTATCGACACCATAAAAGAGAAGTAGAATTCCCACACCAACGCTCAGTATCCGAAGTGAATTTCCTGTAAGCATTTTTTGTCCTTTTTCATCAATTATATCAGAAAAAAATCGATTACGTTTCATCCTATTTGAAATCATTACTTTTTCCTAATGAAATGTTGCAAAAACGACACATTTTATAAATATTATTTTGCGATTTTATAAAAAAATCTCATCATATTTAGGGAGATGATATAATAAAATCCAATAAAAAATAGTGAGGAAAAAAGGATGAACGAGCTTTTTGATCTGGTCATCATCGGTGGTGGACCAGGAGGAATTGGTGCAGTAGTCGAAGCCAAAGTATTGGGATTAAAACGGGTACTGCTAATTGAAAAAACAGAGAACCACTCCCATACCATTCGTAAATTTTATAAAGATAAAAAGCGGGTCGATAAAGATTGGCAAGGACAAGCGGTAGAGCTAGAAGGCAATGTAGCGTTTGTCGATGGTACCAAAGAGAGTACCTTGGATTATTTTGATAAACTGCTTGATGATGAAGAGATCGAGAGTCGTTTTAATTGTGAAGTAAGCAAAGTTGAAAAAAACGATGGTATCTTTACCATCTCAACCAACTGTGGAACCTTTTTGAGTAAAAATGTAATTGTAAGTATCGGTCGTATGGGCAAACCGAATAAGCCTAGCTATAAAATTCCTCCTTCCATTCGTCGTGTGGTTAATTATAATTTAGATCGATGTGGTAATGGAGAGAAGATTCTTGTTGTGGGTGGAGGTGACTCGGCGGTTGAGTATGCATGTGATCTGAGTGAACGTAATGAGGTAACGCTTAATTACCGTCGAGCAGAGCTTACCCGTCCTAATCCCACCAATTGTGATATGATAGAGAAGTATGCCTGTGAGGGTAAAGTTCGATTAAAATTGGGATTGGATATTTTGGGATTAGAGGGAGAACAAGGAAAGGTCAAAGTTAACTTTGATGATGGAACGTATGAGCTCTATGATCGTCTGATCTATGCCATTGGGGGTACAACACCCAAAGATTTTTTACGCTCCTGTGGGATTACCCTTGATGATCGTGGGGAGCCAATCTTTGATCCTCAAACCTATGAATCAGAGATTGAAGGACTCTACATTGCTGGTGATATCGCTTTTGCAAGTGGGGGGAGCATTGCCATTGCTCTTAATCATGGGTATCGCATTGTTAAGCATATTTTGAGTAAAGAGGAGCAGTAGCTCCTTGGCTACTCTCCTCGAATCTGATAGGTGATGTCTCCTGCACCAAAGGCGGTAATGAGGTCTTGGTGATACTCAGTGATGATATTGCCATCTTTAATAATCTGTACAATACCATCTTTTCGGGTAACACGATCAGCCATATGCAGTTTGTAACGACTAAATGCCCCTTTTAGATCAATATCAATCTCCAATTCTCCTGCAGACCAGATGGGCAGAATAACCAACTCATCAACCCCTTCAAAACACTCCACAAACCCTTGTAGATTGTCCAGCGTTCGAGTATATTTATGTGGTTGCCAAATCACATTGAGTCGGTTAAACCCTCGAAGTTTTTTATAGGTTTGAAGCGAACCGATGGTTGCTTTAATCTCGGTGGGGTGGTGTCCATAATCATCGATTACCACACACTCAGGTTGGTTCTGGATAATGTCAAACCGTTTTTTGATCCCTTTGTAGTGGCGTAGATTGCTACGGATATCCTCAAGATCCTCTCCCATCTCGAGTGCACCTAAAATCGCCAGTGCCGCATCAAGAGCAATGTGGTAACCAAAACCAAAAACCTCAAAATTACCCAGATCTTTGAGCTCAAATCGGGTATGGGGTTCGCCTTGTAATAGTGTAAATTCAATATTCTGAATATCTTTAGAGGGGTAGAGTCGAATTGCATCAATATCAAGAGAGCTCAAAAACTCATCTTCGGCATTGATAACACGAATGGTTGCGAGATCAAGGAAATTGCGATAGGCATTATAAAATCGCTCCTCATCATACTCATAATACTCCATGTGTTCGGGCTCGACATTGGTTACAATGGCAAGGTAGGGATTGGAGTTGAGAAAACTCTCATCACTCTCATCTGCTTCAAAAACCACTCTGTTGTTGTTGGCATAGCGAACGTTGGAGCCAAACTCTTTACTAATGGCACCAATGAGGGCATTGGAGTTAGGAATAATCGAAGCGAGCATAGCCGAAGTGGTACTCTTACCATGGGCACCTCCAACGGCATAGACCTCTTTCTCTCCTAAGATACTCTTAAGAGACTCCTTTCTAGAGAGCAGTTCAATGCCCAACTCTTTGGCTTTTTGATACTCAGGATTGGTAGGACGCACCGCTGCGGAGTAGATTACCCGATCCACCCTAATAACCGCATCTTCATGATGAGGAATGGTGATCTTTGCCCCAAAATTAAGAGCCAAATCATTGGTAATTTCTGTCTGCTTAATGTCTGAACCACTAATTTGATGCCCATCATTGGCTAAAAATTTTGCGAGTGCTGAGAGACCAATGCCTCCTATTCCTATGAAGTGTATTTTCATCTGTTTTCCTAGTTGTTTGTTTTTTATAAATATTTGGATTTTACCTATGGTAGGCTAAAGCCATACTCTACGAACTGCTAACATGTTGGCTGTAGGGTATGGCTTTAGCCTATCATTAAAATACATCTAAAATTCTATGCCCATTTTGAATAACTTTATTACTTATCTCTTTTTCAAAATATTTATATATATTTTCTAATATCATTTTTCTCTCTCTATTTCAATGAATAAATCATACCATAATATTTTGAATAATTTTAAATTTTATTTGACGGTAGGCTAAAGCCAAGTTCCAAAAATCTAACTATTCAAAATCTTTTTCATCTCTGATGGTATGTTCATAGTATCGTCTTTGCCATACGGGTTTGTAGCGATTATTGATTTGGCTTTGGGATTGAGATAAATGCTGATAATATTTAGAATTAAGGTATCTTGAAAAGTAGGTTTTGATGGTTCGGATAATATGGGGGTACTCCTCTGCTTTATTAGGGGTGATAATCATATGGATATGGTCAGGTAAAATAACGATGGCTTCTATTTTAAACTGTTATTTAGATTTTAACTTCTTAAAGCTCTCTCTTAGGGATTGAATGTTTTGGTAGCCTACCATAAAGTTTTTAGTTCATGGAGTATGGTTTTGTTGGTAGGCTGAAGCCTACCCTACGGGGACGTTAGTTATCTTTTTTTTCTAAAACCTCTAATTCCGATTTCCCAAGTTTGACATATTTGGCAAACATCTGTAACAAAATATCCTTGGGTTGGGTGAACTCTTGGATAAAAAATGCGGTGGGGCTGTTTTCGTCGATCTGAGAGGTATCGGCAAGATTTTCGATAAAATCATCAAAACTATGACCTGCCATCACTGCACAGGCATGAATCATCATGGCATCCTTAAGATCTTCATCTTCTAGAGTATGGTGTAGTACTAAAAAGATCTCTTTGGATCCTTTAATGTCGTTTTCGCTGTAACGTTGGATGCCATGTTCGTAGATGGCTCTAGCGGTGGCAAGATCTTCGGGATCGTTGATGTTAAATCCTTGGTGTTGGGTGAGTTTATCGGCTAAGACATCAAATGCTTGGTTGACAATAAAGGTAAAGATATCATTAATCTCATCTTCACTAGCTTGAATGGCCATTTTGGTACCGAGGAGCATGTAGCCTTTTTCAATACTTTTGTTTTGATACATCTCCTCTTCAAACTTTTTCATATCTGCGAGGAAGTTCTCATCTTTTTTTAGTGCTTCAATATCGATTTGGGGTTCATTCATGGTTTTTCCTTTTGGGTTTAAATTTGTTTGGTTAGTGCATCTTTAATGCGTTGCAGTGCTTCTTCTGTTTTGTCTGCTTCATAGACCAGTGCCAAACGTACAAATCCACGTCCTGCACCCTCACGACCTAAGAAGGATCCAGGGATTACTTTGAGGTTATACTCTTGGTAGAGTCGCGTGGTAAATTCGATCTCATCATCAACTTGTAACCAGATGTAAAAGGTCGCAAGTGGTGGAGTGATGTCTAGTATCTTTTGGGCGATTTGGAAGTTTTGAATATATTTTGCTCTAAATTTATCTACATGTGTCTGATCGCTCCATGCCACTGCTGCGGCATGTTGTAGCGGAAGAGGAGAAGCACATCCTACATAGGTGCGATAGGTCATATAGGCTTTGAGGATCGTGGCATCTCCTGCTATGAATCCTGATCTCAATCCTGGTGCAGAGGAGCGTTTGGAGATGGAGTTAATGACCAAGATATTTTTAAATTCAGGGTTACCAACTTCGATACTAGCATTGAGCAAAGAGGGGAGTGGTGCATCAAGGTAGAGATCAATATAGCACTCATCATTAAGTAGGATAAAGTCATGTTTTAGTGCCAATTTAACCCATTTTTTAAGCTCCTCAATGTGTATTACCGAGGAGGTAGGGTTGTTGGGGGTATTGATAATAACCAGATCACACTCTTCTAACTCTGTTTCATCTAGATGGGGTTGGAAGTCATTTTCTAGGGTTAGGTTCATATAGAGTACCTTTGCACGGCTTGTTTTAGCCGCCCCTTCGTAGATCTGGTAGAAGGGATTGGGAAATGCCATGGTGGGTTGATCGATATCATGAAGTAAAAACTGAGGAAAGTTAAAAAGTACCTCACGGGTTCCAAAGGTAGGAATAATTTCACGATCATCAATCTCTAGATCAAATCGATTTTTGAGATATTTTCTCATCCCTTCACGAAGGATAGATTCTCCCGAAGTTTTAGGGTACTTATTGAGTAGCGGTGCTTGTGCTTTAAGGGCATCAAGAATAAATGAAGGTGTTGAAAACTGAGGCTCACCGATGGTGAGGCTCAGTGGAGCGTAGTTGGGGTTGGGTTGGATAGAATCCAATAGATTGTTTAATTTTTCAAAAGGGTAGGTTTCGAAGTTCACAGGGCACACCTATTTTTTAGTGGGGATTATAACAAAAGAAAGATTTCGATTGGATGGGAAGTCAAGTAAAACCATTTTTACTTGACCTATTAATGAGGATTACTCCTCCTCTTCGCACGCAAGATCGGTTTTTGCTTCAGGAAGATCTTTGTAGTTATTTTCATAGAGTTTAGCAGGCTCTAGATCACTACAGTCAACTTTGTCACAAGGAACAGTTTTAGCTTCAGGATAATCTACAAAGGTCTCTCCTTTAACCTCTGGAAGATTTTTAATATCCGCACACCCTTTACCTTTTTCTAATTTTGAATTTTTATCTGAGTTTTGAACTTCAAGTTTTGTCAAGGGAAGATCAGCACTATCGGTCTGATTTGTCTCTGATGCTACCTGCTCAATCTGATTACTGCTAGGTAGAGCCTCCTTTGAATCTGCCAAACTCTCCCCTGTAAAGGTTATAACCAGTATCGCTCCTAATAGTAAGTTTTTTGGTGAAAACTTCATCTTCATCTCCTCGTTATGTTTATAATTTAATATCATACAACAAATATGATTAGTTTAACATAAAGTTAAAAAACAAACTTAAAATTATTATTTCTTTTTTAAGAGAAAAATACTACACTATCAGGCTATAAATTTTTAAGTTTTAGTAATAATCTGGGAAAGGGAAAAACAATGAAAAGAGTGATAGGATTGTTGTGGCTACCTGCTGCATTTTTGTTCTCTGGAGAGCTCAAAGATGCACTTTTAGCTGCAAAAAAACAACAAAAACCATTAATGGTCATGGTAACAACAGAGTCATGTCGATATTGTAAAAAGATGAAAGAGGAGACCCTACAAAATTCAAGGGTCAAAGCGGAGATTAGTGATTTTCTCTTTACACGAGTGGATCAGCATGATCCTGAGGCGGTACACTATCTTCCTGCGATCAACTACGCTCCTACGATTTTTTTTGTCTCTCCAAAGTTTAAGATTGTCAACAGTGCAGAGGGGTATCTACCTCCACATAAGTTTCTGCCATGGATAGAGGATACCAAAAACAAATTGGGTATGGTTTCAGGGAGTACGGCTTTGGCAGATGAGCAGAGCATGAAAGAGCATCAAGGAGATATCTGGATGTATGATATTGCCTCTGCAATCGATTATGCCTCTAAGACAAAGAAGCAGTTGATGATCTTTGTTGGATCGCCCCGTTCAAAATATTCAAGAAAGTTGGAGTCGATTACCTTTAAGAGTGATGCGGTACAAAGAGAGTTGAAGGATTTTGTATTGGTCAAGATTGACAAAGGGGATAGCGATGCCAAAACCTATGGAATCAATCCTAAAAGGATACCTATTGTCTACTTTATGACTCCAGAACTGAAAGAGTTGGTAACCGCAAAAGGCTACTTTAAGCCCAGTGATTTTATTCGGTATATTAAATACGCAAAATCTAAAATTTAATCTACGGGAGAGGTTCCCGCTTCTTCCGTAGTGGACTCTAAAATAAGTTTTAGAGTCCTGTGTTACAACTGGCAATGTCTCCAGTTTTGATTCCTCGAGTAAAGTATTCAACACGTTGAGCCGAAGATCCATGAGTAAAGGCATCGGGAACTACGTATCCTTGTGTCTGTTTCTGTAGGGTATCATCACCAATGGCTGAAGCGGCATTGAGTGCTTCTTGAATATCTCCCTCTTCTAAAATATTAAAACGTTTTTGAGCATGGTGTGCCCAGACTCCTGCGTAGCAGTCTGCTTGGAGCTCGACTTGAACTTGGAGACGATTTTGGCTTTTGCTGCTGTGGGCTTGTTGTTTCATGCGTTGGACTTTGTCAAGGGTTCCTTCGAGTTTTTGGATATGGTGTCCAACCTCATGGGCAAGAACATAAGCTTGGGCAAAGTCTCCCGAGGCATGAAATCTGTTTTTGAGCTCATCAAAGAAGGAGAGATCAATATAGACCTTCTCATCGGCAGGACAGTAAAATGGACCCATCTGTGCAGAGGCACTACCGCAAGCACTGTGGGTACTACCTCGAAAGAGTACCAAAGTAGGTTCGCGATATTTCGCACCATGGGCTTTGAAGATATCTTGCCAGACCAGTTCAGTATCTCGTAAAACGGTAGCGATAAAAGCTGCTTCTTTATCATCGGCTTTACGATTGATCTGTGTTGAGGATCCTGTAGAGGGGTTAAGCGTACCACTAAGAGGGTTAAATCCAGAAAAGTAAGCCACCGCACCAAGGGCAATAATTCCCCATCCAAATTTGGTTCTTAACAGGGGTTTAATAATGGGCCATAAAAACATAATGGTGCCCATCGAGGGCATACCCCGTCGACTACTACCTCCTGTGGAGCTGTTGCTATACCTTCTGTCTTCGACATGGCTACTCTGTTCTCGATCTTCCCATCTCATTCGATTGATCCTTTGATTTTTGAACCAATTATATCACAAGTAAAATTTGACTACAATGGTAATAAATATTTATTGGAGTCCGCTGTGTCTTTAGCTCTAGCACGCAAGTATCGTCCTGCATCTTTTGATGATCTAATTGGTCAAGAGTCTGTCTCTCAAACCCTAAGTTTAGCACTAGAGAGTGATCGTCTCTCTCATGCCTATCTCTTCTCTGGACTTCGAGGAAGTGGTAAGACCTCAACCGCACGAATTTTTGCGAAAGCACTGCTTTGTGAAGTGGGTGTAAGTGCCCATCCTTGTGGGCTTTGTAACAGTTGTCAGATGGCAATAGAGGGGCGACATATGGATATTGTCGAGATGGATGCAGCCTCGAATCGAAAGATTGACGATATTCGAGAGTTGATTGAACATACCAAGTATAAACCTGCTACGGGGCGTTATAAGATCTTTATTATCGATGAGGTGCACATGCTTACCAAAGAGGCATTTAATGCGTTGCTTAAGACCCTCGAAGAGCCTCCTGATTTTGTAAAGTTTATTTTGGCCACAACCGATCCATTGAAACTGCCTGCAACGATCTTGAGTCGAACGCAACATTTTCGTTTTCGAAATATCTCGACGGGGGTATTGCGTCGTCATCTAGAGCATATTTTAACGCTAGAGGGGGTAGGGTATGAGCCTGAGGCGATTGAGATAATTGCTCGATCAGGAGCAGGCAGTGTTCGCGATGCCTTGACTCTGTTGGATCAGGCGATTGTCTACTCTAAAAACTTTATTGATCTACCAACAGTTACCCAGATGTTAGGAATTATTGAACCCTCTTTACTTGAAGCCCTTATTAGAAATATTATTGCCAAAGATAAAGAGGCAATTTTAGCATTTTTAGAAGAGGCAAAATCCTTTGAGGCAGAGATGGTCATTGATGAGTTGATACTCCATCTTAAAGAGTTGCTTTTAGGTGGATCTACTCAGGTAACGCCTTTGATAATTGAGCGTTTCTTTAGAGTACTTGCCGAGGCAAAAGAGCTCTTGAGTATGGGGAGCAATGGCGAGTTTGTTTTGGCACTTTCGCTCTTTAAGATGATGGAGTCTTTAGAGATTCAAGAGATCGATGAGATGATTTTACATCTTGAAGAGGAGCTAAGGGGAGTAAGCCCTAGAATAAGAGAGAAAAGAGCTTTAAACAAGCCCTTAAATCATACTCCACCATCTGATCTAGAAGAGAGAATCACTCCTAAGCTAGAAGAACCACCACAGGTAGAAACAACAACTGAGCCTACGCCACCTCCGACTCCTATTGATGAGGGGGTTGAGCTCTTTGGGGAATTGATTCGAAAGATTTATGATCGAAATTATGATCTTGGAGCCTGTTTTGAGCGAACCATTACCTATGACTCATTTCAGGATAATCTATTGATATGGGAGTCACGAGCCAATAATGAAGAGAAAAAGATCTTGCGTAATCATTGGGGGTTGATTCGAATGTTTGTGCAAGAGATATTTGGGTATGAGACCCGTATTAAGAATATTGCCAAAGAGGCTCAAGAGCCTCTTGTGGAACAAAAAACTCTTCCTGCCCAAGTGTTAGAAGAGCCCCCTTCTATGATTATGGATGAGGTTCTAGAGGAGGGGTATGAGGAGGCTCATGGTGATTTTCCATCCGTGGTTCCTTCGACGCTTGAGGAGGAGATGCCCATGAAGAGTTCATGCATTGCTCCTGAGCATGGTGGGGTTGAAGCTGCCAAAGAGAAAGATGAACGCAACATTTTAGATGAGCCTATGGTTGCTAAAGCACTGGAGCTCTTTGCACCCAAAAAAGTACGTGTTAAGCGTAAAACTTAAATAGAATAGAACAGACAAAAACTTAAAAATATCGATTGTGATTTTTTTTTATATTTTTTTAAATCAAAAGCCAAAAATGTGATCTTTTTTTCTCTACTCTAAAGTAGGATAGTGTTATTATATTTTAATGATCTTTATCGGTTATTTGGATCATTAAAATGCGATTTAGAATAGGGGGATTATGGACGATGGCGTTTTTTAAAAGTAGCGTAAAAGAGAAAGAAAAAAAGAGAGTCCAAGAGGATATGGCAAACAAGCAATCTTTTAGAGAGGTGCCAAAACAGATACCACCTCAAGGGACAGTGATCTCTGAGGGGATTAAAATCCATGGAGATATCACGGGTAAAGATAGTGTTCAGGTTAATGGACATCTTGTTGGTGATATTACCGTAAATCATGTTACCATAGGAAAACGTGGTATGGTGGAGGGATCGATTATTGCTAAAAAGATCATTATTAATGGTGAACTCAATGGAAGCATTCGTTGCAGTGAGTTGGATATCATGCAAACAGGTAAGGTCAAGCAGAATATTCATGCCAAGCGGGTTGTGATCAATGGTGAGGTTACAGGCGAGGTACTTGCAGAGAACTCGGTAACCATTACCCGTACAGGTCGAGCACAGGTGACAGTGATGGAGAGTCAGCGTATTATTGTTAATGGTAAAGTAGAGGGGCGGATTCTCTCTTCGGAGCTTTTGGACATTGGAGCCAATGGCTTTGTCGAAGGAGAGATATCGGTTAAGAACATCAAGACCGAAGAGGGAGGTAAGGTCATTGGAACCATGGCACCTTATCAGCCTCAAGCCAATTTGCAGATTCCTGCTAATAATGCCACGCCCAAGAGCTCTTTAGAAGAGGAGGGGGTGATTGAGGTAGAGACCATCTAGGCACTTTAAGCAGTTTTATCCTCAATATAAGATTGTACAAACTCTTGGATATCACTATAGACAAAAGAGTCTTTATACTCTTTAATCTTTCCACCAGAGGCATTGGGGTGTCCACCTCCATTGCCAATCTCTTCTGCCATTTTGGCAACATCAAGTTTGTTATTGCTACGCAGTGAGAAGTTTCCTCTAAAGTTAATATCCATATAGAAGTCATAAGAGGGGTTTTCCATTAAGAAGGTATTGCCTAGAATCGAGGTGTTGCCTAGATTGTATCCTAGTACCCCTTTGTATCCTCTATAATTAATGGTAAGACGCTGTTTGTCATTGGTTAGTAGTGTGCTCACATAATGTGCAACAAGATTGTCTTTTGTATCATCTTTTTGAGATTTGAAAAACTCTTTTTTGATCTGATGCAGATCGTTATCCAGTGCAATATGTGCATCCTCTCGCTGGACATACTCTTTCATCGCAGAGATAAGTGCGAGTTTAAGGGCTCGATCTTCATCAGGAAAGAGAATACGATTGACCTCTCGAGCACCAGAGATCATCCCTAGACCTACCTTTCCAAATTCAAAGAGTTCATCATCGCTAAGCCAGATATCAATGGCATTAATCGCTTGGACGATCTTGGCATATTCCCCTTGGGGGTCGAAGTTGTGGTGTTGCTGAAGCCACTCATAGGTGATTTTGGTTGCAGATTTGGTGGTGTCAAGTTTGTACCATGCAAACTGCTCAGCAGTTTTCTCTCCTGAGCCATGATGGTCAAGTAGTTGGATTTTTGCACCCACCTCCATTGCTTCTCGTTCGATCCAATTCGCCTCTTTGGTTGTGAGGTTTAGATCAGTAATCAAAATGAGATGGATGGATTGATCGTTACGATTTAAAAACTTTTCACGTTTAATGGTAGTAATAATCTCTTCGAGTCGGGCTTTGACTTCGGGACCATAGTTGGCATTATAAGCATGAATTCTTTTAAAGCAGTTTTGGGTAAGAAACTGACAGCCATAGCCATCAAGATCAATATGGGAAAGGTGATATATATACATTATTTTAAGATATCCTCTAGGGTAAGTTCGCTTAGAAATGTATCTATTTTATGTTGAAAGTTAGTTAAAAAGGGGGAGATATTACAACTTCCAATGAGACCATTAGGGCAGGTATCGGCATAGGCAGAACAGTCAAAGATCATGGGACTTTTTCCTTCCGCGGCGAGAATAATCTCAGAAACCGTAATCTCTGAGGGCTTTTTTGCCATCACAAAACCACCATGTGCTCCTTTTTTGGAAGTGAGTATTCCTGCTTTGGCTAAAGATTGTAAAATCTTAGCCAAGAAGCTTTTGGGGAAGTTGAGCTCTATAGCAAGTTGCTCAGCACCTTTGGGCTTCTCGGATGAGCGGATAAGGTCTAAAGCAAGCAGGGCATATTCACTGGCACGGGTCAATAACATGGTAGAGATTTCCTTGGATAAATAATATTTAATAGTTTTAATTAAGAGTATTTTACTCTAATTAATATTAATTTTGGGTTTTATCTGCATTTAAACAAATAGTGCTAAAATACGGTTCATTTTATTCGAGGAGACTCTGAGTAAAAAATTAA
>Ga0256843_1000153_pt1 | contig 61049 bp, 61 predicted proteins | sample AlvinellametaG_FD_191572 | JGI IMG/M metagenome (GOLD analysis project Ga0256843, IMG submission 191572) | Pompeii worm associated microbial communities from hydrothermal vent at the East Pacific Rise, Pacific Ocean - Alvinella | ecosystem: Host-associated > Annelida > Integument > Unclassified ...
TTGACCCTACAAGTTTTTATAAGCTGGCCAATTTACTGAAAATGGAGTTTGTGCAGGTCATTATTGCGATGGACTCACAGATAGATGTTGAGAACACTATTAAAAATATTCGTATGGTGAAGAAACAGCTTCGAGTTGTTGTTCTTAATCTGTGGGATATGCAGAGTGAGGGTTCCAATGTCGTACTGGTAAACGCAAATGAGATACTGGCATCACGTCTACTTGACTATTTGCCAAATGTACCTGTGATCGCACAAAATGTGGGAGTAGGTGAGGGTGAGATAATGGAAGTGCTTGTTCCATTTGGGAGTTCCTTTGTTTATAGACATATTGGCGCGATCGAGCAAAAAAACTGGCGTATCGTAGCGATATATAGAGATAGAAAACTTGTAATGCCTTCACGAAGAAGGATGATCCACCCAAATGATACTCTTTTACTGGTGGGCGAGCCTGCTGTTCTCAAATCTGTTTATAGAGCCATTAAACGTGAACTGGGACAATTTCCAGAGCCTTTTGGAAGTAATATCATGCTCTATATCGATATGGATATAGTACCGCATGAAACGATCAAAGAGCTTGTAAATCAAGCTGTATATGTACAAGAAAAATTTCATCATGATTTGATAATTAAAGTGGTAAATCCAGGGAATATTGAGATCTTAGAGTATATTAAAAGTTTTAAAACTTTTAATATTTTGGTAAATATTGAATACGACGATGTCCATATTCGCAGTGCATTTATGAATGATATTAATAAATATCATGTTGGTTTAGTCATCGTTTCGTGTGATATGTTTAGGGATTACTATGTCAGAAACGCTCTTTACGAAGTACATGTTCCAGTACTCAAACTCTCCACAAAACTACTCTCTACTGTAAAAGATGTCTCTTTGATCCTCTCAGACAATAGAGATCTAGAGAAGATCTCTGCTACCATCTTTGATATTTCAGAGCAGTTGAATCTCAATATAGAGCTCTATAACTATACGAATGAACATCAAGAAAACAGAGAACAGGTGATAGAGCATTTTCAAAATCTCTCAACTATTTTTTCTAAGTCTATTAAAATATACAATGAAAATGAGAATCCGATAAGACGTTTAAAAGAGAAAGAGAACTTTATTCAAATATTGCCATTTACAAGCAAGTTGACGCAACGGCATATATTTTCTCTCTTTTCGACAGACAGCGAAAAACTCTACCACAAACTTGACGAATATATACAAATATTCATTCCTGTACAGATATGATTTAGCCGCTTTTTAGTAAAAATCAAGTATTATTTATCATATTTATAAATTTGGATAGATAATGCAAGTAAACATTCCCCTTAAACAAGTAATAGACAACTCTTATGATATAACGATCGATACAATGCCTAAGATGCATTTTCATAAAAAAGTAGCGATTGTGACAAATCCTAAAGTGGCTGGTCTGCATTTAGGATACCTCCTCTCAAAAATCTCTGCCAAAGAGCTTTATATTATCACTGTCCCTGATGGAGAAGAGTACAAGAATCAAGCTTCAGTTGATACTATCTTGGAATCTCTTTTCAATCATCGATTTAATCGCAGCTCTCTGCTTATTGCATTTGGTGGTGGTGTTATCGGCGATATGACGGGATATGTAGCGAGTATCTATCAACGTGGAATTGATTTTGTACAAATTCCGACAACACTGCTCTCTCAAGTTGATGCAAGTGTCGGTGGTAAAACCGGGATGAATAACAAATATGGAAAAAACCTTATAGGTGCATTCCATCAGCCTCAGGGCGTCTATATCGATCCACACTTTTTGGAGACATTGCCAAAAAGAGAATTTGGTGCCGGTGTTGCTGAAATAGTAAAGATGGCTGTAACTTTTAACAAAGATTTTTTTGAATTTTTGGAAGAGGCAGACCTCAATGATAAAAAAGTTCTGCAAGAGGCGATCAAACAGGCCGTAGAGACAAAAGCCTCTGTTGTAGCAAAAGATGAAAAAGAGAGAGGTCTGCGTGCGGCACTTAACTATGGACATACTTTTGGACATGTGATAGAGAGTCAAACGCAGTACAGAACATATCTACACGGTGAAGCTGTTGCTATTGGGATGGTGATGGCAAATAAGCTGGCTGTGGCTATGGGACTGATGAATGAAGAAGAGGCTACAAGAGTTGAAAAACTTTTACAAAAATATAATCTTCCTACTTCTTATGATATAGAAGATGCAGAAGCTTTTTATGAAACATTCTATTTGGATAAAAAAAGTTTGGATGCTTCTATCACTTTTATTGTTCCTAAACATATAGGTGGAGTAATAATCACTGATGAAATCGATAGAAAATTGATTTTAGATGTATTGAAAACTTTTAAGGCATCTTAATGAACGCAAAACTCTTTATTTTTCTTTTTCTCTGTTTACAAACTCTTAATGCAGCTGTAGATATGAATGTCAGTGTTGATGATAATCGTAGTGAAGAGCAGATCTTGGCAATTCAAGCGCAGCAAGAGTCTGCAAAAAATGATAAGATACAAGAGTACAAAACACAGCTTGAAACTTTAAAGACACAGATCTCAGATGAAAATATGTGGATAAAAAGTTACGCTTCATATTTGACAGCACTTGATGTGAAGAATAATCTTGAGAGCATTAAAGCAAGAATCGACTATCTCTCAAAACACGCAAAGACAGCAAGTGAAAAATCAGAACTGAGTGCACTTAAAGATAAGCAGAAAATTTTAGCAACACAGGTAGAAACACTCAAGGGTGATTTTGCACTCGCTCCTTTTTCTGAGTTGATCACTCCTCCAAATATAGAAAAAATTCCAGAAATCACTAATCCTTTTGATATTTTTACAGGGCTTTCTTTGATAAAGACATTTGACTCTAATTTTGAGGAGTACAAAAAGAAAAAAGAGGCACTTGTAAATCTTATCAATATCTTGCAAACGCAGGCGAGAATCTATAAAAAACTGCAAGCTTTAGATACAAATCATGATTACGCTAAAAGTATTGCACAGCAGAATATGCAGATAGAGATGTTTAAACGGGCCCTTGATACGATGGACGTTACGATGAACGTCTATCAAAAAAGACTTGATGTCGCAGAGGTCAACATCAATAAAAGTATAAAAAGACAAGTTTATGGGTTGATGAAAATCGCTACTATTATCTTTGTCATCTTCCTTATATTCTTTCTTTTAAAATTGATGGTAAAAAAATATATTACTGATAATGAACGCTTTTATATGGCAAACAAAATCATTACATTTACCAATTTTACCATTATTATTTTGGTACTTTTCTTCAACTATATTGAAAATGCGAGTTATATTGTAACGATCTTGGGATTTGCATCGGCAGGTATCGCTATTGCTATGAAAGATTGGTTTATGAGTCTTTTAGGTTGGCTTGTTATTGTCTTTGGCGGCAGTATTCATGTGGGTGACAGGATTCGTGTCGATTTGGACGGAATGAAGTATGTTGGAGATGTTCTAGATATTTCACTACTGCGCATTACTATTTTAGAAGATATTACTCTAACATCTATTATGCAAAATCGTCGTGCGGGTAGAATTATTTTTATTCCTAACAATTATGTTTTTACAAAAATGATCGCCAACTATACACACAACTCTTTAAAGACAGTATGGGATGGCGTCAAAATCACTATTACATTTGATTCAAACCATAAAAAAGCGATGCACATCGTAAAAGAGATCACTAAAAAGTACTCAAAAGGGTATACTGATATCACAAGAAAACAACTCAATAAACTACGACAGAACTATAGTCTGAAAAATACAAATGTAGAACCGAGGATCTACTCTTTTATAGAATCGAACGGGCTTGATATTGAAGCATGGTATTTAACGAATGCTTACGGTACTTTGACACTTCGTAGTGTTATCTCATCAGATATAGTTGATGCTTTTAATAAAGAAGATGATATAACCATCGCATATCCTACACAAAAACTAAATGTTTCAATGCACAATGAAGATGCAATACAACATAATCACGAGCTGGTATAATGAAAAAAAAAGTATATTTTAAAACCTTTGGCTGTCGTACGAATCTTTATGACTCACAGGTAATGATGAGTTCTCTTAAAGAGTATGACATTACGGAAAACGAAGATGAAGCAGATGTAATAGTAATCAACTCCTGTACAGTGACAAATGGTGCAGATACACATGTTCGCTCTTACATCTCTCAAGTAGAGAAGCATAATGCAGATGCAAAACTTTTTCTTACAGGATGTGGTGCGCATACAAAAGGGGAGTCTCTTTTAAAAGAGAATCGTATTCATGGTGTATTTGGGCAGAGTGAAAAGCAGAAGATTGATACATTGCTCAAAAAGGAGAAACCTTTTTATGAACCAGGTGATCTTAATCATATCGATGATATGGTCGTTGATGAATTTGTAGGAAAGAGCAGGGCATTTATAAAAATCCAAGAGGGATGTAATTTCCGCTGTTCTTACTGTATCATTCCTTACGTTCGTGGTGATGCAAGAAGTATGGATGAAAGACGTATTTTAGAGCAGATTAGCAGATTGGCTTCAAATGGTTTTGGTGAGTTTATTCTTACTGGAACAAATGTCGGAAGTTATGGACAAGATACGAAAACATCTTTGGCAAAATTAATGAAACGAATGTCACAAATACGTGGTGTTAGAAGAATTAGGTTAGGGAGTGTTGAACCGATCCAAATAGGTGATGAGTTCAAAGAGATTTTGGATGAGCCATGGATGGAAAAGCATATGCATATTGCTCTACAACACACTTCTCCCAAAATGTTAAAACTGATGAACAGACGAAATGTTTATAGACAAGACAGAGAGCTGTTTGAGTTTTTAGCAGACAAAGGGTATGCAATAGGGACAGATTTTATTACGGGACATCCTGGAGAGAGTGAAGAGCTTTGGCAAGAAGCGATGCTAAACGCAGCGGCACTACCTTTGACACATATTCATGCTTTTACATACTCAAAACGTGACGGTACCCCTTCAGCTGTAATGAAACCTGAGGTAAATGGTAAGCTTGCAAAAACCAGACTGCATGAACTGCAAAATCTTATCCATGAAAAAAACCTTGCATTTCGTACTGCGTTTGATGGGAGCTTGGATGTTCTTGTTGAATCTTACAAAGATGGACTCTATCATGGACTCGATCAGCATTTTAATAAAATCGTAATAGAATCAAAAGAAGATCTGGTCGGAAACTGGATCACAGTTGATGATTATGAGGTGAAAAAGGAGTTTAACTATGCTCGAATCTAAGACAAACCGTATTGCTCTGTATCTTTCTGCGTTTATTATTATCGGACTTGTCCTTTTTGCAGTCTTAAGAGATAACTCACAGGCGATTTCTCTTGCTCAGGCCAATGAACTATTGCATGATGGAGATGTTAAAAAGGTTATTGCTACAAAGAAATATGTATTTTTAAAAACAGATACAGGGTATTATAAAATTCCATCATCACAAGTAACTCCAAAAATGTTTATCAATCAAAAGGTAGAAGTTGGGAGTGAAGCAAATATCTTGATTTATATACTGCTGTTTGTGATTATCTTAGGTCTTGGCTCATTGATCTTTCGTTATTTTCAAAAAAGGAACTTTCAGTTTGTAGATACTAATGGACAAAATAGCGGAGGCTCTTCTGCTGGTTTATTATCACAGGAATCTTCTGTTATAGAGGCTATAAAGAGTGATGTCAGTTTTGATGATATCGGTGGTATCAATGATGTAAAAGTCGAACTTGAAGAGATCATCGATTTTATGAAAAATCCAAAAAGGTACAAAAGTTTTGGTGCACGTCTGCCTAAAGGTGTTTTGCTTGTAGGCCCTCCAGGTGTGGGTAAAACGATGATCGCAAAAGCTGTTGCACATGAAGCAGGAGTACCATTTTACTATCAAAGTGGAGCCTCGTTTGTACAGATATATGTTGGAATGGGTGCCAAACGTGTACATGATCTCTTTGTAGCTGCGAAAAAAAATGCACCATCTATCATCTTTATAGATGAGATAGATGCTGTTGGTAAAAAAAGAGATGGCAATAGAAATGATGAGAGAGAAGCTACACTTAACCAACTTTTGACTGAGATGGATGGGTTTGAAGGCTCAAGTGGAGTTATTGTTGTTGCTGCAACAAATAAGATAGATGTCTTAGACTCGGCACTGCTGCGAGCGGGACGATTTGATAGACGTATCTTTGTGGAATTGCCGACAAAAATAGAACGTGCAGCCATCTTAGAGAAGTATCTTGAAACAGTACCACATGAACTTGATGTAAAAGTAGTAGCGAATATGACGGTTGGTTTTAATGGAGCCTCTTTAGCTGCTTTAGTGAATGAAGCTGCACTTTTGGCTCTCAGACAGAATGATTTTCATGTAACACTTGAACATTTTTATCAGGTAAAAGATAAAGTAATGTTTGGGAAGAAAAAGCTGCAAATGCTGAGTGAAAAGCAAAAAGCATTTCGTGTTACATATCAGGCTGGAAAAGTTTTGGTAGCGACCTACTATGACCTGCCTTTTGAAAAATTAATGCTCTCTAACGAGAAGTTGACACCAGATACTGACGAACCATATATCAAACAGGAGTTAGAGTCTCGTGTCAAGATGTTCTTAGCAGGTATGGCCTCTTGTGATATTAAATACAGTGAACACTCAAATAAAGCCAAAGAAGACTTGACACAGGCTAAAGAGATGGTAGAAAAGATGTGTAATGAATATGGTATGGCATCTTCTTTATTACCAAGTCAAGATGAGCAGGAGTTGATTTTAGAGCGTCTTTACAATGAAGTAAAAGATCTACTTCTTTCATTGCAGGAGTTGGTTAAAGAAATTGAAGATGTACTCTACGAGCGAGAAAGTATTAGTAAAGACGAGGTCAAAAAATATTTAAATGAAGTTTTTTAGTGGGTTCTCTTTAAAGGATGATATATCATTCTTTGATGCTTTTATATTAAAGAGTGATTTTACGGTCAGTGGCTTTAGTTATGGAGCTATTAAGGCATTTGTATTTGCTCAAAATGAACTAAACGCAGGACGAAGAGTCGATAGACTCCAACTCTTTTCTCCTGCATTTTTTCAGACGAAAAGTGAAAAATTTAAGAGACTTCAGCTTTTAGCATATACAAAGAACATGCAAGAGTATACAAAACAGTTTTTAGATGGGTGTTTTAATCCTTATGTCAAAAAAAATGTGAATGTGCAAAGCAGTACAAAAGAAGAATTAAATGAATTACTTTACTATGAGTGGAGCAAAGAGGCTTTAAAAGAACTCTCTCTCCGAGGTGTAGTAATAGAGGTATATCTTGGTGGCAGAGATGCTATTATTGATGTAAACGCAGCGAGAGAGTTCTTTTTGGATGTTGCTACAGTAACATATATAAAAGATGGAAATCATTTTTTATTAATAAGTTAGTGAGCATCTTAATAATTATTCCGTTTTTATAAAACCATATCTTCGAGGGCAAATCCTCCCGTTGGTCTGAGCCTCTACGATATGGCTTTATAAAAACTATTAAGCTGATAAAAAACAACTAAAGGATGAATGAATGGCAGAAATAAAAATAGGCGTAATAACAGCAAGTGACAGAGCAAGTAAAGGTATCTATGAAGATATCAGCGGTGTGGCAATTCAAGATACTATGAAAGATTATCTTAAAAGTGAATTTGAGATCGTCTATAGATGTATTCCTGATGAGCAGGATGTGTTAGAGGCTACTATGAAAGAGCTTTGTGATGAAGCTGGGTGTTGTTTGGTTGTGACTACTGGAGGAACAGGACCTGCACTGCGTGATGTGACCCCTGAGGCTACTGAAAATGTATGTGATAAGATGATGCCAGGCTTTGGTGAGTTGATGCGTCAGGTAAGCTTGCAGTATGTTCCTACGGCAATTCTCTCACGTCAAACAGCGGGAATTCGTGGAAACTCTTTAATAATCAATCTTCCGGGTAAACCAAAATCCATTCGTGAGTGCTTGGATGCAGTCTTTCCTGCTGTTCCATACTGTATTGATCTGATAGAAGGTCCATTTATTGAAACAAATGAAGAGGTTATAAAGGCTTTTCGTCCAAAAGCAAAATAGATTTTACATTGTTTGGAGAGTGAAAATGGTATATAATTTTAAAATGACGAAAAAGAATATTGTTTTGTTCAAACTTTTGCTTGTTCTTATTTTTTCACTATCTGTAATTCAACTGCAAGCTGATGATATTATCGTAACAAAAAAGAGTGTTATCGATACAAAGAACTCTTTAGAATGGCAAGATAATAGTGAGTCTAAAGAAAATATATGGAAAATGGCAGTAGGCTCTTGTAAGCAATTAGATATTGAAAATCATCATGATTGGAGACTTCCTACACAAAAAGAATTGATTGCTCTTTCTAAGAGAGCTGCTTTAAAAGAGAAGTTTAGATATTTAGAAGCAAATGTTTGCTGGAGCAGTGATCCTGATAAAGATGAAGAGTTGAATGCTATTACAGTATTTACAGGTAATGGATTTAAGTCCTCGAGTGATAAGTGTGATAAAAACTTCATCATTTGTGTAAGAGATTACCAAAAATAGTTTATTTCTTCTTTCTTCTCTCTTAACATTAGCGTAACACTGAAGTTATATAATTGTACAAAATTACAATTGGAGAGTGTTATGCTAAAAAGTAAAATTTTACTGATTGGTCTGTTCCTCGGTTCATCTGTTTTTGCAAACAGTGCACAGGAACTGATAGATCAAAACGGTTGTTTAGCTTGTCATGCAGTTGCAAGTAAGAAAGCGGCTCCTGCATTTGCAGGTATAGCAATGAGAAATAAACGTTTTGAAGGTGCAAATGCTAAAACTATTATTATGAATAGTATTAAAAATGGTTCAAAAGGAAAATATCCTTATTTCTCTAACAGTGCTATGCCACCGTTTTCAAATCTATCCGATACAGAGTTAAGCACGATCGCTGATTATATTTTAGCGCAATCTTCAAAGGCAAGAGGTCATCGTGGTATGTGCAAAGGTCAAGGAATGGGAAGAGGTATGAGATAATGAAATATTTAGATTTTTTTGATGAGATTCCATCCATTACACTGTATGATGATCTGAGTCAGTTTCTTGGTGTAAATGATGATGGTGTAATTGAACTCACATATGTAGATATTGTAAAAACTGCAGGACATAGTTGTGCAACTGTTGCCGGGGCATATCTGATTGCTCTAAAGGGGTTAAAAGCTCTCTATGGTGAGAATTTGCCACAAAGAGGTTACATTAAAGTTGAACTACAAAAAATACCGACAGATGATAATGCAGGAGTTGTCGGATGTGTTTTATCAAATATTACCGGAGCAACAACTGATTATGGTTTTGGCGGTATTCCTACAGGGAAATTCAATAGAAGAGATTTACTCTTTTTTGGTGTAGATATGGAGTGTGATGTCCGTTTTACACGTTTAGATACAGATGAGAGTGTTTGTGTAAACTATAAGCCACAAGTGGTTGTAAACCCTATGGCAATTTTGAAAAGTGCTATAAAACCTGATGCAAAGCCTGAAGATATTCAAAGCTTTCCAACACGATTTCAAGCAATGGTCAAAACTGTTTTTGATAATGCTGACAAAGTGATAGAAATTAAAAAATAGACTTTAGAATGTAATACGAATTCCAACAGGGCAGTGATCTGAACCTTCGATGTAATCTAAAATGAAAGCATCTTCAAGGTTCTCTGCCAAATCTTCAGAGATAAAAAAGTAGTCTATTCTCCAACCAACATTCTTTACTCTCGCATTAGCACGATATGACCACCAGCTATAGCGATCTGCTTCATCACCATTTACATATCGAAAGGTATCAATATAGCCATGATCTAGAAATTTATCAATCCACTCTCTTTCAATTGGAAGAAATCCTGATGTCTTTGCATTTGCTTTTGGATTTTTAAGGTCGATCTCTTTATGTGCAGTATTTACATCTCCACAGATAATGATGCTTTTTCCCTCTTCACGTAGTGCTTCACAATGAGCTAAAAAGTCATCATAAAATTTCATTTTATGTGCAAGGCGCTCTTCATTCTTCTGTCCGTTAGGGAAGTATACATTGAAAAGAACGATATCATCATAATGTGTCTCAATAATACGCCCTTCATGGGTAAAGTCAATCTCTGGACATGTTGAGTGAAAGTCACTTTTTAAGCTGCTAAATGTTGCTGTGCCGCTATAGCCTTTTTTTTGAGCCGAATTTATGAGTACTTCTGTAAACTCTTTTTCAAAAAGGTTATCAGGAATTTGTTCTTTTTGTGCTTTTATCTCTTGTAAACATAAAATATCGGTATCTCTTTCATCTATCCATTTAAGAGCTTCTTTATTCGCTACAGCACGAATACCATTAACATTCCATGAAATGATTTCTATTGAGTCTGACATTATTAAAGTCCTGAAGTATTTATTTTAAAGAGGGGAATTCCATCCTAAATGGATGGAATAAAAAGGGAACTAAACGAAATCAACTTTCGCTAAGTGATGGTTCAAGCCAAGCTCAGCAGCAGAACAGCCAAGTGCAAGTCCAACCATTTGTTGCATATGAAGTACTGGAAGTTCAACATCACGACCAATTGCTTCGCTTGCATGTGCAGTTTGCGTGTCGAGTTTAAGATGACAAAGAGGACATGGAGTTACCATCCAGTCTGCATTACCATCCATTGCACCAGCGATTGCATTTCCTGTTAAAACAGCTGCAGTATGTGGAGCTTGTAGCTCAACATGGAAACCACAACATTTATTTTTTTCTTCATAATCAACATTTTGACCACCACATGCAATGATTAAGTCATCAAGTGAAGTAGGGCGGTATGCAGATTCAGGAGATTTATGTGTCTCATTTTGAAGCTCTGAAGGACGGATATTGTGACATCCGTAAAATGGAGCGATATTAAATTGGCTAAGAGGTGTTACAACCATCTCTTTGATCTTATCAAGACCAATATCATCAATGATAGCATATAAGAAGTGAGTGATAGCAGAAGTACCTTTGTACTCCAGACCAACTTCAGCAAGTTTTTCATTTACCTTTGCTTTTAACTCTGCATCATTATCAAGTTTATGTTTTGTCATTGCAGTGTTGAGCTGACAAGTATTACAAATTGTTACCATTGTAAGCCCTTCTTTCTCTGCATAAGCAATATTTCTTGCATTTAATACCAAAGATAAAAATTCATCATAATCTTGTAGGTGAGAAGCTCCACAACATGAAGCCTCTGTAAGTTCTACGAGTTCAATCCCAAGTTTATCAGCTACTGCCATTGTTGACATCATTTGCTCTGGTGTACTCTGTTTTGCAGTACATCCAGTAAAAAGTGCGTATCTTAATTTTTCCATTTATAAACTCCTAGAACTTTGCAGTTGATGAAGATTTTACAAGTTTTTTAATCTCATCAAGATTGTCTGATTTTGTTATGCCCCATGGTGGAACGATTTTACCTTTTCTAAACATTTTCAATGCGACTGGAATATGTTTTACGATAGCTGGACCTTCAGAGTAGAGCACTAAGCCACCCTCATCAAGTACACCGTTTTTAATAATTGAGTTTTTAAATCCAACTGCATGACGTACCGCAACATTATTTTGTGCAATGCCTTCTTGAAATGCCATTTGGTGAAGTTTTGTGATTTTTGCGATCGGATTGATCTCTTTTGGACATACTTCAGCACATTCAAAACATTTTACACAGTCCCAAACACCTTGTTTAGGTGCATTTACATCTGCTAAACGAGAGTCTGAATCATCACGAACATCAGCAGAGAAGCGATAAGCTGCAGCAAACGCAGCAGGTCCGAAGAAGTCTTCATTTATCTCAACTACAGGACATGCATAGTGACAAGCACCACATTGGATACAAAGGTCAGCTTCATCTAGTGCATCTGCATCTTCAGGAGATACAAGATTCTCTGATGCCGGTTCTTCATCGATATCTGCAACAAGATAAGGTGTTACAGCTTCATGTTTCTCCCAGAAATCACCTTTATCGATAATCATATCTTTTACAGCTCTTTTTTTACTAAGAGGTTCTATGACTAATTCATTACCAAAAAGGTCAACCATATCATTCATACTCTCTTTACAAGCAAGAGTAGAACGACCATTTACCTTGATAGCACAAGCTCCACAGATACCATGACGACAAGATCTTCTGTATGAAAAACTTCCATCATGATCCCATTTGATTCTATTTAATATATCTAAAACAACCTCTTCTGAAGTCACTTCCATATCATAGTTTTCATAGTATGGAAGGTAGTCTTTATCAGCATTAAAACGAAATACTTTAAAGTTTACATTTTGTGTTGTAATTTTATGTTCTGTACTCATAAATTATCCTTAGTAGTTTCTTGCTTTAAGTTCATGTTTGCCAAGAACAACATCCATGTAGTCAAGTTTGATTTTTCCGTTTTCGTCCATATATGCCATTGTATGTTTTAAGAAATTTTCATCATCACGTTCTTGGAAATCTTCTCTATAGTGTGCACCACGACTCTCATCTCTGGCAATAGCACTCTCAACAATGAAAAGTGAATAATCGAGCATATGTCCAAACTCGATCGCTTCTTGTAATTCAGTATTGAATACTTTTGATTTATCTTGAATACGGATATTTTTAAAGCGTTCACGTAACTCTTTTACTTTGTCTACAGCAATTTGAAGTGTCTCTTTTGTTCTAAAAGCACCTGCATTGTCTGTCATACATTGTTGTAATTCATCACGAAGAGCAGGTATGCGCTCTTTTCCATTGTTATCTAAAATAGATGCAATTTCATCAAGTGCACGTTGTGCATCTTCTTGAGATGCAGGACGTAATTCAATATTGTCAATATCATTTACCATTGTCTTACCAACGAAACGACCAAATAGAAGAGCTTCAAGTACAGAGTTCGCACCAAGACGATTTGCTCCATGAACTGATACACAAGAACATTCACCTGCAGCATAAAAACCTTCAATGAACTCTTTATTGTTTAGACGAGCATGACCATCAATATCAACTGGAATACCACCCATAGAGTAGTGAGCAGTTGCAGAGATGAGAATAGGTTCTTTAATCATGTCAAGACCAAGGAATGTGATAGCCAATTCACGTAATTCAGGAAGTCTTTCCATAATCAAATCTTTACCAAGGTGTGTTACATCAAGGAAAACTGCATCTTTTCTTGGACCAACACCACGACCTTCGCGGATCTCATTAAGAATAGCACGTGCAACAACGTCACGGCTTGCAAGTTCAAGTGCATTTGGAGCATATTTCTCCATAAAGCGTTCACCTTTAGAGTTGAAAAGGCGTCCACCCTCACCACGAGCTGCTTCAGAGATCAAAACACCATTTCCAGAAAGTCCAGATGGGTGAAACTGTACAAATTCCATATCTTCAAGAGGAAGACCATGACGAGCTACAATAGATAGACCGTCACCAGTATTTGCATGAGCATTTGAGTTGATTTTATAAGCACGAGCATATCCACCTGTTGCGAACATTACACTTTTTGCATTAAAAATCGCCATTTGCATATCGCGAATATTAAAGGCGATAACACCAGATACTTTTCCATCTTTATAGATGATGTCTGCAGCATACCACTCATCCCAAAATTTTACACCAACACGATCTGCTTGTTCGTAAACAGTTTGAAGAAGTGTTAACCCTGTTCTATCTTTAGCGTAACATGCACGTGGAGAGCTTTGTCCACCAAAAGGGCGTTGTGCAATCTGTCCATCAGGTTTTCTACTAAACGCAGCACCCATTCTCTCAGCCCAGCGAATAGTCTCTGGAGCCTTTTGACACATAAATTCAACAGCATCTTGATCTGCCAAATAGTCAGAACCCTTTACTGTATCGAATTCGTGAAGTTCAACACTGTCTTCATCACTGAACGCTGCATTGATACCACCTTGTGCAGCACCTGAGTGACTTCTTAGTGGATGTAGCTTTGTAATAACAGCAACTTTTTTGCCTGCATTTTGCAACTCTCTAGCTGCTGCACATCCCGCAAGACCCGCACCAACAACAATCGCATCGTAAGTATAAATAGGAATACTCATTAACTTTCCTTCAATTAAAGAACTAAAATAATGCTGATTATATCGTGAATAGTCTTATATAAGATTAAATATAGAGTATATTAGGATGAACTTGGGGGATGTTACAATTTGAGACAAATTTAAAATATGCGTAAAGAAAAAGAGATATAAATCGAATTACATCTCTTTTTGTGCCAGATCTCTTACTTGGAAGATCTTGTTTTTTCCTAGACTTTTTGCATATTCTAGAATTTCGCTTGCTTGTCTAAGAGCTTCTTCAAGGCTTGTATTGCTTGGTTTGATCACAAAACCGCCCGAGACTGTTATCTGAGTTGCTCCATGATTTGGAATATTAAATTTCAATTCAGCAATACTTTCACGTATCAGATCTACTTCTTTAAACGCCTGCTCTTTTGTAGGACGTGAGAGTACTATAGTAAATTGGTTGTAATCACTTCTTGCAATAACATCAACAGGCTGTTCATGAAGAGATATCGTATAAGCTACTTTTTTTAGCATTGCTTGCGCGATCTCTTGTGGATATACACGTTTAGATTTAGAAAAATTATCTATTTCCAAAATTGTTACTGATATGAAATTGCTATCTTTGATCGATTTCTTATGAGAATATGAGTGCAATAGTCCTTTATAGTTATTTATGCCAGTGACAGGGTCTATAAGGTGTGGATTATCTACAACTTGAGATTTTCTATTCATTCTTAATGCGATTGCATCGGCTTCCATAGAAAAAATATCATAATCCCCTTTGATCTTATCTAATTGGAAAAGATAGTTGATGTCATCGTAAATGGAGTGAAGCATCTTTCTGTACCAAAAAGTTGCTAGCAGTATAAGAATAAATGTAATGAAAATAGCATATTTTATAAGTTCAAATTTCTCTTGATTGTATTTAAGCGATTTAAGAAGCATATTGTCTATTTGCTTGTCTAGGGTTTTATATGCAATTAGTTGTTCTTCTTTCATTTTAGTTTTGATTTTTGTATCTTTTTCTAAGTAGAATTTATGGGTGATATCATTAAATTTATTTATCAAAGCGTATAAGCTGTCCAAATCTCTTGCGTACTCATTTCCATTTTGAAGAATGAACCTTTCAAAAATATTGTATTTGTAAAAAACTCGAAGTTCTTGGATGTTCTGTAAGAGTTTTGTACTCTTTGCATTAAATTGGATAAGGGCAAGTTCAACATCTTTTTCTGGTGAGTTCACTATCTCTTTGATAATGTTTTTTTCATGGTTAAGATTATCGATTTTATAAAATGATAATTGTTGTTCTAAAATTAACATAAGTGCTAAAAAAGAGACAAAAAATACAAAGAACAGATATGTATTTAAGTTCTTAAAAATGGTTTTTATAGAGTGTTTCATATTATAGTTTTCCTAATAATGTTATAATCACCCGTCATTCTATATTGACAGTAATTAATATATGCTTAAGAAAAAGAAGAGTTTTTGAATTTAGAAAATTATTTTATATCACAATTTAACAGTAAATGCATTGGAGATGATGGTGCTTTGATAGACAAAATGGTCTACTCAAAAGATGCTTTTTTTGAAAATGTACATTTTAAACGCAGTTGGATGAGCTACTTTCAAATCGCTCAAAAAGCGATGCTTGTGAATATATCTGATGCAATTGCAATGAATGCAGTACCTAAATATGCACTTTTGAGTGTTGCCATGCCAAAAGATATGAGCAAAGAGGATATGCGTGAACTCGCAGCAGGTTTTCTTTATGTGGCCAAGATGTATGACATTGATATTATAGGTGGAGATACGATCAGCAATACTAAACTTGATATTAGTGTCACAGTCGTTTCCCAGACAAACAATGCACTTTTACGTACAAAGGTAAGAAAAAATTATCTATTGGCATATACTGGTGTTCTTGGACGTTCTGCAAAGGATTTGCAGCGATTACTATCTCTTGGAAAGATTCATAAAAGATCAAAATTTGTAAATATTGAACTACGAGAAAATTTTATAAAGAAGAGTATGCGCTATTTACAGGCAGGAATGGATATCTCAGACGGTTTATATAGTGATTTGGATAAAATTGCATCATTAAACAGAATTGGGCTTCGCTTTGATACAAAGATACCTAAAAAAATAGGTTGTAGTGGAGAAGAGTATGAGATGCTTGTTGCGTTTGACAAAAGAGATAAAAAAGCACTTTTAAGACGTGCCAAGCAGAGCAGAACAGCCTTAAATATTTTCGCAACAGCAACGCGTTGTAAGTATACAAACAGATGTAAAGCACATCATTTTTAAAGCAGGAAAAAAAATAATGGATAGATTTTATTCACTGGGACATGCGAGTATTGATTTTCACTTCAAGCAGACTCCTCGAGATTTTGTAGTTGAAGAGATACCTCTTTATGAGTTCTCAGGAGAGGGAGAACATCTTATACTTTTTGTAAGAAAGAAGGGACTCTCAACTTCAGAGATGATAGGACAGATCGCCAGATATTTGGGCATAAAAAACAAAGAGATCGGTTATGCAGGACTTAAAGACAAGCATGCCATGACAAAACAGTATATTTCACTGCATAAAAAGTATGAAGAGGCTTTAGAGAACTTTAATTTCGATGGCATAAAAATACTCTCAAAAACCTATCATAATAATAAAATCAGAATAGGTCATCTAAGAGGAAATCGTTTCTATATCAAACTAAAAAAAGTAAATCCTACGAGTGCAGCAAAAATTGATGAGGCATTAAAGAGTATTGATAAAAATGGGATGCCAAATTTCTTTGGCTACCAACGTTTTGGAAATGATGGTGATAATCATATCTTGGGTGAAAAACTTGCCAAAGGTGAAGCTCGTGAGAGAAATCCGCGAGTAAAGAAACTTCTTATCAATGCTTATCAGTCACATCTGTTTAATCTTTGGCTCTCTCGCAGATTGGAGATTAACTCTTTGGTTTCGAGTTTCAGTGTAGATGAACTTGAATCACTTTTAAATCTGCCAAACCATGAATTGGCAAAAATGAAGGCTCAAAAACATCCGTTTAAACTTATAGATGGTGATATTATGGAACATTATCCACATGGACGACTCTTTGAATTTACAAACGCAGAAGAAGATCTAAAGCGTTTTAATGAGAGAGACATTAGTGTTACAGGGCTCTTATGTGGGAAAAAAACACGTCATGCGGATTCACTTGCCAGAGTCATTGAAAAAGATTATGATGATGAGATAAACGCAGATGGTGCAAGGCGATATGCCTGGGTATATCCGACAGATATCGAAGGACGGTTTAATCCTGTAGAAGCACAGTATGAGTTGAACTTTACTCTTCCAAAAGGCTCTTATGCTACGGTTTTAATAGAAGAGATAGCAAAACGAAAAATAAAAGAATAAAAGAAGGTACAATGCAAAAAAGACATATAACATCAGCAATATCACAGACATTTGGAAAATTTGCATCCAAAGAGTTTCCACACTGGTTTCAAAATATAGTAAATAAGAGTTATGTAGGCTTAATGGGACTGGATATGAGTGAGTTTCATGCTCCTGAGACCTATAAAAGTCTTAATGCACTCTTTACAAGACATTTAAGGGAGCCAAGACACTTCTCGCTAAACGCAGAGGATTTTATCTCTCCTTGTGATTCACTTATTTCAGAGTGTGGAGCTTTGATTGAAGATTATGCTCTTCAAATCAAAGGTATGCGTTATAAAACAGATGAACTTTTAGGGAATAATTTTACGCAAGAAGAGAAAGATACTGTGCATGATGGAGATTTTATCAACTTTTATCTTTCGCCAAAAGATTATCATCGTTATCATATTCCAATGAATATGAAAGTTTTAAAAGCTGTACATATTCCTGGAAAATTTTATCCTGTAAATTTTCCATCACTGAAAAAGCGATTAAATCTTTTTATTGAAAATGAGAGAGTGGTTCTGCAGTGTGAAACAATGGAGGGTAAAAGATTTTATATGGTTCTTGTCTCAGCACTTAATGTTGGTGTGATGAAAGTGAGCTTCGAGCCTCGTATAAAAACTGATGCAGATGTTGTGGGTGAGCAAGTGTATGAATTTAAAGATCTTTATCTAGATAAAGGCGATGATTTTGGTTGTTTTGAAATGGGATCTACTATTGTTATTCTCTCTGAAAAAGAGATGTTTAATAAGATTTTGGTAAACGCAGGGGATAAAGTGAAGTTTGGCGATACTATTGCCAAAGTTAATGTTTAGGAAATTTTCCTAAACATTGAATCTAAAGTGCATGATGTCACCATCTTGAACGATATACTCTTTTCCTTCTAAACGCATTTTTCCTGCATCTTTTGCTCCAGCTTCTCCACCATACTCGATGAAGTCTTCATATGCGATAACTTCAGCACGAATAAAACCTTTTTCAAAGTCATTGTGAATTGCTGCTGCTGCTTTAGGTGCAGTTGAATTCTTACGAATAGTCCATGAACGAACCTCTTTTACACCTGCTGTAAAGTAGCTCATAAGTCCAAGTTTATCAAAACCTTTATGGATGATCTGTTCAAGTCCAGACTCTTCAACACCAAGTTCATCAAGGAACTCTTTTGCTTCATCTTCTTCAAGACCGATAAGCTCTTCTTCTACTTTTGCGCAAAGTTTGATGATCTCACAGTTGTTTGCTTTTGCATGTTCACTAAGTGCTTTTACGTATTCATTGTCTTCTAAAAGACCATCTTCATCAGTATTTGCACCATACATTATCTCTTTGTCTGTTAAAAAACGAACTTCACGATTGAGTTGTTTGTACTCATCAGAGTCTGCTTTTTCAAAGTTACGAGCAAGATTACCTTCTCCTAAAAACTCTAAAAGCTCTTCTGCCATCTCTAATGTAGCTTTTGCACTTTTATCTGCTTTAGCTTGTTTTTTAAGTCTCTCTATTCTGTTTGCAAGAACTTCGATATCGGCTAAGATAAGTTCACCTTCAATGATTTCAACATCACGAAGTGGATCAATACTTCCTTCATTATGAACAATATTTTCATCTTCAAAACAACGAACGATCTGTAATATTACCTCTGTTTCACGGATATTTGAGAGAAATTTATTTCCAAGTCCTTCACCTTTACTTGCACCTTTAACAAGTCCTGCAATGTCAACAAAGTCAAGTGTAGAGTATTGAAGACGTTCCGGATTTACAATCTTAGCAAGCTCATGAAGTCGTTTGTCTGGTACTGGAACAACTGCTTTATTGGGCTCGATCGTACAAAACGGATAGTTAGCCGCCTCTGCGTTTTGTGCCTTTGTTAATGCATTGAAAGTTGTTGATTTACCTACGTTTGGAAGTCCGACTAAGCCTATTGCTAATCCCATAATCTACCTTTAGAAAAGTTTTTTGCAATTATAGCTAAGTAAAATTAAAATTGAGAGTGATACAATACCTTAAAAATTAAAAGGAATGTTTATGAGTGTACTTTTAGAGTTTGCAATGTTTCCTACATCGGATAATTGTCGTGAAGGTTCATCGGTTTCAAAACAGGTAGCAAAAATTGTTGATGCGATTGACAGAAGTGGAGTGAAATATCAACTAACCCCTATGGGAACCATTATCGAAACCGATACAATGAGTGAGGCATTAGATGTTATAGCGCTGGCCTATGAGCAGGTGAAAGAGTGTGAAAGAGTTTACTCATCCTTAAAGTTTGATATTCGTCATAATTCAGAAGATAGATTAAAAAATAAAATAAAATCAGTTGAAAATAATCTAGGTAGAAAAATCCAAAAATAAATATTTTCTGAAGAAAAAATCATGATTTGATTTCCTTATCATTTATTTAGTACAGCTAAGATTGTACCGAGCAAAAATTATATTTTTGTGATATTATATAAGGAGATTACTATGAAATATAGTATTATTATTTTAACAGCACTTTTATCTTTTAGTTTTTTAGGCTGTTCTACGCATAGTTTACCAAAACAAGCGAGTAAGAGTTCTCTTAAAAGAGAAAAAGTTAAACAGAGTGTGCCTAAAGTGCAAAAAAGTTCCCCAAAACTTACTTCCCCTCATAAGCAAGAAAAAAAAATCATAAATGATTATAAACGTACTATTTATAAAAATGTAGCAAAAAGTAAAGATAAAGAGAAAAAGCTGGCAATTTTAAAAACAAAAAAAGAAAAACTTTTAAAAGAGATGCAGAAAGTTCAAGCTAGTTATTCTGAAACTAAAGATAAAACAATCTTAAATAAAAAAAGAGCAAAAATTACAAAAGAACTTAATCGTATTCAAAAAGAGTATGAAGAGTTGAATTCAAAAGTAGTTGTGGTCAATTACACACAAAAAAAGAATAAGAGCAAGGAGTAGAATATGAAAATTATTATTTATACATTATTGGCAACAGCTCTTTTTACAGGTTGTGTCACAAAAAGTACTTATAATGCAACATTAGAAGAGCTGGGTAAAACTAAAAGTTCGTTAAGTGAAGCAAAAAATACGATTAGTTTACAAAATGAACAGATCAATGCTCAAAAGATTCTAATCAAAAAAAATAGACAAGAGATAGCTAAAACAAAAGATGAACTAACTCAATTACATCAGAATAAGGAAGCCTTGCAGAAGGAGTATAAAGATACACAAAAACTTTTAGATGCTTCACAAAGTAAATTGGAGAAGATGCGTCAAATCGAATTAGAAACGAAGAAACGTAATGAAATTTATGCACGTTTTGTGAAACAACTTCAAAAGATGATCGATGCAGGACAATTAAGTGTCAGTATAGAGAAAGGACGTATTGTTATCAATCTTCCTGATAATGTTCTTTTTAAAACAGGTCATGCAAATGTAAATGCTGAAGGTCAAAAAGTTTTAAAAGAGATAGCAAATGTGCTAAAGGAGTTTAAAGATAGAAGATTTCAAGTAGAAGGGCATACTGATAATGTACCAATTAAAAGTGCTCGTTATCCAAGTAACTGGGAACTTTCAACAGCTCGTGCATTAAATGTAGTACATTTAATGATTGAAGAAGGAGTTGATCCTGAAAATATCTCTGCTGCAGGTTATGGTGAATTTCAACCGCGTGCTGACAATAGTACGCCAGAAGGAAGAAAGCTTAATCGTAGGATTGAAATTATTATGCTTCCAAATTTAGAAATTCTTTCAAATGAGCTACCTAAGTTAGTAAAATAGTTTTTTGAGTATATCTTCTAAAAATATAGAAGATATACTATTTTCTTGGAAAAAAGATTTGGGCTTGCAGGCGCATTTGCCATTTTTCGCCTGCAATATCAGGTGTGACAATATTATAGTAGGCTTGTGCAGTAGCTGAAACAGGAACTTTTCCTATTTTAAAACCTTTTCCAACTCCTCCTCCAAGAGGAATACTCCAACGATTATCACTGTTTTGATCCCACATTGCTGTAATAATAGGCACACTTGTTAAGAACCATCCATCATTAAGATTATAGTTCACAAATGGTTGGAGTTGTAAAAAGTCGATGCGTTTATCTCCAGGCTTATCAACACCTAAAGACCATACATTCATAATAAGTGCACCATAGGTCCATTTACCTTGCATTGTAAGTCCTACAAAAGATGCTCCTAGTCCCCATTGTTTTGTTTTAAGAACATCATCTGTAGCTGTTGGCATATAGAGAACTCCACCTGCACCCCAAATAAATTTTCCAGTTTTTTTCGGTGCTAGAAATGCAGAAAGAGTAATATCCCCAAGTGCTGTTGTGGCATTTGAAAAAGATGTTGCTTCTCCATCATTATTAAGTTTTTCAGGTATACCTGGAGTAGAAACAATAGGCATAATCATACGCCAGACAATATCCCAATTTTCACTAAGATCCATTGGAACAACAGGCTGAAAGTTAGCAATATTTTTAATCTCATCTGTATTACCAAGATCAAAATAGGTGTTATTTTGAATAGGTAGTGAATAGATCATTGTAATAGGATTTTGGGAAGCTTTAGCAATTTCAGTATTACTCATTTGTGAGTAGAGCGAAGATGTAGCAAATAATAATATAAAGAAAGTTTTTAAAATTATACTTTTTTTCATACTAGATATCCTTTAAATGTTAAATTTTAGAATAAAGTTTTATGAATCATTACAGCAAAAATGCTGTAATGGGAAAAGAGATCTCTTATTTTATTTCTGTAATATATGGTGGTTGCCACGAACCATCAAGAACAGACTGTTTTGGAGCATAAAGACGTAGTGTCATGCCAAGTACCCCTTTTTCAGGAGAAGGCAGCCAATTTGACTCTTTTTCTTGCCCTGGTGATGTGTGTTGGATATAAATATCCAGTGATCCATCTTTGTTATATTTTAGATTGTCTCTATCTCCAATGGCAAATCTATTGATAGGATTTGCAACTTGAAAACCTTCATCATCATACATAGTCAGTGACCAGAAAGCATCAACTGGTGGTACTTCATCTTTATTGAAATGTAGAATATACTTTTTACCACCCATTGGAGTTTTACCATTTTTATCTGTAATATTCAGTGGATAGACAGCCTGCTCATATGGGTTTGCTCCAAGACCTATAAGTGCTATGGTTGCACGTTGTAAGTAATCATTTCCGTATGCACCAATACTTTTTGTAATCATTTGCCAACCATTGGCATTGTAACCTAGACGAGGCATATACTTTTTCATCTCAGGGTGTGAAATCTTTGTTGCATACTCTAAGGCATCTTTTGTAGCCTTTGGCAGCTTGTCATAGTTGAAATTGTTAGGTGTAAGACCAATTCTTTGCATGCGTGAAGTCATAACCATATCTGTAATATGCGCTGGATATTTTTTCATTAGTTGCATAGCATATGTAAAGTACTCTCTTGCAGGCATATTTTGTACTTGTGTAAGTGGTGGTGTCTTATCATCAACACTTGGATCTTTTTTAAATGTCGGTGTGTATTTTTTTCCCCATGATGAGAGCGGTGTTACTTTAAAATTGTCTTGAATTTTATGGATATAGTCATAATCTTTGACACCATTTGTCTGTGTACGACCCAAAATCCAAAAAACCGAAGTCGGAGCATTGATGCGTTTGACACCGCTTGGCAGTTTCCCTTTCCATGATGGTAATGCTACAGCATAGTTCCCCGCTTTTGTCCCTGTGCCATATGTACCAATAACTGCAAATACATCTGTATACATATCAAGCATAGGAAGCATATAGAATCTATCTTTTACTTTTGGAACACTTATGATAACAGGTTCTTTACTTACATCAATCCATGCAAGAGAGTAGAGCGTATCAAAGTTTGGACGCACGACCTCTTTAAATTCTGCTTCTGGAAATGTTCTCATATGGACGAACTGCATCATCGGTCCACGGCTTTGAATTTTACCGGCAGGGGTATTTGTCATCTGCTTACGTGTTACATCCATAAGCACAAGTGGATATGTGTAGAGATATGCCTGAAGCGCAATACGCTGTGTATCTTCTTGCGAGGATACTTTTGTCGCAAGTACTTGTGTTGAAACAACTGCTGTTGTTAATACTGTAAATGCTACTTTTTTCAAGAACTTTGTCATGATTTATCTCCATATTTAGATTTATGAATAGTATAGCAGATAGTTATTAGATTTAAATTGTATAAATATTTATTTTTTCGTCATTGTTAAGAAGAGTAACGTTTTTGTATTTTTAAAGATAGTGAAGATATGTTGACATGAGAAGTCCCTATAAAGGACTTCCTGCATTCTATTATAACTCTTTTCTTACAATTTTGACTGCGTCAACCATATTTTTTAAAGATGGTTTTACCTCTTCCCATTTACGAGTTTTCAACCCGCAGTCTGGATTTATCCATAGTTGCTCTTTAGGCAATACTTCTAGTAGTGAATGAATTTGTTTTACAATCTCATCAACAGATGGAATACGTGGTGAGTGAATGTCATAGACACCAGGACCTACCTCTTGTTTATATCCAACCTGAGCAAAGATTTTAAGCAGTTCATTTCCACTTCTTGCCGTCTCGATCGAGATAACATCAGCATCCATCGCCTCAATAGTTGCTATGATGTCATTAAATTCACTGTAACACATGTGTGTATGGATCTGTGTCTCTTTTTTAGCAGAACTTACTGAAATTTTAAAGTCTCTAACCGCCCAGTCTTCATATGCTTTTACTTTTGAATCTCTGAGTGGATATCCCTCTTTAAACGCAGCTTCATCTACTTGAATGATTTTAATACCTGCGTTTTGCAGATCATCTACTTCATCTTGTATTGCAAGTGCTATTTGCTTGCTTACTTCACTTCTAGCCATATCATCACGTACAAATGACCAGTTTAGAATTGTGACAGGTCCTGTAAGCATACCTTTCATTATTTTATCAGTTTTACTTTGTGCATACGTGATCCAGTCAACTGTCATAGCTTTTGGGCGACTGATGTCACCATAGATAAACGGAGGTTTTACACAACGGCTACCATAGCTCTGTACCCAACCATTTTGGCTAAATCCGTATCCTTGAAGCTGTTCGCCAAAGTACTCAACCATATCATTTCTCTCAGGCTCACCGTGAACTAAAATCTCCAGTCCACACTCCTCTTGAAATGCTACACAATCATCAATATAGTTTTTCATCTCTTGGGTGTAAGCATCCTCTGTAAGATTGCCATTTTTAAATTCACGTCTTGCATGTCTTACTTCTGGAGTCTGTGGAAATGAGCCGATCGTTGTTGTTGCAAGCTCTTTATAGCCTAAAAGCTCTTTTTGAATTTTGATACGATCTTCATATGCACCGTCTCTCTCAAGTTTTGTAATAGCAGCAACTCTTTGTTGCACTTTTTCATCATGGATACGTTTTGAAACTTGACGTGAAAGATTTGCTTCTTTATTTGCTACAAGTGCTTCTGTTTCATCGTTAGTCAGTTTCTCAGATTCATCAAAGAAAACTTTTGAAAGTAGAGCAATCTCATCTAGTTTCTCAACCGCATAAGCAAGCCAGTTTTTTACTTCACTGTTCATTTTTTCTTCATATCTTAGTGTAAAAGGAACATGTAACAGTGAAGATGATGAAGCGACGATAACGTTCTCTTTTTCTACGGTTTGAGCAATTTTTTCAAGTTTAGCAAGTGTTACTTCAATATCTGTTTTCCAGATATTTCTTCCATCAACAATACCGGCTATAAGTTTTTTGCCAGAAGCTGCAATAAGCTCCAATGATTCGTAGTTCTCTTCTCCATATAAGAAATCAAGTCCGATAGCCCATATAGGAGTGTTTACAAGGATTTTTGTTGCTTCGGTTGAGTGTTCAAAGTAGCTTATTACCGAGATTTTAATATTATTTGATATGATTGATAGTCTGTCATAGGTCGGTTTGATTAAAGAGAGCACTTTTACATCCAGATCTTTTACAAAAATAGGTTCATCAATCTGTACGATAACTTCATCATCAAGTTTTGCAATCTCAGTCAAAAGTTCTTCATATAGTGGAAGAAGTTTTGCATAGAATTCATACACATCACCACCATCAGTTCTTTTTGAAAGACCAAGGTATGTGATTGGTCCAATGAGATTTATCTTTGTTTTGAGACCTGCCTCTTTTGCCTCGTTGTATTCATTTAAGAGTTTCGCTGCGTTTAACTTGAAATCTATCTTGTGTGAGAGCTCAGGAACAATATAGTGATAGTTTGTGTTGAACCACTTTGTCATTTCACAAGCAGTTGCCTCTTTGTTTCCTCTTGCCATTGCGAAGTAGAGCTCTTCATTTTTGAGACCCTTGAATCTTTCAGGAATAACGCTAAAGAGTATTGAAGTATCTAGCATATTATCATAGAGTGAAAAGTCATTTGAGCTGATATACTCGATACCTGCATCTTTTTGATAAGACCAATGTCTCTTTTTGAGATCACTTGCAACTTTTTGTACTTCATTAAATGTATTTTTTCCACTCCAGTAACTCTCGAGTGATTTTTTAAGTTCTCTTTGTTCTCCGATTCTTGGGAATCCTACTACATAACTGTTTTTTGACATGACAATATCCTTTTATCATTTAAATGTCAAAATGAGCAAAGCCCATTTTAACAGCAGGGACAAAATGTCCCTACAGCCCCCTAAAGCTACAAAAAACATGTTTTTTGAGATTAGTAAAGGGCAACTAAACTAATTTAATAATTATTCTTTTATGATTGTTTGATTATTAAAGGGATATTGAGCGAGGAGGGTGGACACCACTACGGCGAAATGCGAAACATACAGTATAGTATGGGCATCTTGGAATGTAGTGGTTGAGTAAAATCATAAGTTTTGATTTTATAGTAAAGAAGAGATGGCAATGGCATGGTTTTGTATTGTTGAGCAGCGCTTGTTTTGTTGCAGCGAACAATTCATGTAATGCCATTTTTTCTCCTTTATAAAATTTTCGTAATTATATCACAACTATTTTATGTTTTTTAAGAATTGCGTCATAAAACGTACACCGGCACCTGTGGCACCATGCACATTTACATCCCAAGGGCTTTCAGTATAAGCAGATCCTGCAATGTCAAAATGAAGCCATTTGTTTTTATTTTCTTCTTTGATGAAATTATCTAAAAAGAGTCCTGCTGTAATAGCTCCACCATATGGTTTGTTCGAGATATTACAAATATCTGCGATCTCACTTTTGAGCTGTTTTTTGAGATGTTTGTTAAACGGTAAGCTTGCTGTCAGCTCTCCTGCTTTACCTGCTGCCTTACTCAGATCGTGTCTGAGTCTGTTCGAGTGTCCCATAACACCTGTTGTATATTGACCAAGAGCTACCATACAAGCACCTGTAAGTGTTGCAAAGTCAAAAAGATAGTCCGGTTTTGTTTTGTCTTGTGCATAGTCAAGTACATCTGCTAACACAAGACGACCCTCTGCATCGGTATTTCTAACTTCAATAGTATCACCTTTACGTGAAACCAGAACATCATCAGGTTTATAAGCATCACCACCAATCATATTTTCAACAGCACCGACAAAAGCATGTACTTCAATGTTCAGTTTTAATTCACTTACTGCTTTGATGATTCCAAGAACTGCACAAGCACCTGCTTTGTCCATTTTCATTGTTACCATACTTGTAGCAGGTTTTAAGCTAAGTCCACCACTGTCATACGTAAGCCCTTTGCCTACAAGCGAGATGATTTTTTTAGCATTTTTTGGTTTGTATGCAAGATGAATTAATTTTGAATCATGACGTGAAGCACGACCAACTGCAAGCATTGCATGACACTTTTCTTTTTTAAGTTCACGTTTCCCCAAGATATCGCACTCTAAGCCATTCTCTTTTGCAAGTTTTTTAGCAAGTTTTGCCATTACTTGTGGGTACATGTCGTCAGGTGCTGTATTGACTATATCACGTGTAAAACATGTGGCTTCAGCAATGATAAGAGCTTCTTCAAAAAGTGATGAGAGCTCTTCAATATTTTCAGAAGTTAGATAGATATTTTTGATTTTTGATTTTTTGGATTTTGATTTGTATGTATTGAATTCATATCCACCAAGTACAAAACCTTCAATAAGAGCTTGAATATTATCTTTGTTCACATCTACAGAGATTGATTTGTATTTATAACCTTTAATCGCTTTTGCAACTGTAACTGCAGCAGTCTTTAGATTTTCATTTTCATGATTTTCAATTCCACAAAAAAGAAGAGATTTACCATGCATTGGACATATCGAATCTTGTTCTGCTTGAAACCCTGCTTTTTGTAAAGTCTTTTTAAATTTTGCTTTTTTTAGTCTTTCAGGGGTAAGAAATTTGAGTGTAAGATTTTCTTTCGTATCAAATACCTGATTGTTTATAAGTTGTATATTCATTTTATTGTTCCATTTTGTAATTTATTCTCTATATAGTAGCAAAATATTAGAAACAAAAGTGATTTTATTTTCTAAAGAATAATTTATGATAGAATCTTGTTTATGACAAATAAACAAATTTTGATAATAGAATTAAATGAACAAAACTTTAATGTTTTAGATTCGGTTTTAAGTAAATCTGGATATGTATGTAAAGCTATATTAGATGCAAAAAGTTTTCATGATTTAAAAATAAAAGAGTATGAATATGATTTGGTCTTGGTCAATTCTCATGTTACTTATGTAGATGTGACAGAAGTAGTGAAAATGGCGGAAAGTGGTGTTGCACTGAGAACTCCTATAATCTATATAGACAGCGCTAAAGAGCATGATAAAAAAATGTTAGAAAAATGTTTTAGTGCAGGTGTATCAGACTATATCAAAAAACCATTTGATTCGAAAGAAATCTTATCTCGAGTAACATTTCAATGTGAGCAACTCTATAAGCTAAGAGAGTATAAGTTACGTGTTGACAAACTTGCAAATCTAGCAACAATCGATCAGCTTTCAAAATTGACATCGAAAATGCATATGCAAGCTATTTTGAAACATCAATTAAATTATTATAAAAGATATAAAGCAGATACGACACTCTTTTATTTAAGTTTATTGAACATAGATAAAATAATAGGCACTTTTGGATTGGAAAAGGGAGAAAAGACCATCTCTTTATTTGCAAAAACACTAAAAGCTTCTATTCGCGAATCAGATGTATTGGCAAGATGGGCAGGAAGTGATTTTATTATTTTATTGACAAATACTAACATCTCTAAATCAGAATTGATTGCAAAAAAGCTTAAAACAAAATTGGTAAGCATAGAAGTTATGAAAGGTGTTAAACCTGATTTAGCTTTTGGTATTACTGCGTTTAGTGAAGGTGATGATGTAAAAGAGGTAGTTGAAAGAGCACAATATGCTTTAGGTGAAGCTAAAAAACAGACTTATGGAAAAATCCAAATAGTCTGATTTATGTTTTAATCAAAATGTAGTATATCTTTTGCTTGTATCATATCTTTGTCACCACGTCCAGAAAGGTTTACGATAACAAGTTTATCTTTTATATCAGGTAGTTTTTTAAGATATGCAACTGCATGAGAAGATTCAAACGCAGGAATGATTCCCTCTTTTTGGCTTAACCATACAAAAGCATCAAGTGCTTCTTGATCTGTGATATTATCATACATAACTGACTTATTATCTTTATGAAAAGCGTGTTCCGGCCCGATTCCTGGATAGTCCAAACCAGCAGAGATAGAGTGTGCTTCGAGTATTTGACCATCTTCATCTTGAAGCAGGTATGACATTTGACCGTGAAGTACTCCAGGACGTCCTTTTTCTAAAGAACAACCATGTTTATTCGTCTCTACTCCCAGTCCTCCCGCTTCTATACCTATGCACTGTACCTCTTTATCTTCTAAAAAGTGTTGGAACATTCCGATGGCATTACTTCCACCACCGATACATGCTACAACATAGTCTGGAAGTCTGTTCTCTTTTTCAAGGATCTGTGCTCTTGCTTCCCAGCCAATGATAGCTTGAAAATCTCTTACCATCATAGGGTAGGGGTGTGGACCTGCAACTGTTCCGATGATATAGAAAGTATCTCTCGCGTTGGTGACCCAGTGGCGGATAGCATCGTTCATTGCATCTTTAAGCGTACGGCTTCCACTCTCAACAGAGTTGACTTTCGCACCAAGGAGTTTCATACGAAAAACATTTAGCTCTTGTCGTGCTACATCTTTAGCACCCATAAAGATTTCACACTCTAAGCCAAGAAGTGCAGCGATAGTAGCAGTAGCAACACCATGTTGTCCTGCACCAGTTTCAGCAATGACTTTTTTATAACCTAAACGTTTAGCCATAAGTCCTTGAGCGATAACGTTGTTAACTTTATGGGCACCTGTATGGTTTAGATCTTCACGTTTAAAGTAGACCTTTGCACCAAGTTCATTAGAAATGTTTTCAGCATAGAACAAAGGAGAGGGACGACCTACATAATCTTTAAGATAGTAGTGTACTTCACTCCAGAAATCTTTATCAAAGCGAATTGCTTCATACTCTTCTTTGAGTTCTAAAAGAGCAGGCATAAGTGTTTCTGGAACGTAGCGGCCACCAAAGATACCGAAATGTCCGTTTTCATCCGGATCGAATTTTGATTTACTTGGAATATACATTAATTTACCTCTATTACTGAGTAAACATCTGTTTGCTCTTGTAGTTTTTTAATGCCCTCAAGGAAGGCAAGTCCTATGATAAAACAACACTCAACACACTCTGCACCTGTTTGGTTCACAAGTTTGGCTGCTGCGTTTGCAGTGCCTCCTGTTGCTATAAGATCATCTATGATCAGTACACGAGCACCTTTTTTTTCTCCAAAAGCATCAATATGCACTTCGATCTCATCTACACCATATTCTAAGGCATATTTTTCGCTGATAGTCGTGTATGGAAGTTTACCTTTTTTACGTATAGGAACAAATCCTAGTCCCAACATTTGCGCAAGAGCTGCACCAAAGATAAATCCACGAGCATCTATTCCTGCTATGTAGTCAAGATTATATGACTCATAGCGTTTTGCCAAATGATTCATCAAAGTTGCATAAGCTTTTTTGTTGTTTAAAAGTGTTGTGATGTCTTTGAAGACAATTCCTGGTTTTGGAAAATCCTGTATATCTCTAATAGAGTTCTCTATAATACTTTTTTCATCTGCACTAAGCATTGTATAATCCTTTATAAAAGAGCGTCAATACGACCTTCCAATGCTTTTATTTTTGCATTGAGACGGTCTACTTCTTGTCTATGTTTTGAGTTTCTTTGTTTAAGAACTTTTAACTCATTTCTTAGTTTTGTCAACTCTTCACTTAATATATCAACATTTCCAAGAGCACGTTGTAGTTGTATTTGATATTTTCGTATCAAAATTTCTGCCTCTTGCAGAGTCAATTTCATCAAGTCATTACTTCTCTGCTCTTTGTTTGTAATGCTTTTAAAGTAAAACATCTTTACAAAAAGATAGATAGCAAGGATTGAGAGTATTGTTAAAAGTGACCATTCCCAAAACATATATTTTTTCCTTAGTCGATTTCTATTTTAGCGACTCGGTTAACGTGACGACCACCATCAAATGATCCTGCAAGCCATGCATCGATGATAGACTCTGCTACACCTTTTCCGACAATACGCTCACCGTAACAAAGGATATTCGCATCATTGTGTCCACGTGCAACAGTTGCTGTATATGCATCATGACATAGTGCAGCACGGATACCTGGGTGTTTGTTCGCAGCCATGCTCATACCGATACCGCTTCCACAGATTAAGATTCCTTGCGTACCCTTATCTTCTAAAACAGAAGTAGCTACTTTGTGCGCATAATCAGGATAATCAACTCTGTCTTTTGTGTATGGACCCAAATCAATAACTTCGTGACCTTTTGATTTTAAAAGTTCAACTGTCCAATCTTTTAATTCAAGACCTGCATGGTCTGTACCTATGTAAAATTTCATTTTAACTCCTATGATAATAATAAATTAATAATTGTTTGTACTGGTATAAAGAGAAGGTAGTCTTTAAGAGGAGTCATTAATATGACTAGAACAATTAACATACCATATCTTTCGTTTTTATAATAGAACTCAGCAACACCATTGATTTTGTATTTTAACGCAAGATGCATTAAAAAGTGCCCACCATCAAACTGAGGGATTGGAAGCAAGTTAAATACTCCAAGCACTACGTTTATGATAAGTAACTGATACATCAAAATATATGCAAACACATAAAAGAGTGAGTCGGCTGTTGTAGGTGCGCTCATCGCAGTTAATGCAATAGCTGAAAAAGCACCCAGTGTAAAGTTATATACGATTCCAGCTAGGTCAACTTGTATAGCAGCGTTGTAGCCACCTCGTTGAATAACCTTGTACATATCAATTGGCACAGGTTTTGCCCAACCAAATAAAAATCCACTTTGTGCACCAAATAAAATCGGTAAAAAGTAGAGTGTAGCAGGTACGATAATGGTTCCCACCAAGTCAATATGTGAAATTGGATTTATAGTAAGACGTCCTGCATTTTTTGCAGTTGTATCACCATACATATATGCAACCCAACCGTGCATAATCTCATGACCGATAATTGCAATAGCCAGTGCCAGAACAGCAGCGACTATCTTTAGTATATCAAGTGATTCCATAGTACTCTTTGTCTTGTTCTTCTCTCTCTTTTATCGCTTCATTGAGATAAGGAGGTTTTTCTAGTTCTGACGGAGTTTTTCCGACTCTATCCCATCTTATTTCCCAGTTGTCATCTATGGAAAAGTAGATGAACCAAGGTGTCCCTTCTATGTTTTCATAAGGAACAGCACCCCAAAAACGACTGTCGTTTGAGTGGTCTCTGTTGTCTCCCATCATAAAATAGTGGTCTTTCTCAACTTTAACAGGATTGAAAAAGAAAATTGGAAGAGGATTTCGTCCATCTTCAATGATTTTTGGATCATGATGAATACCTGGATGTTTCTTCATATATGGATTTTTCACCCATAGTTTATTGTCATAAACAGCAAGTTCATAACCTTTATAGTTCTTTTTGATCCAATCATCACCTTCTTTAAAATGAAGAAAAAGATTTTTATCTGCTACAAAAAGTTCATCTCCAGGAAGTGCTACACAACGTTTTACAAAATGTTGTTTGATATTTCCAGGGTATCTGAAAATAACAATATCACCTCGTTTTGGCGTATCTCCATCAATAAGTTTCAGTTTTTTACTCCAAGGTATAACTGGAATCTCTAAAAATGGGATGTAAGGCATAGGAATACCATATGCAAATTTTTTGGCAAAAAGGTGATCTCCGATAAGGAGTGAATCTTTCATACTGCCACTAGGAATTCTAAATGCCTGTGCAACAAAAAAGATGATAAAAAGAACTATTAGTATAGTTCCGGTCCATGAATTTGAAAATTTGTATGTTTTATATAAAAAGTTTTTCATTGAGTACTATTTTCTCTCTAAGCTTTTTTAGCTGCGTTTAGTTTTGCTGCTTTGAGTGTATTGCTCATAAGCATTGCGATGGTCATTGGACCTACACCACCTGGAACAGGTGTAATGTATGAACATTTTTTACTAACATTTTCAAAGTCGACATCTCCGACAAGTTTACCATTTTTAGCTCTGTTTATACCAATATCTACAATGATGACACCATCTTTTACCATATCTTCTTTTATGAGGTCAATAACACCGACACCTACTAGGATTATGTCTGCGTTTAGTGTATGCTTTTTAAGGTCATCTGTGAAAATATGACAGATCTCAACTGTAGCATCTGCGTTTAAAAGAAGTGATGCCATAGGTTTTCCAACGATATTAGATGCACCGACAACACAGCAGTTTTTACCTTTTACATCGATGTTATACTCTGCTAAGAGCTCCATGACACCAAGAGGTGTACATGGAACAAAACCGTCTAGGTTTGTTACGAGTCGACCAACATTGTATGGATGAAAACCATCTACATCTTTAGCTGGATCTACAAGTTCTAAAATCTTTGTTGTATCTATGTGCGAAGGAAGAGGGAGTTGTACCAAAATACCATCAATATTAGGATTGTTATTCATCATTGTAATAGTATTTTCTATGGCCTCTTGAGAAATATCTTCAGGCATTTCATGTGAAACAGAATAAAATCCCATTCTATCGCATGCTTTTTTCTTCATACTTACATAAGCAGCACTTGCTGGATCTTGTCCGACTAAAATCACAGCTAAACCAGGTGTGATATCAGCTTCATTTTTAAGTTTTGTAACTTCTAGTATTACATTGTCTTCAATTTTTTTTGCGAGCGCTTTACCATCAAGAATTTGCATTTAAACCTCATAAATTATTTTTTTGATATTATACTCTTTTAAAATAATAATAGGCTAATAATGAAATATATACTCTTTATGATACTCCCTTTTGTACTTTTTGCGACAAGTAATTTTATTACTCCTATCGAGTATGCATCACAACTTTATAAAAATCCCAGAGGAATAGGGTGCCAAAAATGTCATGGAAATAATGGAGAAGGCAAAGTTATTGCAAACTATGTACATAAAAATAAGAAGAGAAGTTTTATAGGACCAAAAATAAATAATGTTTCATTTAAAGAGTTCTATAAAACGTTAAATAGTAGAACAAAAGGGATGCCACGGTACTTTTTAACAAAGCAGGAGATAGAAGCACTCTATTTTTATCTTCATAGAAATGATGTAAAGAAGGGAAAAAATGCTCACTGAAATTGAAGAGGCTTATAGACAAAGAGATCTGAAAAAATTGGATGCTCTGGCAAAACCTGCGTTTAGAAAACTTAACAAACGCAGTGACTTTAGGTCTGTATTGATGCTCTCTTGCAATAACATTAAACATCTCTCCAAAATAGAGTCGACGGATGCAGACTCAATTATGTTGAATCTTGAGGATGGAGTGAGCAAAGATGATAAGCCTTTTGCCCTTGTCTTGGCTGCTATTTTTATAGCAAAAATAAAAGAGAGTGATAAAAAGCTCATTGTCAGAGTTAATGCACTTAATGAAGGTGGATATGAAGAGATAACTTATCTTAACCAATTTATGCCTGATGCTATTCGTGTGCCTAAGATCAAAAATAAAGCAGAGGTCATAAATGTTTTGGCTCTTTTAAATGAAGAGATAGAACTGCATCTCTCTATTGAAACAGCCGAGTCATGGCATAACCTGCAAACTTTGGCTGTCAATAAGCGTGTGAGTACTTTTTATCTTGGTGTCTTAGATCTTTTTGCTGATATGGGGCTTTCTCAATCTTTGATAGATATTGATAATCCTACGATGCACTATATCTTATCACATTTTTTAATTACAGCTAAGGCTATGCATGTCAAACCAGTCTCTTTCGTTTTTCAAGAGTACAAAGATATGGCTACATTTCAAAAGTGGTTAGAGCTTGAAAGAAGAATGGGATATGATGCCAAAGGGTGTATCTCTCCTACACAGGTGCATTTGGTAAATAAAATGTTTGTAGATAAAGAAAAAGAGATTAAACGTGCTCAAACTATTGTAAAATTATTTGAGATGCATCGGGATGAAGGGATTACCGGATTTGTAGATGATGAATATGGTTTTATTGATGAGCCGATTTATAAAGGTGCATTAAATATCTTAAAGTAGATGTTGGAGATAGTGAGGAAATAATAGAGAGCAGCAAAACTACTCTCTAGATATACTAAGCTAAGAAGCTTAGTATAAATGAAATTTAAAATTTAGAGGAGAACAAAGACTAGAATTTATAGTCTAATTGTACCCATGCTTTTGTCGTATCATTTGTATAGTTTTTAGCTTTACCTTTTGAGTAAGAAGCATATTTCACAAGACCTTTAAGATTTTTGAAACCTGGAATTGCATTTACATAAACAATATCAAATTCAGAACCTAAATCATCTGTTGTTGTTTCAGTAACTGTTGCCATTTTTGTATCAGCTTTAAAGTCGTGGTATACAGCAAGAATTTTTCCGAAACCTTTTGCTTTATAACCTAAACGTAGATTAGTATCTTTTAAACCACCTGATGGTTTACTACCTACATAAAATCTATCTGCCCAACCATTAAATTTATGGTTTGTACCAAGAGCTGGGTTAAATGTAGTTTTACTTCCACTTGCACCACTTAATACTTCATAGTTAACACCAGCTAAGATACCAGAAATATTTGCACCTAAATCTAAGTTGTAGTAATCTGCATCAGCTTTTACATTTTTTGCACCTAATTCCATTGTAGGATCTTTTTGTACAGCATACTCTGCACGGTAAGAAAGCTTAGCACCTACATCTACTTTACCAGTTAGTGCAACACCATAAGTATCACTGATTGAAGCAAGCATATAATCATAAGCAGTTATGTTTAGTTGATCCATAACTTTATATTTAGCATGTAAAAGAACTGAATTTGTATCTGTTGTTGTAGTCGTTCCAACACCTGCATAACCATAAACATATGCAGCAAGAAGGTTTAAGTTCTTGACACTACTGTTTGCAGCATAAACTGTGTCATATGAACGTTCCATTTGTCTCCAACCAACAGTACCAATAAAACGTTGATTATCAAGATTTATTTGTGAACGACCAACATGTAATGCTGTTTTATCAACAGTATAGTCAAGAGAAGCTTCTGAAAGCATTGCGCCTTGAGGATCTACAATCTTATCATATGCAACATTTCCATGAGTATTCGCAGGAGCGTAGTCTGTGTAACCGAAGTTATTCACACCTTGAAGACCAACTGTAGCAGTCAGATTTTCAACGCCTAAAAGACCACCCGTTACTGTTAAATGTGTACGAGCAGTAAATGCGTTTGCTGCATCTGTTTTTGGATTATTTTGATCAGCGTGCTCATAACGAGGACGGATTTCACCTTTAACTTTTACATCATTTAAAATATTAATACCATCATCCGCACTTGCACTCACAGATAAACTACCAACCATTAACGGCACTGCCGCCATTGATAATAACAATCTTTTCATATTTATCCTTTTTATTTAAATCAGCTAAATTGTATCTTAATAAAAAAAGGTTGTTATTGATTTATGTCAATTTTAATGTTTATTCTTTTTTTTCTGCTACAGGTGTGATAGGTTCACCCAGTTTTTCTTCTATTTTCGCACGTTGTTCTGCCATTTTGAGACGGATTTCATCTAAAACAACTGGTGGTACATTTTCATCTTTGAGCCATTTAACTTCATCGATATGTCCACCATAATCAGCACCTAGCTCTTCAATCTTAGTTTCATACTCATCAAGATCAAAACAGACCTCTGTACGTATATCATCTTCATCTGTGATATCTTTGAGTTCAATAAACCATTTATCCGAATCATCAAGTTTAATAGTAGAGGTAAAAACTACACCAGCCATTATTCAACTCCATCAGGATTACTTAAATTTCTAGCGAACTCTTGTAATTCACTGTCTTTTTTCTTTAAATCACCATGGTATGTTACTCGCTCGATCTCAACATCTTCATTTTTAAGTAGATTCGGTACTGCATCAGACTCATTGATTACTTTGATGTTCGCATCTAGTTCATCCTCAGAATATGCCATTTGCATATCAGCTGCTATAACATGTGGAATTGCTTCAACTACTTTTAGTTTTCCAAGCTCTTCACTGACATCTTCGCCTTCTATAGTAATAATAACACGCCCTTTTTCATCATGCATGTGATAATCACATACCTCACAGTTTTTTAAACTCTCTACAACTTCATCTAAAAACTTTGGTAGTGTCTGCACTACTATACTTGATATGTTCATAAAATATTCTCCTTAATTTTATTCGTAAATTACTTTTCTAATTTTTTCACCGTTATCTGCACGCATTTTATCATACAATTTTTGATATTTTAGCTTAGTTTCATAAGAAATAGGTGTTCTAAGGGATTTGTATTCAACAAGTTCTCCTTTTTTATACACACCAGAGACTATTGCTTCTACCCAGTAAAAACCTTTGTCTTTACGAAGGTTCTTAACTATCCCTACCCATTGCTTACCTGCATGTATAGTATCCCATAAATCTTTAAACGCAGCACTAGGCATATCTGGATGTCTAACAATATTATGGGATTTCCCAATAAGTTCACTCTCTTGATAACCACTTATATCACAAAAAGTCTCATTTGCATAGGTGATTTTTCCAGATAGATCCGTACGTGAAATTATTAACTCATCTTGTGGAACTTCAGTTTCTACTAAAAATTCACTCTCATTAAACTCCATCATTATTATGCTCTCCTATTTATTTTACTTTATAGTATCCAATATTTTTTGAACTACTATTAATAAAAAATTCTTTTTCATTTATAAAATAAATACTATTTACAATGGTTTTATTAGATTTATATTTTGCTATAGGCTCTCGTGTTCTTGTATAAAAAAGTGTTACATCATTTTTGAGATCACTACTATATGCACCAATAGCTCCACTAGGGCTCAACCCAACACCATAAACAAAAAAGTTTGAAGATTTATGGTATCCACTGCCTGTTTTTACATTATAGACAGCTGCACGTCTATCTTGACCACCGGTAAGCACTATATCACCTTTAAAGGCAATACTAAAGATATTGTCCACATTTTGTCCAGAAAGTGTTTTAACCTTTTTACCATCTTTTGTAGATAATATATGGACATCACCACTTTCATCTGCTATAGCTACTAAATTTCTGTTGTTATTTAAATCAAAACTGGAAAATTTTGACATAGAAGCTTGTGTGATCCAGTTTTTCTTCTTTGTTTTAATATTGTAGGAGATAATATCATTGCTGATAAGTGCGATAACGATAGTATCGTTGTCTATAAATTTTGCTTTGATGATATTTAGTTTGTCATCTTTAGAGATGATCTGTACTAATTTTTTATTTTTATATAGATGCACACGACTATATCCTTGACTATCCTGTGAAAGTATTAGAAGTGTATTGTTAAGCATATCTAATGAAAATATTTTAGAGCTTACTTCATCACCCATAAAATCTTTGATCTTTGTAAGATCTATGTGCATTATCTCTTTTTTCTTTTTTGTGTCAAATACTTCTACTCGACCATTGTCTGTAGAAGCATATAACTCTTTATTATCATATAAAATGTCAGTAACTAAACCTGATGATACTTTGTAAACATGCTCAGGTTTTATCAACTTTTGTCCATATAAACCACTAAAAAATATTAAAACTAGGAATAGGTATTTCATTTTAACTCACTTTTAAAATATCAATTGCTTCTGCAGGACATCGTCCTATGCAAAATCCACAATTTGTACATTTGTCATTTATTTCAGGCATGAACATAGCTTTAAAATCTATTGCATCTTCAAAACAAGGATCCTTGCATGAAAAACACATTACACCTTGCCAGCTTAAACATTTATCTTTATTAATTACTATATTTGCTGCAATTAGTTGTTTGTTCTCTACTAAAAGAACATCACTGGGACAACCGATAGCGCACTCATCACAATAAGTACACCCACGTGAACTTAAATCTAAACTTGGTGTTTTGTCTTCATTTATTATAATTATTTGCTCTTGACACAAAGAGGCACATTCCCCTTCGCACTTTAGACACTCTGTGGCAAAAGCACTCATATCATTGTAGTATGGCGGCCTTAAAACAACTGCCTCATCTTTTTTCTCTCTTACAACATCTTTTACAGAAGAAGAGAGAAAGCTAAAAAGCTCTCTCCTCTGCACTTTATTTACTCTCTGCTTGAGTATTGATATCTTTCATCCATTTAGATTGATTCCAAGATGATCTATGTGCACCATCTGGAGATGTAAATACTGGTTTAAATGTACTTTGATCTACAAGGTCATTTGTCGCTTGTGGAGCATGACATTGAGAACAGTTATATCTACCAGGATAGAGTTTATTCTCTTTTGTATTTACTTTGATTGAAACATTTGCTAAATTAGCAGATGATGTATTTTTAATAGCTTTACCATTTTTAAGGATCTCATCACCTACAACTGCAGTTTTTGGTCTAAAGTTTGTAAAATGTGAAATTGGGATTGGTGTAGCACCCATAGATACTGCAACATCTGGCATATGACATGCTAAACATTGGTTATTATCTTTTGTAATTGGCAACATTCCTGTTGTATCGTGAGGGATCATTGGCGGTGCATCTTGGAATGCTCTTTTAAATTTCTTTGAAGTACCCGGTGCTGCTGCATGATAATGTACAGCAGGTGGAATAGAGTCTTCCTTTAAAAGGTCCACGTCACCAACGTAACCCATACCCATTGCATGTGTTTGTGCTGTTGGTTTTACAGCAGTTACTTGTTTTTTTGCAGCTGTGTCTGTATTCGCACCGTTACATCCAACAAGAAGCAGAGCTGAAGCAGCCAAACCTATCGTAATTTTTGTTAAAATTTTCATTTTACTCTCCCGTTTTTTTATTTTGAATAAAATCTCTTATTGAGAATCTTAGAGCATCATCATCACATACTTCAATACATCGTGCACAATTTGTACACTCGCCTGAAAGTACAGGAATTGACTCTTTACCTATCATGTGAAGCACTTGTTTTTCAGGACAAACTACTTTACACTTCATACAAAGAGTACAATTTTCTTCTAAGTGATGTACTCTAATAAAACTAAATTTTCCTAAAAGTGAATAGAAACCACCAAGAGGACAAATATGACCACACCAACCGTTCTTTAGTACAAACAGGTCAAATAAAAAGATTATAAGTACTGCAGCCCATCCAAATCCGATACCAAAGACAATACCACGATGTAGCATTGAAATTGGAGATATGAATTCAAACGCAGCAATTCCCATAAAAGCTGATACGACTAAGCTCAATCCTAACACCCAATATCTTGCATTTCTGCTGATTGGTTGTTTTTGTAGTTGTGCTCTGTCAATATCAAACACTCTTCTGAGCCAATTCGCACTATCTGTAACCATATTTATAGGACAAACCCATGAACAAAATGCTCTACCACCTATTAAAAAATAGAATAGGGTGACAACTCCGACACCTATTAGCAGATCGCTTGCAACGATAGCTCCAGCAGCAACCATCTGCATTACTGCAAAGGGATCACTCATTGGAATGATACCAAAGATCTTAGATGTAGAAAGATTTCCTTCAAGAATTTTCCATCCCCAAGCATTTGCCCCAAAAAAGAGAACTAAAATCCCTATTTGAGTAAATCTTCTAAGGATGAGATATCTATAATTATTCCATATCTTACTCATCTAATAAACCTTCAAATCCTGCATTGAGCTTATCAACAGCTTTTTTTCTACTTACATTTGTTGTAGTATGGATTGCGTGAGCATCTTTAAGTCTCGCTTCGTCCTTTTTGTCCCAGCCTTTGATGTAATGACTTCCTGCTTTACCCATAGCCACCTCTCGAGGTAGTATGAAAATGGCAGGTTTTTCAGTTACACAGGCCTGTTCACACATTCCACATCCTGTACATGCATCAGCATGTACAACAGGTTTCATAAATGCGTGCTTACCAGTTCTTTCATTTTTAGAATACTCAACAGTTATAGCTTGTCCCAAAATTGGGCATGCTCTATAACAAGCATCACATTGAATCCCCCAAAAAGCAATACAGCTATTTTCATCAATAACCGCAAGTCCCATCTCTGCTGTATTAATATCTAAATGACCATCTACAGTTACACTTGCTTCATCTAATGCACCACTTGGACAAACAGGAACACATGGAATATCTTCACACATATAGCAAGGAATATCCCTTGGTGTGAAAAATGGTGTTCCTATCGGTCTATGGTCACCTGGCTCTGCAAGTTTAAGTGTATCATATGGACATGCTTCTACGCATAAACCACATTTGATACAAGTCTTTAAAAAATCATTCTCATTAATGGCTGCAGGTGGACGCAAAATAAGTGGTGAAGCTTTCGCTTCATCTAAGTATGCACTCCATACAAAGCCACCTATTACAGCATAACCAGCACCCCTCGCCATATTTAAAAGAAACTTTCTTCTATCGCTAAGAGGTTTTTTTGCTTTTGAATGGTTACTCAAAATAACACTTCCTTCTTTTTAAAATTATGCTTTATAAATTTTAACAGCACATTTTTTATAGTCTGTTTGTTTTGACATTGGACATGTTTGATCAAGTGTAACTTTATTGATAAACACACGCTCATCAAACCAAGGAACGAATACTAATGGTTTTGGCGGTCTGTTACGTCCACGAGTCTCAACACGAGCTCTTACTCTACCACGACGAGATTCAACCCAACAAAGATCATTATCTTTAAGACCTCTCTCTTTTGCAGCTTTAGGATTCATATATACTAATGCTTCTGGAACTGCACGATAAAGTTCAGGTACACGCATAGTCATAGTTCCAGAGTGCCAGTGTTCAAGTACACGACCTGTACATAACCATAGGTTATACTCTTCATCTGGCATTTCTGGTGGATCCATATATGGACGAGCAAAGATTTTTGCTTTATCTGTCAATGGTTTTTTCTTTTTATCTTGTACACCAGTTAGATTACCATGTGGTAATGCTTTAGCAAGTGGACCATAGAATGCAAATTCACTGCCTCTACCATTTTCTTTTGCATGTTTAGCTGCATATGGGTCAAAGTTAACATTAAATCTCCATGCAGTCTCTTTACCATTAACAACAGGCCATTTAAGTCCACGTACTTTATGATAAGTAACAAAGTCTGCCAAGTCATGACCGTGACCACGACCAAATGAAGCATACTCTTCCCATAGGTATTGATGGATCATAAATCCATAACCTTTAAAGACTTTTCCATCTGTACCAACAACATTTCTGTCATCACCGATACATTCAGAGTTGTCATACCCTTTTTGTGGGAATTGATCTAATGCTAGTGGGTAATTTTTCTTCGCTCTTTCATTTGCATAAAGAATTTCGTACATAGTAGTATCACCACTATATCCCATTTTAACAGCAGCTGCTCTAACATCTGCAAGTTTTTTACCGTTTCTTAGAGTGTATGGACCCCATAGATCATCAACAGTAAAGCGTTTTGAAAGCTCAACCCATTGCCATGTATCACTCATAGCGTTCCCTACAGGAAGAACTTGTTGTCTCCAGTGTTGTGAACGTCTTTCAGCATTTCCATATGCTCCCCATTTCTCATAGATCATTGCAGATGGTAAAATAAGGTCAGATACCATTGCTGAGATTCCTGGATAACCATCAGATGTAACGATGAAGTTGTCCATTTCACGAGCAGCTTTTACCCAGTGTTTTGCATTTGCTGAATCTTGATAAGCATTACAAACATTTACCCATGCAAATTTAACGATACCATCTTCAATATCTCTATGGATTTTCATGATATGTTGATTACCTACAGGATTTAGTGTTCCAGCAGGAATATGCCATTTTTTCTCTGCGATAGCTCTATGTTTAGGATTTTTAACCATTAGGTCAGCAGGTAAACGGTGACAGAATGTACCAACTTCACGAGCAGTACCACAAGCTGAAGGTTGACCAGTTAAAGAAAATGCTCCAGAACCTGGACGAGCTTGTTTATTTAGCATAAAGTGAACATTATATGAAAGTGTATTATCCCATGTACCACGTGTATGTTGATTCATACCCATTGTCCAGAAACTTACAACTTTTCTACCATCTTCAATATAAAGTGCTGCTAAATCTTGTAATTTTTTCTTGAAGCTATCAAGTGACTCTTCTGGATCACCTTTACAAAGTTCTGCAGTATACTCTAATGTATAAGGTGCTAAAGATTTTTTATAATCTTCAAAAGAAATCTCCCAGTGTTTTAAAGTACCAGGTGTATTGTGCATTACATCACCTTCTTTATAACCATATGGCTCTAAAGCTGGACCTTCTAATCCTGAAACGACTTTTTGCATCTCTTTGTTATAGATTTGCATCTCTTTTGCATCATATTTACCAGCACTACCATCTTCACGAACTGGAAGTAAAGATTTTTCACCTGCACGTCTAAATCCGTAACCTATATTTACTGGACCAGCAGCAAAGATAATGTTTTTCTTGATGAAATCCCAGTCAATTGCTTCTGGATGATTGTAAACAATCTCACGAGCAAGGTAGTTCCAAAGTGCAAGGTCAGTATTTGGTCTAAAGATAATGTTGAAATCACCAAGGTCACATGTTCTATGTGTATATGTTTGAATGTTTACAATTTTTACATTATCTGGATCGCTTAACTTTCTATCAGTTACACGAGACCAAAGAATAGGGTGCATTTCTGCCATATTTGAACCCCATGTTACAATTGTATCAGTAAGTTCAATATCATCATAACAACCTGATGGTTCATCTATACCAAATGTTTGGTAGAAACCAACAACCGCAGATGCCATACAGTGACGAGCATTTGGATCGATCGCATTTGAACGGAAACCAGCCTTCATCATTTTTTGAGCAGCATATCCTTCCATGATAGTGTATTGCCCAGAAGCAAATACAGCTACACCTTCAGGACCACTCTCTTTAAGTGCTTTTCTGATGTTTTTTTCCATTTCATCATAAGCTCTTTTCCATGAAATTGGGGCGAATTTACCTTTTTTATCAAATTCACCTTTGTCGTTCATACGAAGTAAAGGTTGAGTGAGTCTATCTGCACCATACATAATCTTAGCATTAAAGTAACCTTTAATACAGTTTAGACCACGATTAACTGGAGCTGCAGGGTCTCCTTTGACAGCAACGATTTTTCTATCTTTACCATCACCAGTAGTTGCAAGCATGATTCCACAACCTGTACCACAAAAACGACAAGCTGCTTTATCCCATCTCCAATTTGATTCAGCTGCGTTTGCATTTGCCTCGAGCTCCGCTGGTACACTCATACCAATCGCTGCTGCTGCTGATGCGGCTGCTGAACTTTTTAGAAATTCTCTTCTTGAAAGTGACATGTTATCTCCTATGTAGATTAATATTGAACTAACTAAAATTGTCAATTTACATTTTAATAATAGCAAGTTAATGCATAGAATCTTTGACTTATATCAATTTATTAAGTAATTTAATTAAGATTAGATTTATAGTGTAGATAAGTAACAGAAATAATGCAATGAAACTTTGTGAAGTTATGGAAAATAGTAAAAACTATTTTCCTATGGCGTGATACATTTTCGCTAAAGAGTCATAATAGTTATAATAATCGATCACTAATGATGATTTAGAGTCAATATAACTTTGACGTGCCTGTTGAAGTTCTATGTAATCTGAAAGACCATTTTCATAACGTTTTTGAGCTTGATGAAACTTCTCTTGAGATGCTTGTAAGAGTGCTTCTGAAAGTTCGACTCGGTCTTTTGATTCATTAAGATTAATGTATGCTTGTGTGACCTCTTTTTTGATCTGTAGTTTTAAAAACTCAAGACGGGCTTTAGATATATTTTCCTGAATAATTTGTTGCTCAATTAAAGCTTTACTTGAGCCACCCTGATAGATATTCCAATCTAAACTGACAGTTGCCTGCCATGTATTTTTTGGTAGAAATGTATTGAGTGCATCTGCTTCTAAGCGTGTATAATTCCCACTTAAATAGAGTGATGGATAGTACTCGGATTTTGCAATACGAATATTTTCATTAGCTGCTTTTTTATTTGCTATGAATTTTTGAATAATGTATCTATGCTCATATGCAAAATGTACTGAATTATAAAGTGTCATATCATATGGGGTCAAAGTATAAAAAATATGATCAAGTTGCAGATCTTGTGCTTTGATCGTATATGGTGAATCAATATCTTTGCTACCGATGGTTTGATCGAGTTTGCTATAAGCAAGTTTTTGGGCATAGTATATTTTCTTTAGATCGATTTTTGCTTTGATAACATTTACTTTTGCATCAGAGATGTCGATTTTTGTTCTAATACCTGCTGTGTAATATTTTTTTGAACGATAGAGTTGTGCTTCATTGAGTTTGAGATTTTCCTTAGCTACATTGATAAGTGCTAAAGATCGTAAAACATTGTAATAGGCGCTCTTAACATCACGTATCTTATCTGCAATAGTTTGAAGATTATTCATATGTGAAGCATCTTCTAAATATGTTTTTGCATCATAGTTACCACCGGTCTTTCCAAAGTCATAGAGTAATTGTGTAACAGTGATCTTTCCTAAAAGCAGTGTATCTTCTTGAACAGTATCTGGATTGATGATGATCTGACTTGATGCTGTTGCTCCTGCAGATGCTTGCAGGTCTACACGTGGTAGATAGTTTGCAGAGGCTTTTTTTGTCTCTTGTGTTGATGATTCAAACTCTTTTGTCGTAATTTGCAGATCAGGAGAGTGCTCAAGTGCATATGTGATAAGCTGATCTACATTGTAGACATCTTGTGCGTGGATGTTTATACTAAATAGAGCGATTGCTCCATAATAAAGTAAAGTATTTTTCATCTAAAGTGACTCCCTTCTTGCAATTTCATCTTCGACATTGACAAATTTCTCACGCATACTTTCAAGTAATACATAAAGTACTGGCACAATTAAGGTAGAGATAAATGTTGCCGCAACCATACCAAACATTAAAACAATACCAATTGACTGTTGTGTGACAGCTCCTGCACCTGTTGCAAACGCAAGAGGAAAGATACCAAATAAAAAGGACAGAATTGTCATCATAATGGCACGAAAACGCAGTCGTCCTGCGTTTATTGCAGAGTCTATGATGCTGTTACCGCTCTCACGCAACTCTTTTGCAAATTCAACAATGAGTATGGCATTTTTGGCGGCGAGGGCAACGAGTAGAACAAGTCCTACCTGTGCAAAAGTATTCAGAGGAATTCCCATCCATAAAAGTCCTCCGACTGCACCGGCGATGACCATAGGTACAGAGAGCAGGATCATCAGTGGAAGAATCCAACTTTCATACTGTGCTGCAAGTACTAAAAATACAACGAGTGTAACAAAGATCACAACATATATTTGTGCATTCCCTGCCAGTTTTTCTTGATAACTCATACCAGACCACTCATAACCATAAGTAGATGGAAGTACTTTGGTAGCTATCTCTTCCATCGCTTTCATGGCTTCTCCTGAAGAGTATCCTGGAGCGGCAGCTCCATTAATCTGGATACTTCTGTACATATTAAAGTGTGAAAGGTTCTGCGGCCCTATGATGTCTTTAACTTCAAGTAGTGCGCTTAATGGCACCATTTTGCCATTGATATTTTTTACAAAAAGTTTGTTAATATCAGTTTTTGAGCTTCTGTAGTCTTTGTCAGCTTGGACGAACACACGAAAAACCTTTCCAAACTTTGTAAAATCATTTACATAGACAGAACCAAGATAGATTTGCATAGTTGTAAAGAGATCAGATATATTGACGCCTAGTGCATTTGCTTTTTCTCTATTGATTTTAATGTCATACATTGGGTAGTTGATGGCAAATGTTGTAAAAGCATGAGAGATACGTTTATCTTGATTTGCCTCTTTAATTATTTCATCTGCATAGTGTTTAAAGGTATCTAGATCACCTGAAAGATAATCTTGCAATCTAAAATCAAATCCACCTACAGCACCTATCCCTGGAATACCTGGAAGGTTAAACGCAGCGATATTCGCATCACCAATATTGGCAGTAATCTTACGTATCTTGCGTATGATAGCATCTACGCTCTGATCTGCTTGTGTTCTCTCTTTCCAATCTGTGAGAGAAACGAACATTGCAACGGATGAACTGTCTAGAGATGATGTGACGATATTGTATCCATCAATAATAACGACATTTTGAATTTCAGGAATTGTATAAAGACGTTTTTCTACCTCTTCTCTTAACTTTGTTGTCTGTGAAAGAGACGTTCCTGGTTTAAGATTGACAGAGACGATACAAACACCTTTATCTTCTGAGGGTACAAATCCTGTCGGCGTGATAGTGAAAAGATAATATGTTAGATAAAAAATCCCCACTATTAACCCAAGCATTATGTAACGGATCTTTACAAAGAAGGTGATAGTAGCTGTATATTTTTTAGTAATAAGATCAAAAACTGCATCGAATTTTTGAAAAAATATAAATTTATTTTCTCCTTTTTTCCTGCGTTTGATGATAATTGAACTCAGAGCAGGGGAGAGTGTCAAAGCGTTAAGCGAAGATATCATAACGGCAAAAGATATGGTAAGAGCAAATTGTTGGTACAGTGAACCTGTAATACCTGGAAGCATCGAAACAGGTACAAAAACAGCAACTAGAACCAGTGTTGTGGAAATGATAGGCCCGATAAGCTCGATCATAGATTTCTTAACAACCTGTGGTACTGTCAGATCTGGTTCTTTTTCCAGTAGAACCTCAACATTTTCAACAACTAAGATAACATCATCAACAACAATACCAATAGCTAAGATGAGTCCAAAAAGCGTTAAGAAGTTAATGGAAAATCCATGCGCCATATACATAATAGCGAAAGTACCGACAAGTGATACAGGAATGGCAACAGAAGCAATGACTGTCGGTCTCCATGAACCTAAAAAGATAAAGATGATAAGAATTACAAGTCCTACCGCCATAAAAAGATTGGTAACAACATTGTCAATAGCTACTTTTACATATTTAGTCGTATCATACGGTACGCTCCACGTAACACCATCTGGAAAACGTCTTTGTAAGCGCTCCATTGTCTCTTGTACTTTTTTACGAATCTCTAGGGCATTGGCATCACCGAGTTGATAAACACCTATGAGTCCAGCTGGTTTTTTAGCTGAAATGGCATTCCAATCATAACTTTCACTACCGAGAATTACTCGTGAGACGTCACTTAAATAGACAAGTGAACCATCTTCTTTATGTTTAAGAACAATATTTTTGAACTCTTTGACATCGGAGAGTCGCCCTTCTGTTGTAAGGGTAAATTCCTGCTTTTGATTGTCATAACTAGGCATACCACCGATCTTACCAATGGAAGCCTGCTTATTCTGACTTTTGATTGCATTGACAACGTCCATTGGAGTAAGACCAAGCGCTTTGATCTTGTCGGGGTTGAGCCAAACACGGATGGAGTATTTTTTTTCTCCCATATTTTCAGCTTTACCAACACCGGGAATACGCTTAATTTCATCAAGGACATTAAGGTTTACAAAGTTGGACAAGAACGCAGCATCGTAGCGTTTGTCACCAGTGATTGTGATAAGACATACGATAGAAGGACTTTGCTTGTCAACAATAACACCCTGTGCTACAACTTCAGGAGGAAGTGATGCTGTAGCGGTTGCGACTTTATTCTGTACATCAACTGCACCGATATCTATGTCATACCCTGGTTGAAAATATACATTGATGTCTGAACGTCCGCTTGAAGTGGAAGAGGAGTCCATATACATGACACCCTTGATCCCATTGAGTTTGTCTTCAAGAACACGCGTGACAGTATCTTCAACAACATAAGCATTGGCACCTGTATATGTTGCACTTACTTTGACGGTAGGAGGAGCGACATCGGGATATTCAGAAATAGGTAATACACCTAAAGAGACAAGCCCTGCAATGATAATTATAAGTGCGATTACAATAGCTAAGATTGGACGTTTTATAAAAGTTACTGAAAACATTTTTTATCTCTTTTTTGGAATAAGGTCATTTTTTTCTAAAATTGCATCTATCCCTTGTTCTTTTGTTACATCAGTAACAGTAACTTTTCTACCTGGTTTTAGTTTCATTAAAGCAGATACTATAAGTTTATCACCATCTTTAAGTCCTTTTTTTACACTAATATAATAGCGAGTCGCATACCCTGTTGTAATGTCGGCTCTTTTTACGGTGTTGTTATTATCAACGATATAGACATATTTCCCCAGTTGATCATTAAAGATAACTTCTGGTGGAATCATTTTAAATTTATGTTTGTCTGTGATAAAAACATTTACATATACAAAAGTGCCGGGAAGAACTTTGTCATCAGGGTTGTTTATCGTGGCTCTCATTGTAATCGTTGAAGTGAGCGGGTCTACGATATTGTCTGAAAAATCAAGATAACCATCAAGTCTAATATTTTCTACAGAACTGTCAGCTTCGATAAATGCGTAAGGATTTTTTTGCTCTCTATACTTTTGCATAACTCTTACATCATTTTGTGAAGGAGAAAAATATGCATAAATAGGATTAATACTCATAATCGTAGTCAATAGAGTAGACTCTCCTTGTCCTACAAGATTACCGACATCAACCATTCTTGCACTCACTTTGCCTGAAATAGGTGCACGAATGATGGTATATCCCAGTTGGATATTGGCTTCTCTTATCTTTGCTCTATCACCTTCTATGGCAGCCCTGAGCGATGCAAGTTTTGCTTGATACTGCTCAAGCGTTGCTCGAGGTGCCAATCCCTCTTTAACGAGTGGAGTATAGCGTGCAACATCAGCTTTTGCTAAAGCAAGAGCTGCTTCATCTTGGGCTTTTTGTGCCTTGGCAGCGTTAAGTGCTGCAATGTATTGAGCCTGTTCTATTTTGAAGAGTCTTTGACCTTTTTTTACAGTTTGACCATCTTTGAAGTAAACTTTTTCTAGTACTCCTGATATTCTGGCACGTACTTCTTGGTGAGAACTTGCTCGTGTCTTACCTGTAAAACGTGTCCAAATCGGAACATTTTTCGTTTGAATTGTTATGGTGCTGACCTGAAGCGGAGGTAATTCTTTTTTGACGTTTTGTTCTTTGTTCTCAGAACAGCCGTTAAATAGCAGAAGAGCTACAACAGAGAGAGAAGAAAAAGTTTTTATTAGCATTAGAAATTAACCTTTTAAATGATATTTTGTATTTTAGATATTATACCTTGTTTTTATTGAAGAAAAATTGCTTTTAAAATAAAACTAACCTACTAATACCTAAATGGAAAACCTATGTTTGTTTCAATTTTAAAAAATTCATTGATATCAAGAGAAGATCAATAGCGGGCGAGATTGTAAAAAACATTGTAACGGATAAGTGTAGTCTCTTTTGGTCTGGGGTATCTGCTGTACGCATACTCTATAGTCTCTTTTGTGGTATCGTCAAGTATGTAGTAACCACTTTTTTTGATAAATTTAAAATCCGACATATCCCCATTTGGATGGAGCTTAAATTCTATAACATTACTTCTGTTGACATTCAGATCTCTAGGTAAGTTAACACGTGCAACACGATTTAGAATCTGTTGTGTGATCCTTCTCATTATCTCTTGATTGTCAAGTATGTATTTTTGCTGACCTGGAGTAAGTTTTCCAAAGGTGTCACCATATAGTTCTTTGATATCTTGCGAGATACTACTACTGTTCTTAGTCTGTTTTTTTGTCTCTTTTGGCTCTTGATCTGACATATCTTCATAGAGCCATGAAAGCTGTTTTTCAACTTTTGGTTTTGTTTCGTTTTTTGTTTTTTTGGTGATGTTCTTTTCATTGCTGACATACGGAATATATGGTTTTTTTGGTGGAAGTGGTTCAATTTTTGGTTTTGGAGCTTTGTGAACTTCTTTTACTGTTTTAGGTTTATTTAATTTTGGTTTTTTCTTTGGTTTCTTTGGTTCATACTTGACTTTTTTGGATTGTACGATTTTTTTAAGTTGTGAACCTTTAGGCATAGGAGGAGCGATATCTGGTCGCTTGATTCTTTTTTTAATATCACCACTTCTCTTTATCTTCTTTGGTTTAGGCATCTCTTTTAGAGAAATTTTAATTCTTTTTTCTTTATGTTTTATCTTTTTATTAGTTGAATGAGACATATTGATAAGTATCCAAATGATCAGAAACAGAAGCAAATGTATCAATAAGGCTACTAAAAGGGCAAATTTAGATCTATTCAATCATTATCCAATAATAAACGTTTCTCTTATTATATCGAAGTTGTATTAATATTGATTTGATATAATAAGAGAAATATTTAACTAAGGTCATAAATGAATACTCAAGTATCACAAGAAGCATTTAAAGAAGCACAAAATTTAATTCCAGGTGGCGTTGATTCTCCTGTTAGAGCATTTAAAAGTGTTGGAGGAACTCCTATCTTTATCACTGAAGGGAAGGGCGCTTATTTAACAGATGTCGATGGTAATAAATATGTGGACTATGTACAAAGCTGGGGGCCTTTGCTTTTTGGCCATCGTGATGAGACTATTGAAGCAGCTGTTATTGAAGCTGTAAAACATGGTTTGAGCTTTGGTGCACCAACACTTGCAGAGACAGAACTAGCAAAGCTTGTTGTGAACTTTTTTGACTCGATCGATAAAGTACGTTTTGTAAGCAGTGGAACCGAGGCGGTCATGAGTGCTATTCGACTTGCTCGTGGTTATACGGGGCGTGATGATATTGTCAAGTTTACGGGATGCTACCATGGTCACTCTGATGCACTTTTAGTGGAAGCTGGAAGCGGTGCTGCTACTTTTGGTAATCCTTCTAGTCCGGGAGTGCCTGCTGACTTTACAAAACATACACTTTTAGCTGAATATAACAATATCGAAAGTGTCAAAAAATGCTTTGCAGATTCAGATAATATCGCTTGTGTGATTATCGAGCCAATTGCAGGAAATATGGGACTTGTTCCTGCAGATAAAGAGTTCTTACATGAGCTTCGTGAGCTTTGTGATGCACATGGTACACTCCTGATATTTGATGAAGTGATGAGTGGATTTCGTGCTACTGTAAATGGGGCAGAGTCCATTACAGGTGTAAAACCTGATATTGTTACACTTGGTAAAGTGATCGGTGGCGGTATGCCTGTAGGTGCTTTTGGTGCTCGTGCGGAAATTATGAACATGCTCTCTCCAGATGGTCCTGTTTATCAAGCAGGAACACTGAGTGGAAACCCTGTTGCAATGGCTGCAGGTCATGCTGCATTGACAAAACTAAAAAACAATGCGAGAGTAATAGCTGTCTTAAACGCAAGAGCAACAAGACTTGTCGAAGGTATGAAAGAGGCTGCTGCGGAGTGTGGAATCACTATGCAGACAGATACAAGAGGATCAATGTTCGGCTTTTTCTTTAATGAAAATCCAGTAAAGAACTTTAGTGATGCTGCAAAAACAGATGCAGAGCTTTTTGCAAAATTTCATGCAGGTATGCTTGATGAAGGTTTTTATTTTGCCTGTTCTTTGTATGAGACAGGATTTATTTCAACTGCTGTAACAGATGAAATGATAGAAGATACGATCAAAGCGAGCCAAAGAGTCTTTAAAGAGATTACAAATGTCTAAAACACAACATGAAGAAGAGGAACGTAAACCTCGAGTCAAACCGATTATTGAAGCAGCTGATAGCCTTTCTCTCGGTATTTCGATGGTTGTTGCAGTGCTTATGGGAGTAGGGATTGGTTGGTTATTGAAAAGTCTGACTGGAATAGGCTGGCTCTTTTGGGTTGGTGTGTTCATTGGAATCGCAGCAGCAATTTTAAATGTCTACAAAGCATACTCTAAACAGTATAAAGTATTTGAAGAGCTTGCAAAAGAGCCCCGCTACGCTGTAAAAAAAGAGTTAGACGAAAAAGATGATGATGACGAGGATTATGGTGAAAAAAACTATTAGCATTCTGCTCGTTACTGAAATAATAATTTTAGCAACATATCTCATCTCATACAGTGCATTTATCAATGTTCAAGTAGGATTTTTAAGTGCATTCTTTATTATTATAGGCTCTTCATATGCATATAAAAGAATGGTACACTCTCAAGTTGAGAGTGGAAACTATGAAGATAAGCGGGATATTTTAGATACGATTGAAGATCCGCATGAACTCTATACAGATGAACCGATCAATGATGCTCCATTTGAAGAACTTGATTTAAAGAGTATAGTAAAAGAGGAAAAAGCAAAGATAAAGACTTTTAGTCTCAATAGTGCCAAGTATGGAGCACGAGGAAGTGTCTCTGCGTTTAGACTTGTTCCATATCTTTTTTTAGTCCTTGGTTTTATAGCACTGAAGAACAATGAACTGTTAAGTCTATGGTATTATCTTCCTGCATTAACGGTTGGTATCGTTATGGGAAGTGTAGTTTCTAAAGAGGTGATCGCTTAAGAGGTGATCATCGGTATATTTATCGTAATACCTTTTGTCGTCTCAATATAGAGATCTTGTTCTTGTGCAAAGAGTTTTATCTCAGAGAGTTTTTCCTGTTGCAGTTCTTGAGAAGATATTTCAATCGAAAAGAGACTGTATTTCTTTCCATCAAATTTTATATGCTCTCCAACCCTGTAAAATATTTTTGTTTTAATTACAATGTTGTCTGCTTTACATACAGAGTAGACTTTGTTGAGCAGTTTGATAAGGTTGTTAGAGTCTATAATGACATCAGGAATGGTTGGATCATACTCTTTTTCAAACTTAACATTTGAATTGATCGAGTTTGAAGCGATACACAAATCAACAATACTGTAAATATTGACAAGTTCACCCTCCGGCTTTTTTGTTGTAAGTTTGTATGATGGTGCTTGATAAAGCTTTAAACCGATCTCATCTTCATTGTCATAACCGACGGTTAGACCAAAAAAGGTATATCGTCCATAGCTGAGTTGTAAGAAAGTGGTTTTAAAGCCAAAGTTGATGCTTGCATGGGTCTTGGCAAGTTCAAAAAGCTCATTTGCAGTGGTAAAGCCCAAAAGAAATTGAGCCTCTGCGTTTAGAGAAGTGATTTTTCCTTTTGTATTAAAAAGAATAAAAGGATTGTAATCATACTCTAACCACTTTTGCTCAAATGTCATATTGGTTCTACTCTTCTATGTAGTTTTTCAGTCTACGACCAACTTTAGGATGTTTTAATTTCTTAATAGCCGAAGATTCGATCTGGCGTACACGTTCACGAGTAACGCTTAACTCTTTTCCGATCTCTTCAAGAGTTCTGTCACTCTCATCGTCCATAATTCCAAAACGGAGTTTAATAACAGCTTTTTCTCTTTCGTTAAGTTGTTCAAGAACCTGTTCGATTTGAATTCTCAAGTCGTCTTTTAGAATCGCATCAGATGGACTAATAGATGTTTTGTCTTCAATAAAGTCTCCAAAACGACCATCATCTTCGCTACCGATAGGTGCTTCAAGAGAGATAGGCTCTTTTGTGATCTTGATAACGTTTTTCACTTTTTCTACTGAGAGTCCAACCTCTTTTGCAATTGTATCAACATCTGGCTCTTTTCCATGCTCTTGGAGGTGTTTACGCATAATTTTATTGATGCGGTTGATCGTCTCGATCATATGAATCGGGATACGAATGGTTCTAGCCTGATCTGCAATAGCACGTGAAATTGCTTGACGAATCCACCATGTAGCATAGGTTGAAAATTTATATCCTTTTTGATACTCGAATTTGTCAACAGCTTTCATAAGACCGATATTTCCTTCTTGAATCAAGTCAAGGAATGGAAGTCCACGGTTCGTATAACGTTTAGCAATAGAGACAACAAGACGTAAGTTCGATTTTGCCATTCTTGTTTTTGAGATCTCTGAGATATTTTTACCACGTTTTATCTGCTCTAGAATATCTGCAAGTTTCTCAGGTTCCATATCAAAAGAGTTTTTAGATGCCTCTTTTGTTTGTACAAGCTTTTTAATCTCCATATATGTGGAAACCATAGTTGCTTCAGGAACCATGTTTGCAATGTCTTCTTTTGTCAGGTCTTGAATCTTTTCAACAAGAATTTTATGGTTTGCTTTGAGCGTAGCATTGAAAAGTGGAAGTTTATACTCAAGTCTTTTTAGCTCTTTGTCATAACCTTCATCACTCTTAAGTGCAGTTTCCATCGCTTTTACAAGTTCGTTGATAAGTTTTGAAGTAGGACCAAGATCAAGAAGTTTCTCTTTTAAAACTGCTTTTTTATATGTCATAGTCATGTAGTATTGGATAACTTCTTCATTTAACTCTTTATCTACATTTTCAGGACATTTTTCACTTGCTTTGACCCAGTCTTTTTTTGCTTTTTCTAATGCTTTAAAGCTCGTTGAGACCTTATCTACTCTGCTTTTGTCTTTTGCAGAGAGACTTTTTTCTTGTTTGTCTCCATCATCATCACCGTCATTATCGTCACCGTCATCTTTTTCGTCTTCAAAACTTTTAAAAAGCTCTTTTACGCGTCTTTCACGGTTGATAAGAGGTTCTTTATAATCAAGAATAAAGTCTATAAGATACGGAACAGAACAGATAGCATCGATGATGATACTTTCACCGGCTTCGATTTTTTTCGAGATCTCTATCTCTTCTTCTTTTGTCAGAAGGGGAATTTGTCCCATTTCTCGAAGATACATACGAACTGGAGAGTCTGAGCGTGACCACTCTAGAAGTTCGTGCTCTTTTAAAATGTCAAATTTATCTGTTTCATTGTCTTCAAGCATTTTTCTTTGTGCATCACGGCGTGCTTCTGCCTCTTGGTCATTGAGACGTTTTGCATGTTCACTTGATGTATAGACACATTTTTTATGCTTTTGCAGTAGTTTGAAAACATTTTTTGATTGAGCTGCAGTAGGTTGCTTTTCAAATAGTTGGACTATTGATTCGTAAGTAATACAGTCTTTAGACTTATGCTCTTCAAAAAAGGTCTCTAAAGCCTTGTTGAGTTCTTTTGCTGTCATTCGGAGTATGCTCCATATTTGTTTTAAGGATTTTAAAAGGTGGATTATACCCAAATTATCTTAAAGAGCACTTTTTATTGCTCTGTTTTTGTAGGAAAAATATTTTGGAACACTCTTTGCTGAGAGTTGCTTAATAACTCTAAAAATAGGGAAAACAGATGCAAACAGGGTATTACAGTGCAGCTGCCGGTATGGTTACACAGTTTAACAGACTTGATGTGATCGCAAATAATCTGGCAAATGTAAATACAGCAGCTTTTAAACAAGACAATGTTGTAGTCGGCGATTTTATGAGACTCTATAAAGAGGCAAGAGATGAGCTGCCTCATGAAAACAACACTCGAGAGGGTGCTGCGTTTATCAACAGAACGATGGCAAGAGCACCGCAGATAGTGGATGAATATACAGATTTTTCAGTAGGAAGTTTAGAAAAAACCTCTAACTCTTTGGATGTGGCGCTATCTCGTGATGGTCTATTCTTTGCTGTAAAAACACCTCAGGGGATTCGTTTGACAAGAGATGGTTCTTTTTCTTTGAACGATGAAGGAACTTTGGTCAATAAACAAGGTTATGAAGTGCTTTCATCTGATTATTTCAAATCAAAAGAGGGAATCAGCTTCTCAAATGTTGACAGCATTATCAGCATTGATAAAAATGGGCAGATCAGTACAAATATCCCTGGTACAACGCAACTGACACCTACGAAAAAATTAATGGTACTGCAACCTGAAAATATCAAGCTTCTTAAAAAAGAGGGAGATAACCTTTATACGTTTGATGATATGAAATCTCTTACACCTGTAGAAGAGAGTGGGGCTGTTGCTCAAGGTTACATTGAAAAGAGCAATGTAAACGCAGTCAAGATGATGACACAGCTCATCGAGACGAACAGACTTGTCGGAATGTATCAAAAAGTTATGGATACACAAATGAACGATATGAACAGAGATGCAATACAAAAAATTGCAGCAAAAGCATAATTAAAGGAGAGAGACTACAATGATGCAATCACTATATACTGCGTCCACGGGAATGCTCGGGATGCAGACACAGATCGATACTACGGCAAATAATATTGCCAATGTGAATACTATAGGCTTTAAAAAATCACGTGCAGAGTTCGCTGACTTGATGTACCATGTTATGGAATATGCAGGTACCTCTACAAGTGATACTACTAAAAGTCCGACAGGTATTGAAGTCGGTTTGGGTTCTCGTCCTACGGCCATGACGAAGATCTTTTCAGAAGGTTCTCTAAAACAGACAGATAATCAACTGGACTTGGCTATCACTGGAAGAGGTTTCTTTAAAATGGAACTTCCTGATGGAACAGAGGTCTACTCTAAAAATGGTGCTTTTAAAATCGATCAAGACGGTGTTATGGTCAACAGTGACGGATATACACTTATTCCTCAGATCGTCATTCCACCTGATGCGACAAATGTAACTATTGGTACAGATGGTACAGTTACTGTTGTACAGCCTGGTCAAACGCAGGCTACTCAGATCGGACAGATCCAAACAACGAATTTTATCAATCCTGCAGGACTTCACTCTATGGGAGATAATCTTTACCTTGAGACCGACAGTTCTGGACAGCCTGTGGAAGGGATTCCCGGTGTAGATGGTCTTGGTACTCTCAGACAAGGCTTTGTAGAGCTTAGTAATGTAGAACTTGTTGTAGAACTTACAGACCTTATAACTGGACAACGTGCTTATGATGCTAACTCAAAGATCATTACAACCAGTGATGAAATGCTTCAAACTACAAATAACCTTAAACGATAAAAACTACCATAAATAGCATTGATACTTTTTAATATCAATGCTATCGTTCAATATAATTTCTCTCTTTAATTAACTTCAAACGACATTTTGGATATAATCGCAAAATTATTTAGTAAAACATTAGGATTTTAGATGCAAAAAGCAAACATAAATGGAAAAGTTTGGAAGTTCGGTAAAGATATTGATACAGATTTAATTATCGCTGCAAGATACCTCAATACATCGGTACCAGAAGAACTTGCGAAGCATGTTATGGAAGATGCTGATCCGGAATTTGTAAACAAAATGACTCCAGGTGACGTAATAGTAGCTGATGAAAACTTTGGATGCGGTAGTTCTCGTGAACACGCACCAATCGCACTTAAAGCTGCCGGTGTTGCTGCTATTATCGCACCTACATTTGCAAGAATATTTTATAGAAACGCTTTCAATATGGGACTTCCTATATTTGAGCTTAAAGAAGCAAATGAGATAAAAGAGGGTGATAATATCAGTGTAGATATGAATGCTGGAACAATCACAAATGAAACAACAGGTAAAACATATGATTTTACGCCAATTCCTGCGTTTATGCAAGAATTGATAGATGCAGGTGGTTTAATGAACTTTGCAAAAAATGAAGTAGAAGGTAAAAAATAGATGAAAACATACAAAATAGCCCTAATTAAGGGTGATGGAATAGGTCCAGAAATTATAGATGAAGCTGTAAAAGTACTTGATGCAGTTGCATCATACAGCGGTTTTAGTTTTCAATATAATGAATTGTTAATGGGTGGATGTGCATATGATATCACAGGTGATCCACTTCCACAAGAGACAATATCTGGTTCTTTAAGCTCTGATGCTGTGCTTTTTGGTGCAATTGGTGGCGAAAAATGGGATAATTTACCTCGTGAAAAACGTCCTGAGAGCGGACTCCTTCGTTTTAGAAAAGAGCTTGGTGTTTATGCAAATCTTCGTCCTGCAGTTGTTTATGATGAACTTGTCAATGCATCATCACTCAAGCCTGAAATAGTCAAAGGCGTAGACTTGATGGTTGTTCGTGAGCTTATTGGTGGTATCTATTTTGGTGAGCCAAAAGGGCGTGATGAAGAAAAAGGGTGGAACACTATGGTCTACTCTCGTGATGAGATCGTTCGTATCGCGCATCAAGCTTTTAAAATCGCTATGACAAGAGGAAAAAAAGTTTGTTCTATCGATAAAGCAAATGTTCTTGATGTATCTCAACTATGGCGTGAAACTGTTGAAGAAGTTGCAAAAGAGTACCCTGAAGTCGAATTGTCACATATGTATGTTGATAATGCTGCTATGCAGCTTATTCGTGATCCTAAACAGTTCGATGTAATGCTTACAGGAAATATCTTTGGTGATATTTTAAGTGATGAAGCTTCTATGCTTTCAGGTTCTATCGGACTTTTACCATCAGCTTCTGTTGGTAACAAAATCGGTGTTTATGAGCCTATTCACGGTTCTGCACCAGATATCGCAGGTCAAGGAATAGCAAATCCTATCGCTACGATCTCAAGTGCTTCGATGATGCTTCGTTATGCGCTCAATGAAGACAAAGCAGCAGATAAAATCGATGCAGCTGTTAAACGTGCACTCAGTGAAGGTTACAGAACTGGAGACTTGGCACAATTTGATGCAAAAGAGATCTGTTCAACTAGTGAAATGGGTTCAATTATTGCGAACTATATAGAAAAATAGGGTTTAACATTTATGCAGACGCTTACACTTGCTAATATTTATGAACTTCAGGGATTAAAAGAGGAAGCTTTAGAAATCTATAAAGAGATTTTAAAAAAAGATCCAAATAATTCTGAAGCAAAAATTGCTATTAGGCGTCTCTCAGGTATGAGAAAAAAGTTTCTAAATGTTAATACACAGATGAAAGAGTACTTCTTGAAAATGGATACAGAGGTAGAGTTTAAAGAGTTTGAAAGGTGGTTGTTAAAAGCATGGAATTAAAAGATGTAATACTCTCAACATTGGCTGAGATGGAAGAAGGTACACCGCTGGAGAACTTGGAAGTAGAAACAGAGACTGAATCTATTCCGACGAAAAATCCGCAACAAGAGGAAATCGTGGAGCCGCAAGAAGAACAAGTAAGTACAACAGAGAGTGAACTTATCTATCTAAACTCTATAAGAGAGAGACTTTTAGTACTTTTTGAAGGTTTTCAAGCACCAAATAACTCTAATATCGAAGCAAAAGTTGATATGACTCTAAATTTTTTAGAGTACACTTTGGCTACGATAGATGAAAGAGTTGAAAAGTTAGAGAGAGGAAATATTTAATGGCTCAATACAGAGTACTTATAGATGCAAATGATGAAAAAGGGCTTGTCCATAAAATTTCTAGTGTTTTTTATAACTATGATTTAAATATTCTCTCAAACAGTGAGTTTGTTGATAAAGAGAGCAATAAGTTTTTTATGCGAAGTGTTGTAGATGGTGATGTCAATAAAAAGCAGTTGACGGATGATATTATTGCTTTATTACCTGAAAATTCAAGTATTAAAGTTATTGAACCCAAAAAGAAAAATATCATTATTATGGCGACAAAAGAGATGCATGCTTTGGGTGATATTTTGATTCGTCATGAAGCGGGAGAACTTGAAGCAAATATTTTGGCGGTTATCTCAAACTATGATGATCTGGAGTCTTTAGTCAGTAAATTTGGTATCTCATATATTACAATTTCACACGAGGGACTTGAACGTTCCGAGCATGAAACAAAAATAATCGAAACTATTAATGAGTTTGATAATGTGGACTACATTGTGTTGGCTAAGTATATGCGTATTTTAACACCTCGTTTTGTTGCTGCATTTGAAGATAAGATCATCAATATTCATCACTCTTTCCTTCCTGCTTTTATAGGGGCAAATCCATATAAGCAAGCTTACGACAGAGGTGTAAAAATCATTGGTGCTACTGCACACTTTGTTAATAACAATCTTGATGAAGGACCGATTATCGCTCAGGAAGTCATTCATGTAAATCATGCATATGGATGGAGAGATATGCAGCGTTCGGGTAAAGATGTCGAGAAGGTTGTACTCTCACGTGCTTTGAAACTTGCACTTGAAGATAGGATCTTTGTTTATGCAAACAGAACGGTGATCTTTTAATGTTATATACCAAAATGAACGAAGTCCATTTTAGTGGCAGGGACATAATGTCCCTACAACCCCCTAAAGCTACAAAAAATATATTTTTTGAGAGAAATTACTATGTCTTTTAATTTAGTGTTGGTAAATCCTCAGATTCCAAATAATACTGGTGCAATTGGTCGTTTATGTGTAAACGCAGGTGCTTCACTGCATCTTATAAAGCCTATTGGTTTTGATATTGATGAA
>Ga0256843_1000154_pt1 | contig 60987 bp, 50 predicted proteins | sample AlvinellametaG_FD_191572 | JGI IMG/M metagenome (GOLD analysis project Ga0256843, IMG submission 191572) | Pompeii worm associated microbial communities from hydrothermal vent at the East Pacific Rise, Pacific Ocean - Alvinella | ecosystem: Host-associated > Annelida > Integument > Unclassified ...
TGCGTACCCGCGGCGCACCTGCGATTGTTCGCACCGCCGTGATCCATCACAAGATCCAATCGCTCTTCATGCCGATTTCCATGCCCGATTTCCATGCCCGATTTCCATGCCCGATTTCCATGCCCGCAAGATTGTAAAATGGCACTGGCTGCCTATCCGTGGGCGCTCCTGAAGAATCTGACGACGTTCATCGGCGAGATGAAGCCCGTTCCCCGAGATGCCGAGGAGATCGCCCGGCGGCTGCACCAAGAGCACGGCATCCGGCTCTCTCCGCACATGCTTCAAGACCTGTGCCTGGCGTTGGAAGAAACGTCAGTCATATCATCCCCTCAATCCAATTCCAGAAGCGGATAACGCACTCGCTGTTCATGCGATCACAAGGACAAACCAGCCCGCTGTCCCACTATTTCCACGACCACTATGCGATGGATGTTCATCCCTTCACGCAGATCAGTGGCTCAAGGCGCGCCACCTTGCGCGATAGCCCGGCCTGATGGGCAACATCGACTACCCGGCTGACATCCTTGTAGGCACCCGGCGCCTCTTCGGCCACGCCACGCAGGGATGGGCTGCGGATCAGGATGCCGCGGGTCTCCAGTTCCTTGATGACGTTCCTGCCATGCCAGCGCTTGGTCGCCTGGTGGCGGCTCATGGCACGGCCCGCGCCATGGCAGGCGGAGCTGAAGGCCAGCTTTTCGCTCTCTTTGACACCAGCCAATATGTAGGACTCGGTGCCCATGGAGCCGCCGATGATCACCGGCTGTCCAACCTCGCGCAGACCATCCGGCAGGTTGGGGTGTCCGGGACCGAGCGCCAGGGTCGCGCCCTTGCGATGTACAAACAGCTGTTTTTCCTTACCGTCGATCCTGTGGGTCTCGCGTTTACAGGTATTGTGTGAGACATCATAAAGCAGCGTCAGCTGGGTGCCGGGCAGGACGTCGTCGCATACCTCGCGGGTAAGATGGGTGAGAATCTGGCGATTGGCCAGGGCGCAGTTGATACCGGCACGCATGGCCCCAAGGTAGGACTGCCCGAGTTTGGACTCGATCGGCGCACAGGCCAGTTCGCGGTCCGGCAGCCAGATGCCGTGATCCTTGGCCTTGGTGGCCATGAACTTGAGGAACTCGGTACCGATCTGATGGCCCAGGCCACGCGACCCGCAGTGGATGCTGATCACGATCTCGCCTTCCCTGAGATCGAAGGCAGCCGCAGTTTCGGCATCATAGACTTGGGCGACCAGCTGGACCTCCAGGTAGTGATTGCCGGAACCCAGGGTTCCCATCTCGCGGCGCTGTCGCTCCTTGGCCTTTTCCGAGACATCGGCCGGGTTGGCTCCGGCCATGCAGCCATGCTCCTCGGTGCGGAGCAGGTCGGCCTCGCTACCGTAGCCCTGCTGCACCGCCCAGGCGGCACCGCCAATCAGCATCTGGTCCATCTCGCGATGTGTCAGCTTTATAGTGCCTGTACTGCCCAGGCCCGCCGGGATGGCCACAGCCAGCAGGTCGGCCAAGGCCTTTTTGTGGGGGCGCAACTGATCGAGCGTCAGACCGGTGTGCAGGGTGCGTACGCCACAGGAGATGTCGAAGCCGACGCCGCCGCCCGAGACCACACCACCTTCATCCGGATCAAACGCCGCCACACCACCGATGGGAAAACCATAACCCCAGTGGGCGTCTGGCATGGCGTAGGCGGCCTGCTGGATGCCGGGCAGGCTGGCGACATTGCTGAGCTGTTCGAAGACCTTGTGGTCCATGGCCTCGATCAGCGCGTGATCGGCATAGATGATGGCTGGCACCCGCATCTTGCCCTGGGGCGCGATCCGCCAGGCGTAGGGTGATTCGGTGGCTAGGGGTCTGAATTCCATCTTTTCACTCCTTGCTACACGTCGACCACGCACTGCGCATGCCACAGGCCGTCTTCATCCAGCCATACACGCAACTCCGTGAAGGTCGCACCCTTGATCTCCACTACGGGCTGATGGCGGGCAATGTCAATCGGTTCGCCCCAGGCCTTGCCCTGCAGTTCATGATCACAGATCTTGACCTGGAAGCGTGTGAACAGCATGTGGCGGGTCGCCATCTCGTAGATCAAGGCATTCAACCACTCGGTCAGCAGCAGCTCCTCGTCAGGGGCCGAGACATTGAGCTCTATCGTCTCACTGCCTGCCACCGTATCGGGCTCGACAATCACCGCCGTCATGGCCAGCGCGGCTTGTTCGAAGGCCTCGGCTAGAGTGTAGCCGCTACCACGCACGCCGATATCGGCGACGTGGTAAAAATGCTCCCATGCTGGTACGGACGACTCTTTCATCTAGTGCTCCCCGGTCAGAAGAACAAAGGCCAAGGGAAAATAGCTCTTCATCCCCCAATCAGGCAGGTAGCGCCCGGCCACTGCTCCAGTACGTTCGACTTTTTGACTTGGGGCGGCGTGTAGAGCCCCCGAGACATGACAAGCTTCAGCTGTGAGTGCAATCCATCGGAGCTGGCAAAGTGGCGATCATCGGGCAGCTCATCCTTGATCAGGATGGCTCATTTTTCGATGCTACGCACCAATTCCATGATCCGCTTATTCTCCAGCCAAGCCTGGTCGTCCAGATACTTACACAGCTGTTTTACCAGTTGATTATTAGTTTAATAGACCTTTCTCGCCCGCCTCCAGTAGATAGTAGCGGATACGCTCGAGGATCGACCTAGGCGCATCGCCTCCATCGGTCTCAACCTGGGGCGCCACCACCGCCACCAGTTCATCCAATTCCTACTGCGACGGGGTAACATCAGAAACTCCCAGAAGACGCAAAGTCAGGTGGGACTGCTTCAGTTTTAAGAGGTATTCGTACTACAACGCCGTCTACTCCGGATCTATAACGGCTATTCTACCCCTCCTTCAGTGGGCCACTGAACGGTTGCAGATACTGATATTATCCCTGGAAAATCACCTCATCACCCAGGCAGCTTGAATAGAATGGATAGTGAAACCCTGCTCCAACTCGACCGACAACATGTCTGGCATCCCTACAGTGCCATTGGTGCCGATCTGCCGGTGTTCCCGGTGGCCTCCGCTAAAGGGGTGCGGCTGCGCCTCAGCGACGGGCGCGAACTGATCGACGGCATGTCCTCTTGGTGGAGTGCGATCCACGGCTACAACCACCCGGAACTGAACCGTGCGGTGCAGGATCAGCTCAGCTCCATGTCTCACGTCATGTTCGGCGGGCTTACCCACCAGCCGGCGGTGGAGCTGGCGCAACGGCTGGTGGAGCTGACCCCCGAGCCGTTGCAGTGTGTCTTCTTTGCCGATTCCGGCTCGGTAGCGGTGGAGGTGGCGATGAAGATGGCCATTCAATACTGGCACGCCCGCGGTAAACCGTCGAAGCAGCGCTTTCTCACCATCCGCAATGGCTACCATGGCGACACCTTTGGCGCGATGTCGGTGTGTGATCCGGTCAACGGCATGCACGGGCTGTTTCGCGATGCCCTGGTGCAGCAATTTTTTGTCGACGCCCCGAGCCGCCCGTTTGGCGAGCCCTGCGACGATACGGACATGGCGCCGATGGCTGAGCATCTGGCGAAGGATCATCAGCAGATCGCCGCGGTGATCCTCGAACCGGTGGTGCAAGGGGCCGGTGGTATGCGCTTCTACTCCGCCGACTATCTGCGGCACCTGCGCCAGCTGTGTGACCGCTACGGCGTGCTGCTGATCTTCGACGAGATCGCCACCGGCTTCGGTCGCAGCGGCCGTCTGTTTGCCTGTGAGCACGCCGGCGTCAGCCCGGACATCCTCTGTCTGGGCAAGGCCCTGACCGGCGGTTACATGACCCTGGCTGCGACTCTCGCTACGCAAGATGTCGCCGCCACCATCTCATCAGGGGAGCCTGGTCTGTTCATGCACGGCCCCACCTTCATGGCCAACCCGCTGGCCTGCGCTACCGCTCTGGCCAGCATCCAACTACTACTGAACTCCCCCTGGCAGGCTCGGGTGGAGGCCATCGAATCAGGCATGTGTAGTGGCCTGGAGGCCTGTCGGGGGCTGCCGTCGGTAGCCGATGTGAGGTTGTTGGGGGCGATTGGCGTGGTGGAGCTGACTGCCCCAGTGGAGATGCGCAGCGTGCAGCCGGCGTTTGTCGAGCGAGGCGTCTGGCTGCGGCCGTTTGGACGACTGGTCTATCTGATGCCACCCTACATCATCGAGGCAGCAGATCTGCAGTGCCTGACCGAAGCCGTGGTGGATGTGGTCCAGCAGCTGCAGGAGAACGGCCGGGGCAACCTGCAGATCACCTGAATCTTGCCCCCGGACCGGGAGCGTAGCTGTGTCATGCTCATTTCCCGGACTAAAGCCAGTTTTTCTCATCAAAAAAAGGCTGTGCCGCCTCAACATCCCCTTTATTCAGCAGCAGGTGCGCCCATTTCCGATAGTAGCGCGCCAGCTCTTTATAGGCAGGCGCATACTCAGGATGCGCGCCAATTACCTGGTCAAGCTCTGCCTTAGCCTGTTGCAGCTTCGACTGCCTGCCTCGATAGCTGTCCAGCAGTTCCTTTATCTACCCTACCCTGGTAACAGGGTCTTCATCCAACCCTGCGGCAACCACCGCATCTGCACATGGTAACCCCAGCAGGAGAACCAAAATAAGTGCTTGAACCAACGACCTGATCGGTTCCATTCCATTTTCCGTTCTCAAACGATCCATCAATATCTGGCAACTCTGCCACCGGCTGAACCGGGCACGGCACACGCATGGTTATGCCAATCCATTCCTGCATCAGGATTAACGAAGGTAAAAGCACCAAGAGTTAGGGCAGCGCTGGATTTATCACCCCCATTGGCCGAGACATCTGCCGCACGTTGTACCGCATCACCGAGACACCGCCGGTCATGTGGCGAAAGCGCTGATCGATATTCCCCATACTCCGGCTCATCTGGCCCATCTCCTGGTCGATTGAGACCATTACAGCGCCGATTTTACCCATCGAATCACCCACCCCCGGCATCAGCTGCCCCATTGCCTCAGTATGGGCAGTGATCTGATCCATGTTGCCCATATGCTTATCGATGCTCTCCACCTTGTCGGTGATGCGGTTCATATTGACCCTCACCACTTCCAGATTGGTATGCATCGAATCCATGTTGTCGACAATACCGTTAAGGTCATTAGAGAGGATGTGGATGTAGTAGACATTGAAGACGGCCACCACCAGCAGCAGGGCTGAGACCACCATCAGCACGATATTGGTGATATGGAAGTGGTGCTGGCGTTCATCCAAATGGAACTGGGTCTCCCGCCCCAGACGCCCCACCATCTGGACAAACAGGCGTTTTGGATCCTCTGACATCACAAACTCCTAGGGAAACGGGAACATCTTGTTCATGGTGCGGGCTGGCTGCCCCATACGGTGCATATCCTGCCCCATCATCTGCACCTCGCCGTTCATCTGGTTGATCGAGACGGAGATATTGTCAATCTTGCCGCGCACCTCGGTCATATGATTTCTGATGCCACCGATGGTGCCTTCCATCTGCGTCAGATCCTGAGCGATGCCCTGCATCTCGCGGTTCATCGTCTCGGTCTGCACAGTAATGCTATCCATCCGCGAGACCCGCCGTTCCATGGAGGAGATGTAGTTCTCGATACGCCCCATCTCTCCCGAGACGCTGGTGAAATTGTGGTTCATATCGGCGACAACGTTGGAGATCCGGGTGATCTGGGAGGAGAGTGTCAGCAACAGGATTAGGATTGAGACGGCAATCAGGCCCAGGATGATGACTCCGGTGCGAATGCTGTAATTCAGCCGGTCGACGAGATGCTTCTTGACCTCGATCTGGCTGAGAATGATCGCCTCAAAAGAGGTGACAGCACGTACCAACTGCTGGTCCGACACCGGCTCGCTACTGCTTGCTGCCGATGCCTGCGTTTCATCACCCATGAATTTTTACCTCGCCCCACCGTGATGCGCTGATGCTAACCAAAACAGCAGGGAATGAGAAGAAACGGATCAGCTTCAGAGTTCTGGCGAACGCACCACCATCATCTTCTCGACCTGCATATCACGATAGGTGTGGGGAATGCCGCCAACCCCCAACCCTGACTGACGCAACCCGGCAAACGGCATCCAGTCAACGCGAAAGGCGGTAAAATCATTGACCATCACCGCCGAGGCATCGAGCCGGCGGTAGGCGCGCATCGCCTGATCCAGATTTTTTGTAAAGACCGCCGCCTGAAATACATAGGGCAGACTGTTGGCCCGTTCGATCGCCTCATCCATATCCGTATAAGGATAGACACAGATCACTGGACCGAACACCTCCTGCTGACTGACCCGTACCTGCGACGGCGGGTCGTAGAGCACCGTTGCCGGATAGCAGGTCTCTGAGAGCGGTTCACCACCACACAGGCACTCGGTCCCGGCGGCGACAGCCTCCTCCACCCACTCATGGATGCGTTGCGTCTCTGCAGGCCGGATCAGAGGCCCCACCGCGGTCTCCTCCAAGGTCGGATCGCCCACCTTCATCTGCTGCGCCTGCACCTTGAGCCGTTCGGCCAGCTCACGCGCGATGGAGGCCTCGGCAAACACCCGCTGCACCGACACACAGACCTGCCCGGCGTGGTAGAAGCCGCCCTTGGCCAGCAGTGGGATGGTATCGTTCAGGTCCGCATCGGCGGCGACAATCACCGGCGCCACCCCACCGTGTTCCAGCGCACAACGGGTACCCGACGCCAGCTGTGAGCGCAGCCACCAGCCGACCTTCGTCGAACCGATGAAGGAGAGAAAGCCGACCCGCGCATCGGTTGCCAGCTGGCCAGCGGTGCTCTGATCCTCGGTCAGCAGCGCCTGGGCCCAGCCTTTCGGCAGACCCGCCTCATGCAGGATCTGGATAAAACGCAGGCAGGAGAGCGGAGTGTCAGAGGCCGGTTTGACGATCACCGGACAACCGGCGGCCACTGCCGGCCCCGCCTGGTGCACGATCAAGTTGAGCGGGTGGTTGAAGGCAGAGAGCGCCACCACCACCCCAATCGGTTCGCGACGAGTGAAGGCGAGCCGTCCCACCGAGGCCTGGGTCAACCCCATCGGGATCTCCTCGCCCGCTTCGGTGCGCAGGGTCTCGATGCAGAGCTGCATGCCGTCGATGGCACGCGCCACCTCCACCCGTGAATCACTCAACGGCTTGCCGCCCTCACGAGCCGCCTCCAGTGCTAGCTCCTCGGCCCGCCCGATCATAATCTGCCGAGCACGTTCAAGAATCTCAGTACGCCGCCAGGCAGGCAGCCAGTCATCCTTATTGCGAAACAGCGCCTCGGCCGTCGCCAGCGCCTGCTCGACCCCGGCTGCGTCCAGCGTATCGACTGTGGCGATCGGGGTGCGGTCAAAAGGGGCCAGCACCTCAATCTGACCGGCAGGAGGGGTCTGTTCCGCAATCAGGTGGGAGAAGTGTGGAATCTCTGGCATAGCTGTTCCCCTTTGATGAACGATTACACAAGTGGCCAGCTCCATACTAAGCACAAAGCCCGCTCTCACCAACAGGAAATGCAGCACGCCTGTCAGCCCAACCGCCAGACCCTGTGATGCGGTTATTCCCCAATCTGCCCCAGCGCCGAATCACCTAGCCATTGATTGTCCATACTGTGGGTAGATCAGCCAAATCTTCGAGGTCGCAGCAATGCCACTACAGAGTCTCGAGCAGAACCTTATCCAATCCCTGCCCTCTCCACTCATCCCACCCAGCAGAGGCGCAAAGAGCGGGGCCACTCCAAGCACAGCTGCAGCCAGCGAAGCACTCAACCTGCAAGCCAGCCAGCAGCCCCTGGAGCTGCTCTACCGCAGTGCCCTGGCAAAGCTCAATGAGATACTGGCACCCGAACTCGGCCCCCAGGCTATCGAACAAGCCGCCAAGCAGGATTTCACCCCCGAGGCCACCGCCGAACGCATCGTCGGCTTCGCCACCGGCTTTTTTGGCGGCTTTCTTGAGAACCACCCCGAGATGGAGCAGGACAGCGCACTGAACGAGTTCCTTGAACTGATCGGTGGCGGGATCGAACAGGGTTTTGCAGAGGCGAGGGGGATCCTCGAGGGACTGGAGATCCTCAACGGCGAGATCGAGCAGAATGTCAATAAGACCTATGAGCTGGTGCAGCAGGGACTGGAACGCTTCCGCCTGGCGATCATGGAGCAGTTGGGATTGAGCGAAAGCGAAGACGCCACGCCAGCGTAATGAGAATGAGATAGGCACAAAAAAGGGGCCCGCGGGCCCCTTTCTCATCGACACTGTCAGAGCAGGATTACTCCCCCTCCTCCACCGCCTTCATGGAGAGACGGATGCGGCCCTGCTTATCCACCTCCAGCACTTTGACGCGGATGTTATCCCCTTCGGAGAGCTTGTCGCTCACCTTCTCCACGCGCTCGTTGGAGATCTGCGAGATATGCACCAGACCATCCTTGCCGGGCAGGATGGTGACAAAGGCGCCGAAGTCCATCAGGCGGGCGACCTTACCCTCGTAGACGGTACCGACCTCGACATCTGCGGTGATCAGCTCGACGCGCTTCTTCGCCTCTTCACCGGCCGCCTTGTCCACCGAGAAGATCTTCACGATGCCATCGTCGGTGATGTCGACGGTGGCACCGGTTGCCTCGGTGATGCCGCGGATGGTCACACCACCCTTGCCGATCACATCGCGGATCTTGTCCGGGTTGATCTTGATCTCGATGATGCGCGGCGCGTGCTCGGACATCTCACCCCGATGCGAGGAGATCACGCGGTTCATCTCGTCGAGGATGTGCAAACGTCCCTCTTTGGCCTGCTCCAGGGCGATCTCCATGATCTCCTTGGTGATGCCGTTGATCTTGATATCCATCTGCAGGGCGTTGATGCCCTGGGCGGTACCGGCGACTTTGAAGTCCATGTCGCCGAGGTGATCCTCGTCGCCCATGATGTCGGTGAGCACAGCAAAACGCTCATCCTCTTTGATCAGGCCCATCGCCACACCGGCCACCGGTGCCTTCAGCGGCACACCGGCGTCCATCAGCGAAAGGCTGGTGCCACACACCGATGCCATCGAGGAGGAGCCGTTCGACTCGGTGATCTCGGAGACCACTCGGATCGCGTAGGGGAACTCCGCCAAGGTCGGCATGCAGGCCAGCACGCCGCGTTTGGCGAGACGACCGTGGCCGATCTCGCGACGTTTGGGGCTACCAACGCGACCGGTCTCGCCAACACAGAAGGGCGGGAAGTTGTAGTGCAGCATGAAGGACTCGCGGCGCTCGCCCTCCAGCGCATCGATGATCTGGCTGTCGCGCTCGGTGCCGAGGGTGGTAACCACCAGCGCCTGAGTCTCACCGCGGGTGAACAACGCCGAACCGTGGGTACGCGGCAGCACACCGGTGCGCACGCTGATCGGGCGCACGGTGCGGGTGTCGCGACCATCGATGCGCGGCTCACCGTCGAGGATACGGCCGCGCACGATCCGCTTCTTCAGCTTCTCCAGGGCGCCCTTGACCTCGTCGGTGCTCCAGCGGGGCTCTTCGCCCTCAGCAGCGCTGCAGAGTTTCTCCAGGGTCGCCTCTTTCACTGCATCGGCAGCGGCATAGCGCTCCAGCTTGTCGGCGATGCTGTAAGCATCACCCATCCCCACCTCTGCTGCTTCGGCAACCGCCGCGGTCAGCGCTTCATCCACTGTCGGCGACTCAAACTCGCCCGCGGCCTTGCCCACCTCGGCCGCCAGTGCATTGATCGTGTCGATCACGATCTGAGACTGTTCGTGACCGAACAGGACTGCGCCCAGCATCACCTCTTCAGAGAGCTCATTGGCCTCGGACTCCACCATCAACACCGCCTCTTCGGTACCGGCGACGATCAGATCGAGATCAGAATCGGCGCTCAGGCCGGTGCTGGCGGCGTTGAGGATGTACTCGCCATCCTTGTAGCCGACACGGCAGGCACCGACCGGACCGTTGAACGGCAGGCCAGAGATGGCCAGCGCCGCGGAGGCGCCGATCAGAGCCGGGATCTCAGGATCCACTGCCGGATTGAGGGACTTCACGGTGAGGATCACCTGAACCTCACTGTTGTAGCCCTTAGGGAACAGCGGACGGATCGGACGATCGATCAGACGCGAGGTGAGGATCTCCTTCTCACTCGGGCGCCCCTCGCGGCGGAAAAAACCGCCGGGGATCTTGCCCGCGGCATAGGTCTTCTCCTGATAATCCACTGTCAGCGGAAAGAAGTCGCGACCCGGGATCGGGCCGGCCCCGACCACGGTGGCCAGAACCACGGTGTCGTCCATATTGACCAGCACCGCGCCGTCAGCCTGGCGTGCGATCTCACCGGTCTCTAAGGAGACCTTGTGCTCACCCCACTGAAACTCTTTTTTGATTGCAGTCACTCTCTTTGTCCTCTGTGCAGAATTGACGATGCGCTTAGCGGCGCAGACCTAGTCGGGAGATCAGATCGCGGTAACGATCCACGTCTTTATTCTTCAGGTAGTCGAGCAGCTTGCGGCGGGAGTTGACCATGCGCACCAGGCCCTGACGGGAGTGGTGGTCCTGCTTATGCTCTTTGAAGTGTTCAGTGAGCTGAAGGATACGCGAGGTCAGCAGGGCTACCTGCACCTCGGGGGAACCTGTGTCGTTCGGTCCGCGTTTGTACTCTTCAACGATTGCGTTCTTTTCTGCTGCGCTCATTGCCATGACGTCTACTCCTAAGTAGCTGTGGCGTCTGTAGAAGGCCTTCACTTTGCCCCTCCAACAATGAGCTCAGAGGGGATCCGGCCGGTTAATCAGGCAGCCCCAAAGTGGGCCTGCCAAAAGCGGGTGAGTATGCGCCGTTCAAGGCGTCTCTTCAAATCGAAAAAACACCTTAGTCGGTCTTAATTCGCTGCCTGCATCATACGCTTGGGGGCGACCCGACCATCATCGAGGATCTGGCCCACACCGATAAACTCGTCACCATTGGCGTAGAGCCGCACCCAACCTTCAGTGGGGGCCTTCGGCACCAGGATCGGCTGCCCCTGACGCAAGTAGAAAAGCATGTCAGGGGAGAGGACGACCTCTGGCCAGTTCTCCAAGGCGCTCTCCAGCGGCAGGAGCATCTGGTCCATCTCATCGAAGCGGCGCTCCTGCCAGGCCTCTTTGAGTTCGGCCAGAGTCACCATTTCGGCACCATCATAGGGCCCAACCCCGGTGCGCCGCAGGCCGCTGACATAGGCGCCGCAGCCCAATGCCTTGCCGATATCCTCGGCGAGGGTCCGCACATAGGTGCCTTTGGAGCAGTGCACATCGAGCTCGAACTCGGGCAGCTCGCACGACAGTAACTCCAGCGCGTGAATATGAATGGTGCGCGGCTCGCGCTCCACCTCGATACCCTTACGCGCCAGATTGTAGAGGCGCTCGCCCTTGTGTTTGATGGCGGAGTACATCGGCGGTAACTGTTGCTGCTCGCCGCGAAAGTCAGCGAGCGTGTCACGGATCTGCGCCTCGCTGACCCCGGAGGCATCCCGCTCTTCAACCACCTCGCCCTCGGCATCGGCTGTGGTGGTAGTCACCCCGAGCCGAATCCGCACCTGGTAGTGCTTGTCTGCATCGAGCAGAAACGCCGACAGCTTGGTCGCCTCGCCAAAGCAGATTGGCAACAGGCCGGTGGCAAGCGGATCGAGGCTGCCGGTATGGCCCGCCTTCGCCGCCTTGTAGAAAAACTTGACCTCCTGCAAGGCCTTGTTCGAGGTAATACCTTCCGGCTTATCCAGCAGGAACACACCGCTGATATTGCGCCCCCGATTGCGACCACGTCCCATCTTCTACTTCAACTCTCTAATCTGAGGCTAACCGGCGCTGCCTTGATGGCAACCGATCGGGCCAGGTAATACCAATACCGGATTATTCCGGTTCGTCAGCGGTGCGGCTCACCGCCTCTTCGATCAGCTGCGTCAGATGCTGGCCCCGCTCTACCGACTCATCAAAAACAAACTTGAGCTTGGGCACTGTGCGAATCTTCAGCCCCTGCCCCAACAGCCAGCGCAGATGGCTCGCCTGCTGGTTCAGCAGCTTGGTGCACTCCGCCAGGCTGAGACTGGCGCCAATCACGGTATAGAAGACCTTGGCGACAGACAGATCACGTACCACCCGGACCTCCTGGATGGTGACCATGCCAAGGCCCGGATCGCCGACCTCGCTACGGATCAGCTCTGCCAGGTCGCGCTGGATCTGTGCGCCAACCCGGTCGCTACGCTTAAAATCACGCGCCATGGCTTACTCGATCACCCGTGCCACTTCGGTGCGTTCGAATACCTCGATCTGGTCGCCTGGCTGCACGTCGTTGTAGTTCTTCACGCCGATACCGCACTCGGTGCCCGCCTTGACCTCACTGACATCGTCCTTGAAGCGACGCAGCGACTCTAGTGAGCCTTCGTAGATCACCACGTTGTCGCGCAGCACGCGGATCGGATTGTTGCGCTTGACTGTACCCTCGGTGACCATGCAGCCGGCGATGGCACCGATTTTGGAGTTGCGAAACACGTCGCGCACCTCGGCCATACCAATGATCTCCTCACGGATCTCCGGTGAGAGCATACCGCTGAGGGCCTTTTTCACATCATCAATGATCTCGTAGATGATGCTGTAGTAGCGCATGTCGATGCCCTGCTCCTCCACCACCCGGCGCGCGCCGGCATCGCCACGCACGTTGAAGCCGATGATAATGGCGCCGGAAGTGACCGCCAGGTTGGCGTCCGATTCGGTGATGCCACCAACGCCGGAGGCGACCACCCGCACCTTCACCTCGTCGGTGGAGGTCTTCACCAGGGACTCTTTAAGCGCCTCTACCGAGCCCTGCACGTCTGCCTTGAGGATAACGTTGAGGGTCTGGGTCTCACCCTCGGCCATCTTGCTGAACATCTCATCGAGCTTGGCCGCCTTCTGGGCTGCCAGGCGGGTATCGCGCTGACGCTCATGACGCAGTTCGGCTAGCTCGCGGGCGCGCCGTTCATCGCTCATCACGCGCATGTCGTCACCCGCTTCGGGGGTGCCGGAGAGACCCAACACCACCACCGGGATCGAGGGACCGGCCGACTTCACTGAGCGGCCATTCTCGTCGAACATGGCACGCACCCGGCCGAACTCCCGACCCGAGACGATCATGTCGCCGCGCTTGAGGGTACCGGAACGTACCAGCACAGTAGCCACCGGACCGCGCCCCTTATCAAGGGAGGATTCGACGATGGAGCCAACAGCCGGGCCGTCAGCCACTGCCTTCAGCTCCAGTACCTCCGACTGCAGCAGGATCGCGTCGAGCAGTTCGTCGATACCCTCACCGGTCTTTGCAGAGACCCGTATAAACTGGGTATCGCCACCCCACTCCTCGGGAATCACCTCCTCCTGGGAGAGTTCCTGGATCACCCGGTCGGGGTTAGCATCCTCTTTGTCGATCTTGTTGATCGCCACGATCAGCGGCACCTCAGCAGCCTTGGCGTGCTGGATTGCCTCTTTGGTCTGTGGCATCACGCCGTCATCGGCAGCCACCACCAGGATTACGATATCTGTGACCTTGGCGCCGCGGGCACGCATCGCGGTAAAGGCCGCGTGGCCGGGGGTATCGAGGAAGGAGACGGTACCTTTCTTGGTATCCACATGGTAGGCACCGATGTGCTGGGTGATGCCGCCGGCTTCGCCCGCCGCCACCCGGCTGGTGCGGATGTAATCGAGCAACGAGGTCTTACCGTGATCGACATGGCCCATGATGGTAACCACCGGCGGGCGTGTCACCGCCTCGCCCAGCATCTCGCTATCTTCATCCGCGCTCAGTAGCTCCGCCTCGACATCCTCGTCCTTCTGTTCGACCGGAGTATGCCCCAGCTCTTCCACCACCAGCACGGCGGTATCCCGGTCGAGCGGCTGATTGATGGTGACCATCATGCCCATCTTCATCAGCACCTTGATCACCTCGGCCGCCTTCAACGCCATGCGCTGAGCCAGTTCCGCCACGGCAATGCTCTCTGGGATCAGTACCTCACGCACCACCGGTGCAGTGGGGCGCTGGAAGCCATGCTCCTGATTCTCCGGCGCCGCCCCCTGACGTCCGCGCCGACGCGCTCCAGGCGGCTGCCTCTTTTTGCGCTTGCCGCGTTTGTCTGCTGAAACATGCAGCTCTTTGCGGGCGAAGCGGGAATCTTTACCCGGACCTTTGCTCTCGGCCGGTTTTTTGGGCTCACTCCGTGGCTTAGCGGTACGCCCGGCCTCTTTCTGCTTTCGCGCCTCCTCTTCCTGGCGCTTCAGCTCAGCCTGTTTGCGCTGCTCTTCTTCGGCAGCCAGGCGAAGCTTTTCCTCTTTCTGGCGCAACTCTTCCGCCGCTTTTGCCTCCTGTTCCGCCTTGAGACGGCCTGCCGCCTCTTCGGCGTGCAGCCTCTCCTGCTCAGCATTACGCCGCGCCAAGGCCTCAGCCTCGATCTTGGCCTGCTCGGCCGCCTGTGCCTCGAGCGCCTTACGCGCCTCTTCAGCCTCTTTCAGGGCGGCTTCGCTGGTCTCTACCGCACTGCGTTTCACATAGGTGCGCTTCTTGCGCACCTCCACGCTGACGGTTTTACTGGCACCGACAGGCGCTCTCCGACTCGGGGTGCTGCGTCCACTTGCCGTGGGCTGGCGCAGTTCGCTCACGGTTTTGCGTCGCAGCGTCACCTTGCTCGGCGAGCTGACAATCGACTTCCCCTGTTTGCCATGGCTTTTGCGCAGATGGCTGAGCAGGCGCGATTTTTCCTCATCGCTAATCGGGTCGTCGAGACCTTTGGCCTGAATACCGGCATCGACCAGCTGTCCCAACAGACGATCTGCGGGGATACCAACCACCTTTGCAAGCTGCGCTACGGTTACTTCGCTCATTTATTCAGGCCTCTCGGGTTTGCCTTTCCTTCGTGTTGCTGTGCAACTTGTTCTCATTGTCGCCCAGACTACTCTGCGTCTTCGAACCAGGGCGCACGCGCGGTGATGATCAGCTTGCCAGCCCGCTCTTCATCCATACCTTCGACATCCATCAGGTCATCCACCGACTGTTCCGCCAGATCCTCCATGGTGGCGATGCCGTGGCTCGCCAGCAGATAGGCCAGGTCCTTGTCCATACCGTCCATTGTCAACAGGTCTTCGGCCGGCTCGGCAAACGCCTCTTCCTTGGCGATCGCCTTGGTCAGCAGTACATCCTTGGCGCGGTTGCGCAGCTCGTCTACCAGATCATCATCGAACTCTTCGATGCCCAGCATCTCTTCGATCGGCACATAGGCCACCTCGTCAACGCTGGTGAAGCCCTCCTGCACCAGAATGGTGGCGACATCCTCGTCCACACCAAGATGCTCCATAAAGGCTTCGATGAAGCCGCGCGACTCCTGATCGCTCTTCTCTGCCGCCTGGGCCTCGTCCATCACGTTGAGCTCCCAGCCGGTCAGCTGGCTGGCCAGGCGTACATTCTGTCCGCCCCGCCCGATCGCCTGGGAGAGGTTCTCCTCGCTGACCGCCACATCCATGGCGTGCCGATCCTCATCGACTACGATGGATACTACATCCGCCGGCGACATAGCGTTGATCACGAACTGCGCAGGGTTATCGTTCCATAGGATGATATCAACCCGCTCGCCGTTGAGCTCGTTGGAGACCGCCTGCACTCGCGAACCGCGCATGCCGACACAGGCGCCAACCGGGTCGATGCGTGAGTCGAGGGCCTTAACCGCGATCTTGGCACGCAGACCGGCGTCGCGGGCAGCGCCGCGGATCTCGATCAGCCCCTCGCCGACCTCGGGCACCTCCAGCTTGAAGAGTTCGATCAGCAGTTCCGGCATAGTGCGGCTGACAAACAGCTGCGGCCCGCGGACCTCAGAGCGGATCTCGTAGAGATAGCCGCGGATGCGATCGCCTACCCGCACCGCCTCTTTCGGGATCATGTGTTCACGACCGATGAAGGCCTCAGCGTTGCCACCAAGATCGAGAAATACGTTGCCGCGGTCGACCCGTTTGACCACGCCGGTGACCAGTTCGCCCTTGCGGTCTTCATAGGCGGCCACAACCTTGGCACGCTCGGCTTCGCGCACCTTCTGCACGATCACCTGTTTGGCGGCCTGGGCGGCAATGCGGCCAAACTCAATTGAGTCGATCTCTTCTTCGATGAAGTCACCGATCTGGATGTCGGGCTGCTGCTCTTTGGCTGCGTCGAAGATGATCTGACGTAGTGGCGCATCCGGTTCATCACTAGAGTAGTCCTCCACCACTTCCCAGCGGCGAAAGCTCTCGTAGTCACCACTGGTGCGGTCGATCTCGACCCGGACCAGAATATCGTCGCCGTTTTTCTTGCGCGTAGCGGATGCCAGGGCGGCTTCAATCGCCTCGAAGATAATTACCTTCTCCACGCCCTTTTCATTCGAAACAGCGTCAACAACCAGCAGAATTTCTTTACTCATCTGTTGTTACCCAATTCAGAATTCCGGTATCAAACGGGCTGAATCTATCTCATCCAGCGGAATGGCGTGCTGCTTGCCATCCTCTTCCAGCAGGATAGTGTTGCCTTCCAAACCGCACAGCGTTCCGCTGAAGCGGCGCTGATTGCCTATCTTCATGCGAGTTTTCACACGAACCCGCTGGCCTTTGAATCGCTCAAAGTCTGCCGCTTCAAACAGCGGCCGATCGAGACCCGGCGAGGAAACCTCCAGGTCATACTTCTCCTTGATCGGATCCTCTACATCGAGCACACCACTCACCTGGTGACTCACCTGGGCGCAATCATCGACATTGATGCCCTGCTCATGATCGATGTAGATGCGCAGCAGCAGATTGCCTCTTGGGCCACTGGTCGACTCGACACCCACCAGTTCATAGCCGAGCAAGTCGACCTCCTGGCGAATCAGTTGAATCAGTTTATCCGGTGCTGAGCGCATTTATTCTCCGCAATAAAAAATGGGCTCAAGGCCCATTCCAGCTGACTTCGACCCACCGCCGAAGATGCATGTTGCAGTTGCTGCATCTCCCTCTGGCCGTCCTGGGCGATCGGTGTCGAAAATAAAAAAACCCCGTAAAACGGGGTTTTTTATTATGTGGTAGCGGGGGCAGGATTTGAACCTACGACCTTCGGGTTATGAGCCCGACGAGCTACCAGACTGCTCCACCCCGCATCAACGCCGCGAATACTACTTCGATTGGTGCCCCATGGCAAGAACTATTTCACAATTATTAGCCCCAAGCAGTAGTGTCCCCCTTTTCATGTCAGTAGTTGACAGAACTATTTTACAATCCGGGAATCATCCGCCAATTGCACTGTTACAGATCGAGAGCAATCCTGCAGGGAACAGGCCAAGCAGCAGCACCGCCAGTCCATTCAGCGACAGTACGATCTGTGTATCCGCACCCACAACGAGTGGGTGCTCATCAACCGGCTTGTCGAAGTACATCAGCTTAATTATGCGGATATAGTAGAAGGCGCCAATGATCGAGAAGAAAACGCCTACCACAGCCACCCAGGTGAGATCAACACTGATCACAGCATCCAGCACGAACAGTTTAGCGAAGAAACCGACTGTCGGCGGTACCCCGGCCATCGAGAACATCAGCAACAGCATCATCGCAGCGAACCAGGGATTGCGCTGGTTGAGGCCCTTGAAATCATCCAGATTCTCGGCCTCGAATCCGCGCCGACTCAGGGCAATGACGATACCGAATCCGCCTAACGACATGATCGCATAGACCAGAGTGTAGAACATCGCCGCGGTATAACCCTCGCTGGTACCTGCAAGTATACCCAACAGAATAAAGCCGACATGGGAGATGGTTGAATAGGCCAACATGCGCTTGATGTTGGTCTGCGCCACCGCCACCAGGTTACCTATGCCCATCGAGAGCACAGCCAAGATGACCAGCATCCCCTGCCAGCCCTGCATCCCGCCCTGCAGCCCCTGCATGCCGTTGAGGTCGGCCATGCCATCCACCAGCAGACGCATCGCCAGACCAAAGGCGGCGATCTTGGGCGCACTGCCAACAAACAGGGTCACTGCGGTGGGCGCGCCCTGGTAGACATCCGGCACCCACATATGGAAAGGCACCGCCCCCAGCTTGAAGGCCAAACCGATCACCACGAATACCAGGCCAAAGATCAGCACTATGTTGTTCGGTTCAACGCCCTTGAGGGCCACCGCCAACTCATCGAAACGCAACGTGCCGGTGGCGCCATAGACCATCGAGATACCGTAGAGCAGCATCCCGGAGGCGATCGCACCCAGCACAAAATATTTCATCGCCGCCTCGGCGCCGTCTTTGCTGTCGCGATTAAAGGCGACCAACGCATACAGTGAGAGCGAGAGCAGCTCGAGACCGAGATAGACCACCAGAAAACTGTTGGCGGAGACCATAATGCTCATGCCAAGCACCGCAAACAGCCCCAAAGTATAGAACTCGCCCTTGAACAGGCCGCGCTGGCGCAGATAGTCCTTGGCATAGAGGAAGGCCACCAGACTGACCAGGTAGATCGCCACCTTCAGTACGTCCGCCATCGGATCACGCACATAGGAACCATCGAAGACGATCTCGACGCCCCCGCCAGAGACGCCTATAGCGACCGCAGCGCCGACAATCAGACCAAACTGAGTGATCGCATAGCTAACGATGCGGTGCTCATCCTTAAGATAGAGATCCACCACCAGCACTACGCAGGCCAGGGTCAGAATAACAATCTCCGGCAGGACCGGAACCAGTGTGGCTAAATCAAAATGCATCTGATGCTACCCGTGCGGATTACCCGATCAGAGTTTAGAGACCGAAATATGTTGCAGGAGATTGACGATGGAGGCGTCCATCACCTCCACCAGCGGCGCCGGCCAGAGCCCCAGGATCAACACCGCCACTGCCAGCGTACCAAGCACGACCAACTCGCGGCGATTCATATCCTGCAGCCCGGCAACACCTTCGCTCTCGACCGTGCCGAACACCACCCGTTTCACCATCCACAAGGTGTAAGCCGCGCCGATGATCAGCGTGGTCGCCGCCAGGAAGGCATACCAGAAGTCGGCCTGGAAGCTGGCCAGAATCACCATGAACTCGCCGACGAAACCGGAGGTGCCAGGCAGACCTGCATTGGCCATGGCAAAGAAGACCATGAAGGCGCCAAACACCGGCATGGTGTTGATCACACCACCGTAGTCGCCGATCTCACGGCTGTGCAGTCGATCGTAGAGAACCCCCACGCAGAGGAACATCGCCGCTGAGATAAAGCCGTGGGAGACCATCTGCACCATGCCACCCTCAACACCGAGGATTGCACCGGAGGCATCGCTGGAACCAGAAGATATGGTGAAGACGATGAAGAAGCCGAGGGTGACAAACCCCATATGGGCGATCGACGAATAGGCGATCAGCTTCTTCATGTCCTGCTGTACCAGCGCAACAAAACCGATATAGACCACCGCGATCAACGACATACCGATGATCAGCCAGTCGAGTGTGTGACTGGCATCGGGTGTGATCGGCAGACTGAAGCGCAGGAAGCCATAGCCTCCGATCTTCAGCATGATCGCCGCCAGGATCACAGAACCGCCAGTGGGCGCCTCGACATGGGCATCCGGCAACCAGGTGTGGACCGGCCACATCGGCACCTTCACGGCAAACGCCAGCAGAAAGGCGATAAAGATCAGGATCTGTTCGTTCAGGCCCAGCTTGAGGTCATGAAAACCGAGGATCTCGAAACTGCCCGACTGAAAGAACATATAAATCAGTGCGACCAGCATGAAGACTGAGCCAAGAAAAGTGTAGAGGAAAAACTTGATGGTGGCGTAGACGCGATTCGGCCCACCCCAGACACCGATGATGACGAACATCGGAATCAGCATCGATTCCCAGAATACATAGAAGAGCATCGCATCAAGGGCAGAGAAGACGCCCACCATGACACCCTCCATGATCAGGAAGGCCGCCATGTATTGTGAGGGTTTGTACTGAATCACCTCCCAACCGGCGATCACCACTAGCGGGGTGATGAAGGTGGTCAACACGATCAACGGCATCGAGATGCCATCGACGCCCATGTAATACTCGATATTGAGCAGAGGGATCCAGGCAGCGCGCTCGACAAACTGCATCTCGGCGGTCGAGCTATCGAAGCCGAACCAGAGTGGCAGACTCACGATAAAGGTGAGCAGCGCAATGATCAGTGCAGTCCAGCGAGTTGCATTAGGTTCACGATCACCACTGGCGAGCACCACGGCGCCGCCGATGATAGGCAGCCAAACGGTAAGGCTGAGGATTGGCCAATCCGCAATCATGCTTTGTATCCTTCGTCTTCTTATACAATCACGAACCAGGTCAGCATCAGCAGCAGACCCAGAATCATGGCAATCGCATAGTGATAGAGGTAACCGGTCTGCACATGCCGCACCACACCGGCAATCCAGCCCACGCTGCGCGCTGATCCGTTGACCAGCAGGCCATCGATCAAAGTGCGGTCACCGACAAACCAGAACAGCTTACCGATCAGGCGGCTGCCACCGGCAAACACCAGCTGATAGGCCTCATCGAACCAGTACTTTTTATCCAGCAGAGTGTAGAGCGGCGCTGCCTTCGACTTGATCCGCTCGGCAATTGACGGATCCTTCATATAGATGTACCAGGCGGTGAGAAAACCACCCAGTGCCAACCAGAACGGCAGCCCCATCATGCCATGCAGGATAAAGCCTGCTGAACCGTGGAATTGCTCACCCATTTCGGCCAGCACATTATGCTGCGCTGACACATGCAGCACACCGCTGAACCAGTCACCAAACAGCATCGGTTCTATAGTCAGATAGCCGAGACCAACGGATGGGATCGCCAACAGAATCAGCGGTATCGTCACCACCTTTGGGGTCTCATGGATATGCTCTTTGGCATGTTCATCACGCGGCCCCTCGCCATGGAACACCAGAAAGAACATGCGGAAGCTGTAGAGCGCGGTGACAAACACCCCGGCCACCACCAGCAGATAGGCATAGCCTGCGCCCGCCACGCTGGAGTGGTGCACCGCTTCGATGATCGCATCTTTGGAGAAGAAGCCGGAGAAGCCGGGGAAACCGATCAGCGCCAGTGAACCGATCAGCGAGGTCCAGTAGGTGATCGGCATGTACTTCTTGATGCCACCCATGTTGCGGATATCTTGATCGTGATGCATACCGATGATCACAGAGCCGGCGGCAAGGAACAGCAGCGCCTTGAAGAAAGCGTGAGTCATCAGGTGGAAGATACCAGCGGCATAGGCCGATGCGCCCAGCGCCACCATCATGTAACCCAGCTGTGACAGGGTCGAATAGGCCACCACCCGTTTGATATCGTTCTGCACTATGCCGATCAGGCCAGTGAAGAAAGCGGTGGTGGCACCGATCACCAGCACAAAACTGAGCGCGGTCTCGGACAACTCATAGAGCGGCGACATACGCGCCACCATAAAGATACCGGCAGTGACCATGGTCGCAGCGTGGATCAACGCGGAGATCGGCGTCGGGCCTTCCATCGAGTCGGGCAGCCAGACATGCAGCGGCACCTGCGCCGACTTACCCATGGCGCCGATAAACAGCAAGATACCGATCGCCGACATCAGTGAGACACCGCCAAAGATATCGATCTGCTTGTCGGCAAAGCCCTTGCTTGGATCCATCGCCAGCTCGAACACCTCGCGATAATCGAGACTGCCGAAGTACATCACAATCGCGGCAATGCCGAGAATAAAGCCAAAGTCACCCACCCGGTTGACCAGGAACGCCTTCAGGTTGGCAAAGATTGCAGTCGGACGCACCGACCAGAAGCCGATCAGCAAATAGGAGACCAGGCCCACCGCCTCCCAGCCGAAGAACAGCTGCATGAAGTTGTTGGACATCACCAACATCAACATAGAGAAGGTGAACAACGAGATGTAGCTGAAGAAACGCTGGTAGCTATTGCGCCCGGCAAGACTCTCTTTCGGCCAGTTGTGCTCGTCATCCGCCATGTAACCGATGGTGTAGACATGCACGCAGAAGGAGACAAAGGTCACCACGCTGATCATCACGGCGGTCAGCTGATCAACCAGAAAGCCCACCTCCATGTTGATTCCGCCACTCACCATCCAGGTGTAAATCGGACCATTGAAAACCGCTTCAGCGTCGAGCGCAAAGCGCTTCAGAGTATAGAGCGACAGCAGCGCGGCGATGCCAACGCCCGCGGTGGTCACCCAGTGGGCACCCTTGCGACCGATACTGCCACCAAGGAAACCCGCGATAATGGCGCCCAACAGAGGAGCCAATACTATGATGAGGTATATATTTTCCATGGTTGTCTGTTTTCTACGCTATCCCCGGTCGAACGGTTCCCCGAACGCCCACTACAGCCCATTTGCAGAAATCTGCTCTGCACCTTGCCATTCTGATTCATGCGGAGCACGACATCGCGCACCCGCGCCGCACACTACCCCTTCAGGGCATCCATATCCTCAACATTGATGCTGCGCCTGCTGCGGAACAGCACCACCAGCAGCGCCAACCCGATCGCCGCCTCTGCTGCGGCCACCGTCAGGATAAAGAAGACGAACACCTGACCCGCGCTATCCCCGAGAAAATGGGAGAAGGCAACAAAGTTGATATTGACCGCCAACAGCATCAACTCGATACACATCAGCAGGATGATCACGTTCTTACGATTCAGGAAGATGCCTGCAATGCTCAGGGCAAACAGGATGGCACCCACTACAAGATAATCTGAAAGCGCTATCACAGACCCAACTCCTAACTCTTCTCTGCGTCCATCTGCACCATCCGCACCCGATCAGCACGCTTCACCACCACCTGTTGGGATGGATCGATGCTCTTGTTCTCGGGACGTTTACGCATGGTCAGTCTGATTGCAGCAATAATCGCCACCAGCAGGATCACCGCGGCAATCTCAAACGGATACATATAGACCGTGTAGAGCACGCTGCCGAGCTCCTCTGTATTGCTGTAGTCGGCTGCATGACGCGCAGGCGCTGCAAACTTCTCAAGACCAAAGTTCTGTGGTCCCACCACCAGCAACAGCTCTGCGCCCATCGCCACTGCCATCACCAGTCCGACCGGCAGATAGCGAATAAAGCCTGCCCGGAGGGTGGCGATCTCAATATCGAGCATCATCACCACAAACAGGAACAGCACCATCACCGCACCGACGTAGACCAGCACCAGGGTCATCGCGAGAAACTCCGCCTCCGCCAGCAGCCAGAGCCCGCTGGTTGCGACAAACGCAACGATCAAAAACAGCGCCGAGTGCACCGGATTACGCCGGGTGATCACCATCGTGGCGGCAAAGATCAGGAGCGCCGCCAAAACATAAAAGACAATCTTTTCAAAGGTCATCGGGGTCATCCAACCGGGTTGGCTAATCTTCCAGGCTCAGCGATATCTCGCCTGGGCCTCGATATCTGCTGCGAGCTGGGCCTCATACTTATCGCCCAGCGCCAGCAATTTCTGTTTTGTCATCACCGCATCTTCTCGGTTCTCAAAGTGATACTCGTAGATGCGGGTTTCGACGATCGCGTCCACCGGGCAGGACTCCTGACAGTAACCGCAGAAGATGCACTTGAACAGATCGATGTCGTAGCGTGTGGTGCGCCGCGAACCATCCTCACGGGGCGAAGCTTCGATAGTGATCGCCAGCGCCGGACAAGTCGCCTCACACAGCTTGCAGGCGATACAACGCTCCTCGCCGCTGGCATAGCGACGTTGCGCGTGCAGACCACGAAAGCGCGGCGAGACTGGCGCCTTCTCCTCCGGATACATCACCGTGAACTTGCGCTTAAACAGGTAGCGTCCGGTCAGCCGCAAGCCACGCAACAGCTCCAGCAGGAACAGGCTCTTGAAATAGTTGGTCAGTGCATTCATTGGTCAGAGCCTCTCAATCGAACCACCAGGGGAGCTGATAGACCACCGCCAGACCCACCACTGCGATCCAGACGATGGTGATCGGGATGAACACTTTCCAGCCGAGCCGCATGATCTGGTCATAGCGGTAACGCGGAAAGGTCGCACGCAACCATAGAAACAGAAACATGAAGAACGCGGTCTTAAACACCAACCAGACAAAACCAGGCACCCAGTCGAACAGCGCACCGAGCACCGGCCAGCCTTCAAAGGGGGAGAGCCAGCCACCCATGAACATCAGCGCGGTCAGCGCCGAGATCAGGATCATGTTGGCGTACTCGGCGAGAAAGAAGGCAGCAAACGTCATGCCCGAATAGTCGATATGAAACCCCGCCACGATCTCCGACTCACCCTCCGCTACGTCGAATGGCGCACGGTTCGACTCTGCCACGCCGGAGATTACATAGACCACAAACAGCGGCAACAATGGCAGCCAGAACCAGGAGAAGAGCCCGCCGTGCTGGGCATTGACGATGGCGCCCAGATTCAGGCTACCCGCCGCCACCAGCACGCCCACCAGAGCAAAGCCCATGGCGATCTCGTAGGAGACGATCTGCGCTGCGGAGCGCATTGCGCCAAGAAAGGCATATTTTGAGTTGGAGGCCCAACCGGCGATGATCACACCGTAGACCCCCAGCGAGGTCATCGCCAGGATATAGAGCAGACCGGCATTGATATTCGCCAGCACCAGCTCCTCACTGAACGGAAACACCGCCCAGGCGGCCAGTGCCGGCCCCAGAAACAGCGCCGGCGCAATCACGAACAAGATCTTGTTGGCGCTGCTCGGGATGACGATCTCTTTGAACATCAGCTTGACCGCGTCGGCGATCGGCTGCAGCCAGCCCTTCGGCCCGACCCGGTTGGGGCCGACACGCACCTGCATGTAGCCGATGATCTTGCGCTCGGCATAGGTGAAGTAGGCCACCAGCAACATCAGCGGCGCAACGATCGCCACGATCTTCAGCAGGGTCCAGATCAGGGTCTGCAACCCCGCCGGCAGGAGTTCCCAGATGCTGATAAAAAATTCCATCGCTTACGCCTTCTCCAGGGTCACTTCGCCAAACTGTGGGCCCAGCGCCTGCGTGCCCTCCAGCCCGCTTGGAATCCAGACACATCCAGCGGGAACCCGTTCATCCACCTGCAACAGCAACTCGGCCCGGTTACCGTTCTGATCAGCGACCACCGAGGCGCCATCCTCCAGCCCGGCCTGACGCGCCACCTTACCATTCACGCGAATCAGCGCCGCTCGGGCATCCCCGGTCTGCTGCAACGATTTGGCCTGGCGCACCAGCAGATCAGAAGCGTAGATCGGCACCTCACCGACTCGCATCAGGCTACTGCCGCCACTTGCCAGCTCCACCGACTCGACTCTGCCAACCTGGTTATCAGGGATCGCACCGTCGCACACTGCAGCCAGCTCGTCGCGCACCTCTTCACAAGCGGTGTAGTCAAAGCCCTGCAGATCAAGCAGATTGCCCAAAACCCGCAATACCTTCCAAGCCGGACGTGCCTCGCCCTGTGGCTTGACCGCACCACGGAACGACTGCCACTCGCCCGCCGCATTCACATAGCTACCGGCGGTCTCGGCGAAAGCTGCCACCGGCAGCTGGATATCGGCACAGCTGTCGAGAGAGGCCGTGCGATGGGTGGTCAGCGCCACCACCAGATCAGCGCTCTTCAGAGCTGACTGGGCGACAGCCGGATCCCAGCAGTCTGCCGCCGGCTCCACACCCATCAGCAGATAGGCCTTGAGCGGCAGTTTGAGCATCTTCAGCGCATCGTTGCCAGAATCCGCAGCACGTTTCGCGCCGGGCAGTAGATGGGGCGCCGCACCCGCCAGCCGGGCCCCCACACTGTTGGCGGCGGCGGGGACCAACGCGAGCTTCGCCGCTGCCGCTTCAGCCACTGCCGCGGCGAGTCCACAGAGGATGGAGTAGTCGGGATGCGCCGAGGCCAGGGCGCCCAACATTACGCATGCATTGTTGGCCTGCTTCAGGGCGTTCGCTGCAGCCTTGGCAGCCTCATCCGCCTTGGCAGCCTTGATCAACTTGCCCAGAGCGCCATCCGTGGAGGCACCCAGCGCACCGGCGATAGCCGCCAGCCTACTGACCATCTCTGCCGGGCTGCAGACCTGTTGCTCGGCGACATAGTTCAGGTCCAACTGCAGCGGCGTGATGTAGCGGATATCCGCCCCATCCAACACCGCCTTGCGCAGGCGGTGCCCGAGAATCGGTTGTTCTTTACGTAGATTGCAGCCGACCAGCAGCGCCGCATCGAGCTGTTCAAGATCAGCGATCGGCATGCCCAGCCAAGCCAGTTCAGGCTCGGCGCCATCCAGGCGGAAATCGCCCTGGCGCAGGCGGTGGTCGATATGATTGCTGCCGAGACCACGAGTGATCTTCTGCGCCAGGTAGAGCTCTTCAAGCGTCGATGTGGGCGACACTAGGCTGCCGATCTGATCGCCACTGCCCACCTCACGCAGGCCCGCGGCCGCCATCTCCAGCGCCATCTCCCAGCTGCTCTCCTGCCACTCGCCATTCTTCTTCACCATCGGGCTGGTAAGGCGATTGTCGCTGTTCAGCCCTTCGTAGCTGAAGCGGTCGCGATCGGAGATCCAACTCTCGTTGATCGACTCGTTGTCGCGCGGATGGACCCGCATCACGCGGTTACCACGCAGATGCAGGTTGATATTGGAACCCACTGCGTCGTGGGGTGCGATGCCTTCGACTTGGACCAATTCCCAAGCGCGGGCGGAGAAGCGAAAGGGTTTGGAGGTCAGCGCGCCCACCGGGCAGAGATCGATGATGTTACCGGAGAGCTCCGAATCGACAGTCTTCGCCACATAGGTACCGATCACCATGTGCTCACCGCGACCGGTGGCACCCAGTTCGCGGATGCCGGCGATCTCGTCACCGAAGCGCACACAGCGCGTACAGTGGATGCAGCGGGTCATATCGGTGGCGATCAGCGGACCAATATCCTTCTGCGGCACCACCCGCTTGCCCTCGGCAAAGCGGGAGACATCACTGCCGTAGCCCATCGCCACGTCCTGCAGCTCACACTCACCACCCTGGTCACAAATTGGGCAATCGAGCGGATGGTTGATCAGCAGAAACTCCATGGTGCCCTTCTGCGCTGCCAGCGCCTTGGGCGAGCGGGTCTGCACCTTCATGCCATCCATTACCGGCGTGGCGCAAGCTGGCATCGGCTTGGGGGCGTTTTCCACCTCCACCAGACACTGGCGGCAGTTGGCGGAGATCGACAGTTTTTTGTGATAACAGAATCGAGGGATGCTGATGCCTGCCTCATCGGTGACTTCGATGAGCATCGCGCCGGGCTTCACCTGCAGCGGCTGGCCGTTCACCTCGATGGTTACCATGGATTCCTCAGTCATTGGCGTGCTTCGTCCCTTTACTGAGTCTGGCCATTACCGACCATGCATCTCTGATGATCGATGTGGTATTGGAATTCATCCCGGAAGTACTTGAGCATGCCCTGCACCGGCATTGCTGCCGCATCGCCCAAGGCGCAGATGGTGCGTCCGGCGATCTTCGCAGCCACATCATCCAGCAGATCCAGATCCTCCTGGCAACCCTTGCCGTTCTCGATCCGGCTCACCACTCGATAGAGCCAGCCGGTGCCTTCCCGGCAGGGGGTGCACTGACCGCAGGACTCTTCATGGTAGAAGTAGGACATGCGTTCCAGCACCCTGACCATGCAGTTGGTGTCGTCGAGCACGATTACCGCGCCTGAGCCCAACATCGAACCGGCGTTGGCGATGGCATCGTAGTCCATGGTCAGATCCATCATCATCTCGCCGGGGATGACCGGCGAGGAGGAACCGCCGGGGATCACCGCCTTGATCTTGCGCCCATCCTTCATGCCACCGGCCATCTCCAACAGCTCAGAGAAGGGGGTGCCCATGGGGATCTCGAACACACCGGGGTTGTTCAGATTGCCGGAGATGGAGAAGAGTTTGGAACCGCCGCTGTTCTTTACGCCCACGTCAGCGAACCACTTACCGCCCTTCTCCAGGATCATCGGGATCGAGGCGAGGGATTCGGTATTGTTGATGATGGTGGGTCGGCCGTAGAGACCAAAGTGGGCCGGAAACGGCGGCTTGAAGCGCGGCTGCCCCTTTTTACCCTCGATCGACTCGAGCAGCGCGGTCTCCTCACCGCAGACGTAGGCACCCGCGCCAAGGTGGGCGTGCAGTTCAAAGTCAAAGCCGGAACCGAACAGATCCTCACCGAGCAAGCCGGCTGCGCGGGCCTCTTCCAGGGCCGCCTCGAAACGTTCGTAAGGTTCCCAGAACTCACCTCGGATGTAATTGTAGCCGCAGGTAGCGCCGATGCAGTAGCCGGCGATGATCATGCCCTCGATCAGCTGATGCGGGTTGTAGCGCAGGATGTCGCGATCCTTGAAGGTACCTGGCTCGCCCTCGTCCGAGTTGCAAACCACATATTTCTGACCCGGTGCGTTGCGGGTGATAAAGCTCCACTTCAGACCGGTGGGAAAGCCCGCGCCGCCACGGCCGCGCAGACCGGATTGCTTTACCTCTTCGATGAGCTGTTCGGGCGGTGTCTTCTCTTTGAGGATCTTCTTCAGTACCTCATAGCCGCCACGGCTCTGGTACTGCTCCAGTAGCCAGGGACGCTCCTGATCGAGGTTACGTAAACAGACTTCGTTCGCCATCCGCCTACTCCAGCCCATCGAGGATCGAATCGACGATCTCGGGGGTAAGGTTTTCGTAATACTGTCGTCCGATCTGCATCATCGGTGCGCCACCGCAGGCACCCAGGCACTCCACCTCTTTCAGAGTGAAGCGGCCATCTTCAGTGGTCTGCCCGAGACCGATGCCGAGACGTTTCTCCAGATGCTCGACGATGCGATCGGAGTTGTTGATCATGCAGGAGACGTTGGTGCAGATGCAGATCTTATGCTTGCCGACCGGTTTCAGCTCATACATCGAGTAGAAAGTCGCCACCTCGTAGACCGCAATCGGCGCCATATCGAGATAGGCAGCCACGTCGTCCATCAGCGCAGTGGTCAGCCAGCCGCCATTGGCGTCCTGGACGATACGCAGTGCGGCCATCACTGCAGACTGCCTCCACTCCGCCGGGTATTTTGCTACCCAACGGTCGATCTCTTCTCGCACCTCAGAGGAGAAGAGTTCCACTTTGTTGTTTGCTTCTGTCGTGCTCATTTCACAGCTCTAGCGGTCGATCTCACCAAAGACCACGTCCATGGTGCCGATCACAGCCACCACATCCGCAAGCATATGCCCCTTAACCATCTCATCCATCGCGGCGAGGTGGGCAAAACCCGGCGCACGAATCTTCAGACGGTAGGGCTTATTGGCACCGTCAGAAATGATGTAACAGCCGAATTCGCCTTTGGGTGCCTCCACCGCAGCGTAGACTTCACCGGCTGGTGGGCAATAGCCTTCGCTGAATAGCTTGAAGTGGTGGATCAACCCCTCCATATCGCCCTTCATGTCAGACCGGCTCGGCGGCGCAATCTTGTGATCGTCGACCATCACCGGCCCCGGGTTGTTGCGCAGCCATTCGACGCACTGCTTGATGATACGGTTGGACTGGCGCAACTCTTCGATGCGCACCAGATAACGGTCATAGCTATCGCCGGTGACACCCACCGGGATATCGAAATCGACCTTATCGTAGGCGGCGTAGGACTGCTTCTTGCGCAGATCCCACTCAACTCCTGAACCGCGCAGCATCGGCCCCGTAAAACCCAACTGCAGCGCCCGTTCCGGCGAGACCACACCAATCCCGACGGTGCGCTGTTTCCAGATCCGGTTGTCGGTCAACAGGGTCTCATACTCGTCGACCAGGGCTGGGAAGCGATCGGCGAAATCCCCGATGAAGTCGAGCAGCGAACCCTGCCGAGCCTCATTGCGCCGGCCCACGTCGCGGCCGGTGGTCCACTGACTCTGCTGGTACTGCGGCATCTGATCCGGTAGATCGCGATAGACGCCACCCGGGCGATAGTAGGCGGCGTGCATACGCGCGCCGGAGACCGCCTCGTAGCAGTCCATCAGATCCTCACGTTCACGAAAGGCGTAGAGGAAGACCGTCATCGCGCCAACATCGAGCGCATGGGTGCCGAGCCACATCAGATGGTTGAGGATGCGGGTAATCTCGTCGAACATGGTGCGGATATACTGCGCACGCAGTGGCACCTCCACCCCCAGCAACTTCTCGATGGCCAGCACATAGCCGTGCTCGTTACACATCATCGAGACGTAGTCGAGGCGGTCCATGTAGGGAATGCTTTGGTTATAGGGCTTGGACTCTGCCAGCTTCTCGGTGGCGCGATGCAGTAGACCAATGTGCGGATCGGCGCGCTCGATCACCTCGCCGTCCATCTCCAGCACCAGGCGCAATACGCCGTGGGCAGCCGGGTGCTGGGGACCAAAGTTCAGGGTGTAGTTGCGAATCTCAGGCATCAGCGGAGTCCTGCTGTTCAGGCGATTCACCGGCAGCGCTGCTGCTGTTGCTGTTGCGAACCACGCGGGGCACCAGGGTGCGTGACTCGATACTCACCGGCTCGTAGATAACACGCTGCTGCTCGGGGTCGTAACGCATCTCGACCTGACCAATGAGAGGAAAATCTTTACGGAACGGATGGCCGATAAAACCGTAGTCGGTGAGGATGCGACGCAGATCGGGATGTCCATCGAAGAGGATGCCATAGAGATCGAAGGCCTCGCGTTCGAACCAGTCAGCGCCTCGCCATACCTCGACCACAGAAGGCACCACGGGCTGCCCAGTATCACCAAACACGCGCAGCCGCAGCCGCATGTTATTGGTCACCGAAAGCAGATGGTAGACAACGGCGAAACGTTCCTCGGCATCTAACTGAAGCTCTGCATCCCGCTGGACACCGCGCCCAAAACCCTGCGCTGAGGCCTGCTCGGTCTGCCATTCGCCCTGACCGTAAGTCGAGTAGTCGACACCACAGACGTCGATGACCTCTTCGAAACGAAATACATCTTCGTCACGCAGCGCAACGGCAACTTCGAGCAGCCGTTGCCGCGGCACCCGCATTGTCACCTCACCAAGGGTATGCACGACGTCGCATCCCAGCGCGGAGAAACGCTCCTCGAGATCCCCAACCAATCCTTGGAGGCGCAGCTGCATCGGTGATTGCTCGTTAGAACTCATATCCTCTCCACCTAGCGGGCGATCGTACAGGTACGCCGAATCTTATCCTGCAACTGGATTATCCCGTACAGCAGCGCCTCCGCGGTGGGCGGACAGCCAGGCACGTAAATATCCACCGGCACCACGCGGTCGCAGCCACGCACCACCGCGTAGGAGTAATGATAGTAGCCACCACCGTTGGCACAGGAACCCATGGAGATCACCCAACGCGGCTCGGCCATCTGGTCGTAGACCTTGCGCAGCGCCGGCGCCATCTTGTTGACTAGAGTACCGGCAACGATCATCACGTCAGACTGACGGGGACTGGGGCGAAATACGATGCCAAAGCGATCCATATCGTAACGGGCTGCAGCCGCATGCATCATCTCTACCGCACAGCAGGCGAGGCCAAACGTCATTGGCCAGAGCGATCCGGTACGCGCCCAGTTGATCAGCTTATCGGCTGTCGTGGTGATCACGCCCTCTTCAAGGATGCCTTCTATTCCCACTCGAGCGCTCCCTTCTTCCATTCATAGATGAAGCCGATGACCAGGATACCGAGAAACAGCATCATCGCCAGGTAGCCGACCATGCCGATCTTCTCCAGCACCACAGCCCAGGGGAATAGGAAGGCAATCTCCAGATCGAAGATTATGAAGAGGATCGCCACCAGATAAAAACGCACATCAAACTTCATGCGCCCATCTTCAAAGGCCTCGAAACCACACTCATAGGGTGACAGCTTCTCGCTATCGGGCTTGCGCGTTCCCAACAGGAAACCCATACCGATAACCACAGCCCCTATCACGATCGCCACCCCAACAAAGATCAGGATGGGCAAATAGTTTTCTAGCATTATTATGCCGCCCCCTCCGGACGATCAGCCTTTCGTTTTGCACGAACTATCTGGGGCGAAAAGTCTAAAGCAGACACCCCCCTCTGTCAAGCTAGTCACTTTATATATTTTCTTTAATATCAATTAGTTATACCGCTTTTGCTGGCATAAAAAAACGGTGTCACCGAGACTCCGATGATACCGTTCAGAGATGGTGCCGATGGCCGGATTTGAACCGGCACGGCTTACGCCACTACCCCCTCAAGATAGCGTGTCTACCAATTCCACCACATCGGCAAATTTTGTCTTACTCGCCCCCTGCAGGCTTAGGAACATCTGCTTCAAGCGCCGCGGGCACAGGAACATCTGCTTCAGGCGCTGCAGGCGTAGCCACCACTGGCAGATCCGAGGCACTCTCCTGCTGCTCGATAACCGCTGCCGGCGCATCACCAACCGCATCCATCAAACCCTCAGGCTCGCGCTTCTGGCTGGCAAAAACGGCCAGCGCGATACTGGTAATAAAAAACAGCGCCGCCAGCAGCGCTGTCGCCCTGGAGAGGAAGGATGCCGAACCCTGTGCGCCAAACACAGTGGCAGAGGCTCCACTACCAAAGGCGGCACCCGCATCCGCGCCCTTGCCATGCTGCATCAGCACCAGCCCTATCAGGCCGATGGCAAGAAACAAATGAAAAACTACCAGTATCGTCTGCATTATTTGATTCGTCGTTACCGCAACACTTAATTGGCAGCGGTGCAAATACCCAGAAAATCCTCGGCAACCAAGGACGCACCACCGATCAGACCACCATCGATATCCGGCTTGCCAATCAACTCTTTGGCATTACCAGGCTTCATCGAGCCACCGTAGAGGATCCGCATACCCTCGGCAACCTCGGCACTCTTCTCCGCGATCCGTCCGCGGATAAAGGCATGCACATCCTGCGCCTGCTCAGGAGTCGCCGTCTTGCCGGTGCCGATTGCCCAGACCGGCTCATAGGCGATCACGCCACATGCCAGTCCATCCACGCCCACCAGATCGATGACCGCATCGAGCTGACGTGCGCAAACATCCTCGGTGATGCCCTGCTCACGCTCCTCAAGGGTCTCACCGACACAGAGGATCGGCACCAGACCGCCAGCGCGCGCGGCGGCGAACTTCTTCGCCACCAGCTCGTCGCTTTCGCCGTGATAGCTACGGCGCTCGGAGTGACCGACGATCGCATACTTGCAGCCAAAGTCATTCAGCATGGAACCGGCAATCTCACCAGTATAGGCGCCAGAGACCTCGACAGAGAGATCCTGACCACCCCAGCTGATGGCGCTGCCATCCAGCAACTTCTGAACCTCAGGAATAAAGACGTAGGGCGGGCAGACCGCCACCTCAGCATTGCTCACGGCATCGATACCCGACTTGAGGCCTTCGAGCAGCTCCCGGACACTCTCCAGAGAACCGTTCATTTTCCAGTTGCCTGCAACCAGAGGCTTACGCATCTTCCTGAACTCCTGCTACTGAATAAGGCGCGCTAGCTTACAGCCCAGCGCCTGCAAAATCAACGACGAAACGGCTTTTTTCAAGCCTGTTTCGGGCCTGAGCTATGTTGCCAAACACCCTCCGACCAGCCATGGGGACTCCGACAAGATTCAGGCCGACTCCCGCACCACATCAGCCAGCCGCTGCCCCAGATCGAGGATCTGCTGCTCGTCCTGGCCCTCCAACATCACGCGGATCAGCGGCTCGGTACCTGAGGGCCGCAGCAGCACCCGACCCCGCTTGCCCAGCTCCACCTCGACCTCTCGCACACTCCGCTCGATCGTCTCCGAGCCCATCACCTCGGCCGCCGGGCGTTCGCCCAGGCGCACATTGATCAGCGTCTGCGGGTATTTACCCATACCGGATGCCAGCTCACGCAACGACCGGCCAGTCTGTTTGATCTCCGCCAGCACCTGCAGCGCCGAGACGATACCATCACCGGTCGTGGTGCGATCAAGGCAGATGATATGCCCCGACTGCTCGCCGCCCAGCAGCCAACCCTTCTTCTTCAGCTTCTCCATGATGTAGCGATCACCCACGTTGGTCCGCTCGAACACCACGCCTTGATCCTTCAGGGCATTTTCCAGACCAAGATTGCTCATCAGGGTACCGACCACGGCCCCTTTGAGCATACCTTCGCGCAGCCGCGAGCAGGCGATAATGTAGAGGATCTCATCACCATCGACCTCCGTACCCTCGTCATCGACCATGATCAGCCGGTCACCATCACCATCCAGCGCGATACCCAGATCAGCCTGGTTATCGAGCACTGCCTGGCTGAGATATTCCGGGTGGGTCGAGCCGACGCCATCGTTGATATTCAGCCCATTCGGCTCATTGCCGATGGCGATCACATCCGCGCCCAGCTCATCCAGTACGAAGGGGGCGATGTTGTAGGTGGCACCATGGGCACAGTCGACCACGATCTTCATCCCCGCCAGACTCATACCCAGCGGAATGGTCGACTTGCAGAACTCGATGTAGCGACCCTCGGCATCATCCACCCGGTCGGCGCGCCCCAGATCGGCCGCCTCGACAGTGAACATCGGCTTATCCATCTGCGCCTCGATCGCCAGTTCCACCTCATCGGGAAGCTTGCAACCCTGCGCGGAGAAGAATTTGATGCCGTTGTCCTGATAGGGGTTGTGCGAGGCGCTGATCACTATGCCCGCCTGGGCATGCAGAGTGCGAGTCAAATAAGCGATACCGGGGGTCGGCATCGGCCCCAGCAGACGGATATTGACACCGGCCGCCGAAAGCCCGGCCTCCAGGGCCGACTCCAGCAGATAGCCGGAGAGGCGGGTATCTTTACCGATCAATACGCGACTGTTGGCCTCCTGACCGAGCACCCGACCAACCGACCACCCAAGCTTCAGAACAAACTCAGGGGTGATCGCCCCCTCGCCCAGACGACCACGGATACCATCGGTTCCAAAATAGCGTCGCTCCACTCTCTCCTCCTTATCTTTTGCCGACACCCGGAGGGTGTTCCAAGTCAATTTGAAAGCCCAAAAGCAAGATCACCACCGCCTACGACGGCAAGCAGAGAATAATACGTTTTTTATATGACGGCTGATGCGACCCGGAGCGCATCTACAGTCGCCCGCACATCGTGGCTGCGGATCACTCTAGCGCCGTTGGCAACCGCCATCACCGCCGCCGCCAGACTGCCGTAGAGACGCTGCCCCACCGGTGCATCATCAAGTAGCGCACCGATCATCGACTTGCGTGAGATCCCCACCAGCAGCGGCGCCCCCAATCCGGCGAGCGCTGGCAGCCCCTTTAGCAACGCAAGATTGTGCTCCAGAGTCTTACCGAAACCAAACCCCGGGTCGAGCAGGATCTGCCCGGCAGCGATGCCAGCCTGCTCGCAGGCGGCCATCCGCTGGCGCAGAAACGCCGCCACCTCGGCCACCACATCCTGATAGTGAGGGGAGGATTGCATGCTACGCGGCTCACCCTGCATGTGCATCAGACAGACTGGCACCTGCAGCCGTGCCGCAGTCTCGAGCGCTCCCGGCGCCCGTAGCGCCATCACATCGTTGATCAGACCGGCGCCGGCAGTCACCGCCTCGCGCATCACCGCCGGCTTGCTGGTGTCGATGGAGATCGGCCGATCGATCTCACCGGCTAGCGCCTCGATGAGCGGGATCACCCGGTCCAGCTCCTGCTGCTCGGAGACCGACGCGGCGCCTGGGCGGGTCGACTCGCCGCCGATATCGATGATCGCCGCCCCCTCTGCCACCATCTGACGTGCGTGCGCGAGCGCCGCATCAGCGGCCAGAAAACGGCCGCCGTCAGAGAAGGAGTCGGGGGTAAGATTGAGAATGCCCATGACCTGAGCGGAACTCAGGTCGATGGGCTTGCCTGCGCAGTCGAGTTTCAAGTGCAGACTGGGGTGGGATCAGTGCTGGTTTGCCGGATCACCCAGAGTATCGGATGAATCTCCGGACGAGGCTGCCGAATTACCACTAGCGGCACCGCCGGTGGAATCAGATTCAGAGTCGTCCCAATCTTTCGGTGGACGTGGCACTCTGCCCTCCATGATGTCGTTGATCTGATCCGCGTCGATCGTCTCGTACTTGATCAGCGCCTCCGCCATCATCTTTAGCTTATCGATATTCTCGGTGAGAATACGCTCCGCACGCTGATAGTTGTGGTCGATAAAGCCACGGATCTCCTCGTCGATGGCATGTGCGGTGTCATCAGAGACATTCTTGTGCTGGGTCACCGAACGACCGAGAAAGACTTCACCCTCCTCCTCACCGTAGGTCAGCGGACCAAGCCGCGAGGAGAGTCCCCACTTGGTCACCATGCTGCGGGCAATCTCGGTGGCGCGCTCGATGTCGTTCTGCGCGCCGGTGGTCACCTTGTCAGGACCGAAGGTTAGCTCCTCGGCAATACGACCGCCGAACAGGCTGGAGATCTGGCTTTCCAGATGCTCCTTGCTCATGCTGTAGCGATCCTCCTCCGGCAGAAACATGGTCACACCCAGAGTGCGGCCGCGCGGGATGATACTGACCTTGTAGACCGGGTCGTGGGAGGGCACCAGCCGACCGACGATGGCGTGACCCGCCTCATGGTAGGCGGTAAGACTCTTCTCCTCGTCGCTCATCACCATGCTGCGCCGCTCGGCGCCCATCATGATCTTATCCTTGGCCTTCTCCATCTCCGCCATGCCGACCATCTTCATGTTGGCACGGGCGGCGAACAGCGCCGCCTCGTTGACCAGGTTAGCCAGATCGGCGCCGGAGAAGCCGGGGGTACCGCGGGCGATGATCGATGCTTTGACATCGTCTCCTGCCGCCACCTTGCGCAGGTGGACTTTGAGGATCTGCTCGCGACCGCGCACATCGGGCAACGGCACCACCACCTGGCGGTCGAAACGACCGGGACGCAGCAACGCCGGGTCGAGCACGTCGGGACGGTTGGTCGCGGCGATCACGATCACGCCCTCGTTGCCCTCGAAGCCATCCATCTCCACCAACAGCTGGTTGAGGGTCTGCTCACGTTCGTCATGACCACCACCCAGGCCGGCCCCACGATGGCGACCGACCGCATCGATCTCATCGATGAAGATGATGCAGGGCGCATGCTTCTTCGCCTGCTCAAACATATCGCGCACCCGAGAGGCACCTACACCCACGAACATCTCCACGAAATCGGAACCAGAGATGGTGAAAAACGGCACCTTGGCCTCGCCGGCGATGGCCCGGGCCAGCAGCGTCTTACCGGTACCCGGCGAGCCGACCATCAACACTCCCTTGGGGATCTTGCCGCCGAGCTTCTGAAACTTGGAGGGGTCGCGCAGGAAGTCGACCATCTCGGTGACCTCCTCCTTGGCCTCCTCCACGCCGGCCACATCGCTGAAGGAGACCTTGATCTGGTCCTCACCGAGCATACGCGCCTTGCTCTTGCCAAACGACATGGCGCCGCGACCACCGCCGCCGCCCTGCATCTGGCGCATGAAGAAGATCCACAGTCCGATCAAAACGAACAGAGGAAACCAGTTGATCAGGATGTTCATCAACAGCGAGGGCTTCTCCGGCGGAGTCGCTTCGATCTCCACCTGGCCGTTGAGCAGATCGCTGATCAGGCCGTCATCACCCGGGCTGTAGGTGGAGAAGTGCTTGCCGTCGTGCAGCGTGCCATCGATGTTGCGGCCACTGATGGTGACCTCTTTCACCGAGCCGGCCTTGACCTTGCTGATGAACTCCGAATAGGCCATCTGCTGAGGCTTGGTCTGAGTGGTGCTGAAGTTATTGAAAATCGTCATCAGGACGACGGCGATCACCACCCAGAGAATCAGATTCTTTGCCATTTCGTTCAAACGTCTTATCCCTCTTTTAAAGAGTCTTCTGGCTCGCCCCTGCTGATCAGGAAACGCCGGCTTACAGGCAGCTTGGTACCGTACTATAACTTGAAGTTCCCGGCTACCAGGTAAATCTCGCGGCTTTTGGCCCGAGACGAGCGGGGTTTGCGGCTCACCACCCGGCCAAAGGCCTGTCGCATCTCGCGCAGATAGTCGTCAAAACCCTCTCCCTGGAACACCTTTACCACGAAGCCACCCCCAGGTCGCAGCACCTCCTTGGCAAAATCGAGCGCCAGTTCGCACAAATACATAGAGCGCGGCTGATCCACAGTGACCATACCCGTAACATTGGGCGCCATATCGGAAATTACAAGGTCCACCGGCTCGCCGGCGAGCTGCTCACGCAGCTGCGCGAGCGGCCCCTCCTCTCGGAAATCACCCTGAATGATGGTGACACCGGCAATCGGGTCCATCTCGAGGATATCCAGGGCGACCACTCTGCCCTTCTCCCCCACCAAATCACGCGCCACTTGTGACCAACCACCCGGCGCCGCACCCAGGTCCACGACCCGCATGCCCGGCTTGATCAGGCGGCCTTTCTCCTGAATTTCCAGTAGCTTGAAGACCGCACGTGAACGATACCCCAGTTTCTGCGCGCGCTTTACATACTCATCATTGAAGTGCCGATCGAGCCACCTGCGGCTGCTCTTGCTTTTTTTCATAACGACCCACGGCCAATAACCGCCTCTGATTCATGGAAATAATCTGACTTTGCCGGACTACTGGGATAAAATTCGCCACCTTTTGCACCAGGAAATGCCCAGATGGCCTTAAGCACTCAACAGAATCGCAAACTAAAACAGCTCGCCCACCATCTCAAACCGGTTGTCATCATCGGCCAGCATGGCCTGAGCGAAAACGTGATGAGCGAGATTGAACTCGCCCTGAGCCACCACGAGCTGATCAAGGTCAAGCTGGCCGGCGCCGACAAGGCGGAGCGGGAACAACTCAGCAGCGCGATCACCGAACAGAGCGGCGCTGCACTGGTGCAGATCATCGGCCGGGTGGCGATCTTCTACCGCGCCAACCCCGAGAAAAAGAAAAACCGGATCATCGTCTGAGCGACAACCCGGTCTTTTCATGCCTGGGCGGGGCCGGCCCTGGTCCGCTAGCTACTCGTAACGAATCTCCAGCACCTCGAACTCGCGCAGGCCGCCGGGGGTCTCCAGATTGACCTCGTCGCCCTCCGCTTTGCCGATCAGGGCGCGGGCGATCGGCGAGCTGACCGAGATCAGGCCGCTCTTGATGTCGGCCTCGTCGTCACCAACGATCTGGAAGGTATGCTCCTCATTATTATCCAGCTCTATCACATCCACGGTAGCGCCAAACACCACCTTACCGTTGGCGTTGATGGTAGTGACATCGATGATCTGGGCATGTGAGAGCTTGCCTTCGATATCCTTGATACGGCCTTCGATGAAACTCTGCTGCTCACGGGCCGCGTGATACTCGGCGTTCTCTTTCAGGTCACCATGCGCACGCGCCTCGGCGATCGCCTTGATCACCCGCGGCCGCGCCACACTCTTTAACTCTTGCAACTCTTCCTGGAGCTTGTTCGCACCCCGGGCGGTCAACGGTACTTTATTCATATGTCACACTCATGCAATAAAGGGGATCAGCTATGCAGATCCTGCAAGCGGTTCACACTCACCGCGTCCAACTGTTTCAGTGCCAGACAGGTCGCCTCAGCGCCTGAGATGGTGGTGGTATAACTCACCTTGTGCTGCAGTGCAGCACGACGGATCTCAGCCGAATCTGCAATCGCCTTGGCCCCCTCGGTGGTATTGACGATGAAGGAGATCTCGCGATTCTTGATCATGTCCACAATGTGCGGACGCCCCTCTTTCACCTTGTTGACCCGTTCGCAGGGGATATCGGCCACGTTGATCGCTTTGGCAGTGCCACCGGTGGCACAGAGTTCAAAGCCCAGCTCGTGCAGGTCCTTGGCGACTCGCACCGCCCGTACCTTATCTGCATCACGCACGCTGATCAGCGCCTTGCCACCTTGCGGCAACGCTGAGCCACCACCGAGGATCGCCTTATTGTAGGCCTCACCAAAGCTCTTGCCGACTCCCATCACCTCGCCGGTAGACTTCATCTCCGGCCCCAGCACGGTATCGACGCCGGGGAACTTGACGAAGGGGAAGACCGCCTCCTTGACGAAGTAGTTCTCCGGGATCACCTCTTTGGTGAAACCCTGCTCGGCAAGACTGGTGCCGGCCATGCAGCGCGCCGCCACCTTGGCCAGCGGCACCCCGGTCGCCTTGGAGACAAAGGGCACGGTACGTGAGGCGCGCGGGTTGACCTCCAGCAGGTAGATCTCATCGTCCTTGATCGCGAACTGGGTGTTCATCAGACCAATCACCTTCAGCTCCAGTGCCATCTGGCGGATCTGCTCGCGCATTCGATCCTGGACCGAGGGCGACAGGGTGTAGGGCGGCAGTGAGCAGGCGGAGTCGCCAGAGTGTACGCCGGCCTGTTCGATATGCTCCATGATGCTACCGATCAACACATCCTTACCGTCGCAGATGGCATCGATATCGACCTCGATGGCATCGTCGAGGAAGCGATCGAGCAGCACCGGCGAGTCGTTGGAGACACTCACCGCCTCGCGCATGTAGCGACGCAGATCCTCCTCGCCGTAGACGATCTCCATCGCGCGCCCGCCCAACACATAGGAGGGGCGCACCACCAGTGGGTAGCCGATCTCCTCAGCCAGCTGCACCGCCTGCTCCGCCTCAGTGGCGGTACGGTTCGGCGGCTGCTTCAGGTCCAGCTTCTCCACCAGCTTCTGGAAGCGCTCACGATCTTCCGCCAGGTCGATGGAGTCGGGGCTGGTACCGATGATCGGTGCGCCAGCCGCTTCCAGATCCTGCGCCAGCTTGAGCGGGGTCTGGCCGCCATACTGCACGATCACGCCAACCGGCTGCTCCTTGTCGATCACCTCCAGCACATCCTCCAGAGTCAGCGGCTCGAAGTAGAGACGGTCGGAGGTGTCGTAGTCGGTGGAGACGGTCTCCGGGTTACAGTTGACCATGATGGTCTCGTAACCATCCTCGCGCATCGCAAACGCCGCATGCACGCAACAGTAGTCGAACTCGATGCCCTGGCCGATACGGTTGGGCCCACCGCCCAGCACCATAATCTTCTTCCTGTCGCTGGGCATCGCCTCGCACTCCTCTTCATAGGTGGAGTACATGTAGGCAGTGCTGGTGGCAAACTCGGCGGCGCAGGTGTCGACTCGCTTGAACACAGGTCGAACTCCAGCCTGATGGCGACGCTCGCGGATCTCTGACTCGCTGCTGCCGGTGAGCATGGCAAGCCGCTTGTCAGCAAAGCCCTTGCGCTTAAGGTAGCGCAGGCGATCAGCATCCAGCGCCTCGATGCCCTGACCGGCGACCTCGCGTTCCAGATTCACCAGCTCCTCGATCTGCACCAGGAACCAGGGGTCGACCCGGCTGTGCTCATGCACCTCGTCCAGATCCATGCCAAGGCGGAAGGCGTCGGCAAGATACCAGATGCGCTCAGGGCCGGGCAGACGCATCTCGCGCACCAGGGTACCGCGCACATCCTCGGCCTCGGCATCGACGATCTCACACAGGCCGTATTTACCGGTCTCCAGGCCGCGCAGCGCCTTCTGCAGCGCCTCCTGGAAGCTGCGACCGATCGCCATCACCTCGCCCACCGACTTCATCTGGGTGGTGAGGCGATCGTCGGCCAGCGGGAACTTCTCGAAGGCGAAGCGCGGTATCTTGGTGACCACATAGTCGATGCTCGGCTCAAACGAGGCCGGAGTGGCGCCGCCGGTAATATCATTCTGCAGCTCGTCCAGCGTATAACCCACCGCCAGCTTGGCCGCCACCTTGGCGATCGGGAAACCGGTGGCCTTGGAGGCAAGCGCCGAGGAGCGCGACACGCGCGGGTTCATCTCGATGATGATCATGCGCCCGTCGGCCGGGTTGATGGAAAACTGGACGTTGGAGCCACCGGTCTCGACGCCGATCTCGCGCAACACCGCCAGCGAGGCGTTGCGCATGATCTGGTACTCCTTGTCGGTCAGGGTCTGGGCCGGCGCCACAGTGATCGAGTCGCCGGTATGCACCCCCATCGGGTCGAGGTTTTCGATGGAACAGATGATGATGCAGTTGTCGTTGCGGTCACGCACCACCTCCATCTCATACTCTTTCCAACCGAGGATCGACTCCTCGATCAGCAGTTCGCTAGTGGGTGAGAGATCGAGACCGCGCTCGCAGATCTCGATAAATTCCTCCGGGTTGTAGGCTATGCCACCACCACTGCCGCCCATGGTGAAGGAGGGACGGATGATCGCCGGATAGCCGATGCTGGCCTGCACCTGGTGCGCCTCTTCCATGCTGTGGGCGATACCGGAACGGGGCATGTCGAGGCCGATCTTGCGCATCGCCTGGCGGAACAGATCACGGTCCTCGGCCTTGTCGATCGCCTCGCGGGAAGCGCCGATCATCTCCACGCCGTGTTTCTCCAGCACCCCCTCACGAACCAGGTCGAGCGCGCAGTTGAGCGCGGTCTGGCCACCCATGGTGGGCAGCAGCGCGTCCGGCTGCTCCTTCTCGATGATGCGCGCCACTACCTCCCAGGTGATCGGCTCGATGTAAGTGGCATCCGCCATCTCCGGATCGGTCATGATGGTGGCGGGATTGGAATTGACCAGGATCACCCGGAACCCCTCCTCGCGCAGCGCCTTGCAGGCCTGGGCGCCGGAGTAGTCGAACTCACAGGCCTGACCGATCACGATGGGACCGGCGCCGATGATCAGGATGCTTTTAATATCTGTACGCTTGGGCATTTACTCAAACCGTTGGGTAACTGGACGCAAATCTTCGCCAAATCAAATTACGATCGTCATGGTCCCAGACGACTTACTCTTTCCAAAATCCTTTTCGAATTATTCGCGTTATTTGCGGCTAATTCACTCTGGTCTTCATCAACTCGATGAAATGATCGAACACGGGCGCTACATCGTGGGGACCGGGGCTGGCCTCGGGGTGCCCCTGGAAGCCGAAGGCCGGCTTGTCGGTGCGATGAATACCCTGCAGGGAACCGTCAAACAGGGAGCGGTGGGTCGCCGCTAGGTTGGCCGGCAGGCTCTGTTCATCCACTGCAAAGCCGTGGTTCTGACTGGAGATCATCACTGTCTTTTCGGCCAGATCCTGCACCGGATGGTTGGCACCGTGGTGGCCAAACTTCATCTTCACGGTGTTGGCGCCGCTGGCCAGAGAGAGCAACTGGTGTCCCAGGCAGATGCCAAAGGTGGGAATACCACTCTCGACAATCTGTCGGATCGCATCGATGGCATAGTCGCAGGGCTCCGGATCACCCGGACCGTTGGAGAGAAAGACCCCATCCGGCTGCAGCGCCAACACATCTTTGGCGGGCATCTGCGCCGGCACTACAGTGAGGCGGCAACCGCGATCCACCAGCATGCGCAGGATATTGCGCTTTACACCGTAGTCGTAGGCGACCACGTGTAGCGGCAGTTTCTCTTCGATGGGGTGTTCGGCCTCCGGCATGCCGCCTTCAAGGGACCAGCTGCCCTGAACCCATTCGTAGGGGGTATCGGTGGTGACCTGTTTCGCCAGATCCATCCCCTTGAGGCCGGGAAAGTCCTTGGCAGCAGCCAGCGCAGCGGCCTCGTCGATCGCCTCATCGGCCAGGATGCAGCCACCCTGGGCGCCCTTCTCACGGAGGATTCGGGTTAGTTTGCGGGTATCGATACCGGCGATCGCCACCACATTATTGCGACGAAGATAGGCATCGAGCGGCTCCTGGCTGCGCCAATTACTGCTCAACAGCGGCAGATCGCGAATCACCAGACCGGCGGCGTGGATATGCGCCGACTCCTCGTCATCCTCGTTGGCACCAGTGTTGCCGATATGTGGGTAGGTCAGAGTGATGATCTGACGTGCGTAGGAGGGATCGGTGAGGATCTCCTGATAACCCGTCATCGCCGTATTGAACACGACCTCACCCACGGAACATCCGTCGGCACCGATCGATTCGCCCCGGAACAGGGTGCCATCCTCCAGGACAAGAACTGCCGACTTGCTCAAAAAACCCTCCGCGTAGCACATGCGAAAAGGGAGGGGCCTCGCGGCCACTCCCCTCTCGGAAATCCAGAAACGGTATCAGCGGCACGGATTGCCGCCAGAACCCGCTGGATTCTACTAAAAACCCATGAGACCGTCTATCGGCTTCAACTGCCGACCACTGCCTGGCGGGCCCAGGCCACAATTCCGGCAGCATCCAACGCCCCGGCGAGCCGCTGCTGCTCCTGACCGGCACGGAACAGCATCAGGGTCGGAATGCTGCGAATACCGTACTGGGCGGCCAGCTGCTGCTGTTCCTCAGTATTGACCTTGATCAACCGCACCGACGGTTCCAGCTGGCGGGCCGCCTGCTCAAAAGCCGGTGCCATCATCTGACAGGGACCACACCAGGGCGCCCAGAAATCAACCAGCAGGGGAATCTCGCTGCGCTGCAGATGCCGTTGGAAACGCGCACCATCCAACGCCAGCGGCTGTCCGGAAAAGAGCGGCTTGCGACACTTGCCACAGCTGGCGCCATCGCCGAGACGCGCCCGGGGGAGCCGGTTTACCCCATCACAGTGGGGACAGACCACATGCACTGAATCAGACATAAAAATAACTCCAGCAATCTATACCACCCCCCAGATTGGGCCCCATTCATCCCTTTTCAAGCTCGTGCCATTCAATACCCAATCAGTATAATAGCGAGCATCGAAATCACTGGATTCAAACCGAAATGAGCGACTCCCCGTTTGTTATTGAGGTCAATGCCGAAAACTTTCAGCGCGTGGTAATCGAGGGCTCCATGGAACGGCCGGTGCTGGTCGACTTCTGGGCCGACTGGTGCAACCCCTGCAAGATACTGATGCCGATCCTCGCCAGCCTCGCCGACGCCTATCAGGGCAAATTCATCCTCGCCAAGCTCAACACCGAAGAGCAGCGGGAACTGGCCGCCCAGTACGGCATCCGCAGCCTGCCTACCGTCAAGCTGTTCCGCAACGGCCAGCCACTGGACGAGTTCATGGGCGCGCTGCCGGAGCGTGAGATCCGCACCTTTCTCGACCGCCATATCCCGCGCGAGTCCGACCTGATCCTGGCCCAGGCAGAACAGCTGCTGCAACAGGGCGACAGCGAAGGCGCCGGCGAATTGATGCTGAAGGCCAACCAGATGGACCCGGACAACCCGCGGGTACTACTCGCCCTGGGCCGCTATCTGACCGGCCAAGGCAGACTCGACGACGCCCAGGCACTGCTCAATGCTCTCCCGGCAGAGGAACGCGAGTCGCCAGAGGTCATCGCTCTGCTGGCCCGTATCGAATTCGACCAGACCTGCGCCGATGCCCCCGCTGTGGAAGAGTTGAAAAAGAGGCTGGAAGCAGACCCTGACGACAGCAAGGCGCGCTTCCAGCTAGCCAACCACAAGGTCATCAACAACGATCTGGAAGGAGCGCTGGAGCAGTTTCTGATCCTGATGCAGAAGGACCGCCAGTATAACGATGACGCCGGCCGCAAGGGCATGCTGAAGGTCTTCGAGATGCTCGGTGGCGAGGGCGAACTCGTCAAACGCTACCGCAATCGCATGTTCAACATCCTGCACTGATCCATGACCGATGAGTTCCGACATGCTCTCTCAACAGCGGCCTGATCTCGGTTTCGGCCTCAGCCTGAGACGCGAGTTTGTCAGCGATGTGTTGCAACAGCAGCCAGCAGTCGACTGGTTTGAACTACCCTGTGACAACTATCTCGACGCAGATGCCGGCACCCTCGACGAGCTTGCCAGGATCCGCCAGGACTACCCGCTGATACTGCATGGCGGCTCGCTCTCGATCGGCGGTCCCGACCCCATCGACCAGCGCTATCTGCAGCAGATCAAACAGCTCAGCGAACGGCTGCAGTGCGCCTGGTTCTCCGACCACCTCTGCTGGACCCTGCCGGGCCAGTCCCACAGCTACGACCTGCGCCCGCTGCCCTATACCAAAGAGATGATCGACCATCTGGTGACACGCATCGAGCAAGTGCAGGAAACACTTGGACAGCGGCTGCTACTGGAGAACATCCCGGAGTTCCATCGTGATCGTTCCAAACAGATGGACGAGTGGGAGTTTGTCAGTGCTGTTGCAGAACGCTCTGACTCGCTGATCCTACTCGACCTGAGCAACATCATCAGCAAGGCGATCGACCACAACTTCTCCCCCCTCGACTATCTCCGGCAGCTGCCAGCGGATCGTATCTGGGAGGTGCACCTTACCCCACCCCAAGAGCGGCAGGAGTATCAAGGGGATGCGGATGACGCGACTGCCCCCGACTCATCCCGGATCTGGGCGCTCTATCGTGAAACTCTGGCACAAACCGGCCCAATCTCCACCCTGCTCGAACCGGATCACGACATTCCACCGCTAGAGGAGTTGGAACAGGGACTACAGGCGGCACGGACAATCAGTTCACAGATTCACCAAAGCTAAGCCCCCACCCAACCTCTGCACCGCGCCCATTCATCTGAATGACCGGCAAACACTCGCCCACAACCTCCTGCTGATCAAGCCGAAAAGAAGGGGCTTCACAAAAGCCCATCCATCAGGAAGCATTTTCTCAGTCCTCCCCATTGACCTCATCACTGAACACGCCTGGCCAATAATTAAGATGGCTTAGCCATTTTTTCTGACGTAATCCGGTCACTTGCCAATGCAAGACGCACCTCAACACCCACCGGCGGCAACCCGATGAGCAGCTATCCGCTTCCCAACAATTACCTCTTCCAGAGCGACAGCCTAACGCCCAAACAGAACCACCAAAGCGACAGATCCTCAGCCGATCCCGTCCGCCAAAGGCCTGTTTCATCGTCGCAGGTTCCAGCGATTGTGTTGCACGCCGGGCGAACCGATCTGGCCACCGCCCGCTGCCTGGCCGATCAGGGCATCCCTGTCTATGCCACCATCGTCTCGGACGCCGACATCGCACGCTACTCCAATAGCCTCAGCATCATCGACCTGCGCCGGATCGCCGATGACGATGAGGCGATCGCCTGAACTGATCGCCTTCGTATGCGACAGGCTGGTGGTGCAGAGCCGCATCGACGGTGGTGACAACCACATCTTCGACTGCTACGGCCTGTGTAACCGGAATGGAGGACTGGTAACCTGCGCATCCGCCAAAACACGCCGGACCGAGGCATCACCTGCTATGGTGAGATACCATCACGCGGTATAGATCGCGAAAAAACGATGTCCGAAAACACCAGTCGACTGCTAAAGTTACTGCCGTTCCACAGCATCTTTGGCATTGAATGGCTGGAGGACAAACGCACCGGCAAACTCCACCTGATCGACTTCAACGCCCGCCCTTTTTCCTCCATCGGCCATCTGCAGGACAGCGGCCTCAACTTGCCCTACTTCTACTATCAGGAACTGCTCGGCACAGACATCAGCGATCAGACCCTAAAACCCGTGCTGCAACACAAATACTGGGTTGACCTGAAGGGTGACATCAAGAGCTTCCGTCAGCACCAGCGCCGCGGGAATCTCTCCATCGGCAACTGGCTGCTATCGCTGATGAGATGCCGCTCCTTCGCCTTCTTCCGCTGGCACGACCTGCGTCCCTCACTGCATATCCTCTGGACAATGCTGCAGCATGTGGGAAGCTCGGCACTACGCCGCCTCGGCGGCCAATTCTAACAGGCTGTTGAAATTCGCTCAGGTGAGCGCGAAGTAAGGCAAAATCGGGCAAAAAAGCGCAGTTTACTGAAGTAAACGAGCATTTTGAGGCCAATTTTAACGCCGGATCGCGCCGCCTGAGTAGAATTTCAACAACCTGCTAAACCCTTGGATAAGCCGGTACTGCCAGCAGCAGAGCAGACACCCGTCTCAAGCGGACGATGGGGCCTGCTCAGCCGCCTGCCTGAGTGATCGCAGATAGCCGGGCATCTCACCCACCAACTCCAGGGCGGCCTCGCCGGGCCGGTTCTGAAACGGCTGACAGACCACCAGCCCCGGCAGTGCCGCCAACTCTCCATCCAGATAGAGCAACGGCACCCGCTGCCTGATCCAGGGCGGGATACCCCACTGTTGAAACAGCTGCTTGAGTGGACGCCGGTGTGGGTCAGCCACAGGTCGGCAGCACTCTCCACCTTGACGAAACCGCACTTCCACTCGGCTGGCCTGCCAGCGATCGAGACTGATTCCCTGGCTGGCATCGATGCACCGCAGCTCGCCCATCGCCGCAGGCAGCTGCAGTGAATCACCGCCCTCCCAGTAGATTCGAGTGGCCCGGTCAAACGGCTTGAGGCTCTTCATCAGATAGATACCATCGCGATACCGCCGCACCTGCCAGCCAGCCCACTCCACCAGTGGTTGCGCATCCTTGCGGCTGCCAAGCAGTTCCCGCTCGATCCGCAGCAGGTGGCGCGACCCTGGCAACGGCGCCCCCTGGGCACGGATCCAGTGACGTAACAGGCTGCGCTGGCGGGGCGATGAGAGTGACAACAGATGACGCATCGACAACACCCCATCGCACCACTCTGCTGCCGCCAGATCCTCCGCCACCAGCTCGTCGATCAGCTGCTGGGCATCACCACAGAGCGACGCCGAGCGGGAGAGAGTGGCATCGGCGGCGGGCCAGCGTGCCTTCAACATCGGCACCACCCGGTGACGCAGATAGTTGCGGTCGAACTGGAGCTGGGCGTTGCTCGGGTCCTCCAACCACTGCAAGCCCTGCTGATGGGCATAGGCCTCCAGCGCACTACGTGGGAAATCGAGCAGCGGCCTCACCAGTCGACCCTGACCCAGCGGGGCGATGCGCGGCATGGCGGCCAGACCAGCCGGACCGCTGCCGCGCAGCAGCTGTAGCAACAGGGTCTCTGCCTGGTCATCTCGATGCTGCGCGGTGAGCAACAGATCCCCAGCCAGCAGGACACCGGCCAGGCTCTGATAGCGACGCTGGCGCGCCAACGCCTCCAGGCTTTCACCCGGCTGGGGGACAATCTCCAGACGTTGCTGGATCAGGGGGATTTCGAGAGCAGCGCAGAACTGGCCGGCCTGCTCGGCCCAGAGCCTGGAGTCCGGCTGTAGGCCGTGGTCTACATGCACTGCCACCAGCCCGCCGCTCAGGCGTTCGCGGAGCCCGGCAAGGGCATGCAACAGAACCGTAGAATCGAGCCCACCGCTAAAGGCGACCAGATAGCGGTCGCCTTTGGGCAGCTCGTTGAGGATTTTCAGCAGATGATTGGTAGAGAACTCCATCAGAGTTCACACCAGAAGTGACCGGACAGGCTCAGTCGCCGCTGAACTGCCCGTACTGCATCAGACGCTGGTAACGGGTATCCAACAGCTTGTCGATTGCCATGCTGCGAAGGTTTGCCAGCCCTTCGACCAGGGCGTGTTTGAGATTCTTCGCCATCGTCTCAATGTCACGATGGGCGCCGCCAAGGGGCTCTGGCACGATCTCGTCGACCAGATTCAGTTCCTTCAGGCGGTCGGAGGTGATGCCCATCGCCTCAGCAGCGAGCGGCGCCTTCTCCGCATCTTTCCACAGGATCGAGGCGCACCCCTCGGGGGAGATCACCGAATAGGTGCTGTTTTGCAGCATCATCGTCCGGTCGCCCACCCCGATAGCCAGCGCGCCGCCGGAGCCACCCTCACCGATCACAGTGCAGATGATCGGGGTACGCAAGCCCGACATCACCCTGAGGTTGCGCGCGATCGCCTCACTCTGGCCGCGCTCTTCTGCACCCACACCGGGGTAGGCACCGGGGGTGTCGATGAAGGTCAGGATCGGCAGCTGAAAACGCTCTGCCATCTCCATCAGGCGCAGCGCCTTGCGGTAGCCCTCGGGACGCGGCATACCGAAGTTGCGATAGATCTTGTCCTTGGTGTCACGCCCCTTCTGCTGACCGATCACCATCACCGGCTCGCCCTCAAGACGCGCCACACCACCGACGATCGCATGGTCATCGGCAAACGCACGATCACCGTGGAGTTCATGGAACTCGTCGAAGATTCGACTGATGTAGTCAAGCATGTAGGGGCGCAGCGGATGACGTGCCAGCTGGGAGATCTGCCAGGGTTTCAGGTTGGAGAAGATCGACTCGGTGAGCGCCTGGCTCTTGCTCTCCAGACGGCTGATCTCGTCCTGGATGTTGATCTCGTTGTCGTCGCCGACCAGCCGCAGCTCCTCGATTTTTGCCTCGAGTTCTGCGATCGGCTGCTCAAATTCTAGAAAGTTTAGATCCATGTGCGGAATATACCGGAATTGTTTTTTTTAGGACAGAGGGGGAATCCTTATTCAGACAACCACACCGCTCCCACGGACCTGACTACCTCTCATATCCCGGATGCAGAATCCCCAGGCGGCAGCGGCAGAGTTGCCAGCAGGACCGACTCCAGTTCCATGGCAAATCCACCGCCACTACTCATCGAACCGCACGGGACAAACCGGCAAGCGGTTCACCCGGAGCTCAAAGATGTCCGGCCTGGCGTAGTGACCCGCCACATCCAGCGGTAAAAAGGGGACAGACCACGGTTTTCATCGGCCAGTCCCGAATAGATCACCTGCATCAGCGTCAACCTGCTTCTTTGGCCTACCGGATCGTCCCCGAACCACTCGGCGCCCCAAGGCCTTGGCAACCTCTTCCTGAAAACGGGAACTGCCCAATACATAGTTGCCGTTTGTTGCCTCACGAATCTCATCGACCAGACCTGGATCGAGTTGGTAGCGGAACAACTCTCGATAAGCAGCCTGCCGCCCCTGTTCATCCGCCGCCAACGACTGATAGCAAGCGTGCGGCTCCAACCAACCACACGCCTCTCCCTGAGCGTTTGCCCGGTAACTAGACCACCGATACTCCCCCGGGTGCTCCACCATGCCTGCTCGCACCGGGTTCAACTCAATGTATCGATAACAGCCCAGCACATAGGTCTCCTCCTGGGTAAGGCACGAGCGAAAACGCCCCTCCCACAAGGTTCCACTGCGTCGGTAGGTCCGGTTGATGTATTGAACGTAGCGCTGCCCCAACCGTTTCATCATCTCCCCCACGCCTCTGGCCGCTGTCGACGACAGCAGGAGGTGGACATGGTTGGTCATCAGCACGTAGGCATGGATCGCACACCCGCTATCCCGCGCATAGGTGTGTAGCCACTCCAGATATAACCGACAATCATCATCGGCATAAAAGCAAGCCTGGCGGTTATTACCCCGCTGAATCAAATGCAATGAAACGCCGGGTAAAACTACTCTTGGTCGTCTTGGCATGGTCGCTCATCATGTCGCAGATCCTAAAAGATTAGGATAGACAAGAAAACAGGGGTCTGTCCCCTATTGCTGTGAAAAGATTAGGACAGATAGACAAGAAAACCGTGGTCTGTCTCCTATTATTAGACGAGGTGGTCAGCCGCAAGCAACTGCTGTCGGCCCTCTGGCTGGGGTGATCGTCAGTGACGATGCCCTGACCCAGGTCATCATCAAGTTACGCAAGGCCCTGGGAGATGACGCGAAACACCCGCGTTATATCCAGACCATCTCCAAACATGGCTATCGATTGATTACACAGGTCGAAAATCTGCCCTTGAAGGCGCCCCCGGCAGATAGATGCAAAAAAAGAGTCAGCTGGCTGCCACAACGACCAAACCAGGGTCATCATCCTGGCGCTGTCACTCGCTCTGATCTTTATCGAGGGAGAACCAGGCAATCCTAGTCCGGCGCTTGTGAACAGAGGGGAATCACCTGTCACCCAGTCTCGCTCCGCGCCCCTGACCATCAGCGTACTCCCTTTCAAAACAGCAGCGGACGATGCCGTTTCGATAAGATTTGCCGGCGGTATAACCGCCGACCTGGCCGATGATCTCTCCAGGCTGTCAGAGATCTGGGTGATCAACGACCCGGGAGGAAGCGGCGATCTGCATCACGAAAAACGCGCCCGTTATCTGGTTTCGGGGAGTGTGTTCCATGAACAGGGACGGTTGCTGGTCCATGTCCGGCTAACCGAATCTGCAACCGCGCGTCAGCTCTGGTCGGAACATTTCGATCACCCACTTGGAGAGCTATTCGATATGCAGTCGGAGATTAGTCGCCGCGTGGTCGACCAGCTGTCGCTGCGCGTCAGTCAGGCCGAGCGCCGCCACCTGGCCCGGCGCTATACCCGCAATCTGGCCGCCTACGGCTATTTTCTCGATGCCCAGGCCCATCTCCTGACCCGCAAGGCTGAGGACAACCGGCAGGCACGGGCTCTCTACCGGCTGGCCATCGAGCAGGGCCCTGCCTTCGCACAGGCCTACGCCGATCTCGCCCTGAGCCATGCGGCAGACTATCGCAATCAGTGGTCAGAGGATGGCGGCGCCTCCCTCAGCCGGGCCCGGGAGATGGCCGATACCGCCCTGCATATCGATCCGGAGATCCCGCAGACCTATTGGGTGCTGGGGTATGTGGACGCCCAACGACGCCAACATCAACAGGCACTGGAGTCCCTGCGCAAGGCGGTGGCGCTGGATAACTCCTTTGCCGACACCTACGCCCTGATGGGGGGCATCCACACCTATCTCGGGACACCGAAGCGCTCGCTCTCCCTGCTGTGCCGGGCCATGCGTCTGCGGCCGGAGGCGGGCTATCTCTACTTCCTGCTGCTTGGCCGTGCCTACTATTTCCTCGGCGACATTGAGCAGGCCCGAATCAATCTCCATGAGGCCCTGTCACGCAATCCGGCCAGTCTGGATGCCCACCTCTATATGGCGGCCAGCGCGGTTACCTCGGAAGAGGATGGGAGCGGGGAGTGGGAGGCCGAAGAGGTACGGATGATCCGCCCCGGTTTCTCCTTTCAGCGATGGCTGCAGACCTACCCCATGACCAGCGCTGACCAGATCGAGCAGCTCAGGGCCGCGCTGGCCGCGGTCGGGCTGCGATGAGGCAGGAGGGGCAAAGGGTCGATGAGATTATTTGATTTAATCACTGGGCAACTAGCCGCCAAACAGATCCCGGGTGAAGTTGTTGTACCAGCTGTGGGCGTACTCTACATCCCGGCGGCGCTCCTCGGCGCTGGCGTCGGCACGCGATAGACCACCGCTGCCGGGCACCTGTTCGATCTGCTGACCACCGGCGGCAAGACGGTAGACCCCGAGCACAGAGATAGCGTAGTCGGCGCCAACGATACTGTAGCAGGCATTGGCGTAGGAGGGGTTGGCCAACGGCCGATCGTTGAGCAGCGCCGCCACCGCCAGGGCGCACTGCTTGGCCTCGGAGTTGGCGGCAAAGCCCGACTTGGGCAGTGGGCTGGCGCTACAGGCGTCACCGATCACATGGATGCCGGGGCGCAGCCGGGACTCGAAGGTCTGCGGATCCACCGGACACCAACCGCTGGCATCGGTCAGGCCAGCCTGAAAGGCGATCGCGCCGGCCTGCTGGGCTGGCACCAGATTCAGCACATCGGCGTTGTAGCTGTCGCCAAACCCAGTGGTGACCCGGCGGCTGACCGGATCGACCTGCACCACCCCCTGCTCGGGACCGCCGATCCACTCGATCATCGCATTGCCGCTGTCGTAGCCGTAGAGATCCCGCCAGCCCTGGATGAACAGGCTCTGCTTGGCAAAACTGCCCTTCGGATCGAGGATCAACACCTTGCTGCGCGGTTTGTACTGTTTAAAGTAGTGGGCCACCTGACTGGCCCGCTCGTAGGGGGCGGGCGGACAGCGGTAGGGATTGGGCGGCGCGGCCAGGATAAAGGTGCCGCCGTCGGGCATCGCCTCCAGCTGGGCGCGCAGCAGGCGGGTCTGCTCCCCCGCCTTCCAGGCGTGGGGAATGGTGGTAATCACCGAGGCGTCGTAGCCTGCCACCGTCTCGTAGCGGAAGTCGATGCCCGGTGAGACGATGCAGCGGTCATAGGGGAGGCGTGCGCCAGTGGCGGTAATCACCTGCCGGGCACCTGCATCGATGGCACTGACCCGGTCCCGCACCACTTGGATGCCATCCGCCTGCAACCCGGCATAGCCAAACCGGATCGACGCCAGGCTGCGCCCTCCCCCCAGCACCTCGTTGCTCATATAGCAGGTGTAGTAGTCGCTATCGGGCTCGATCAGGGTCACCGCAATCGTGGCGTCGGCACGGCGCAGGGCGCGGGCGACACTGACCCCGCCGGTGCCGCCACCGACCACCACCACCTGGCGGGCCGCCCCCAGCGCCAGGGCCGGAGCGCCCAGCAGGGCCGCGCCGGTGGCCAGGGTCTTGAGAAAACCTCTGCGATCGATCTTGTTCATCGTTACTAAACCTATATCAGTGCTGGCCAGGCCGATGCTCGGCACGAACGCCGCTCCCATCCACAACCGTCGTCTTTCACACCTGAATCCCGGTGGAGCGATTCGGGTCGAACAGGCCGACCGGCTCGGCCCGCAGCGGAAAGCGCCGGGCCAGGGGGTGCTGGTCGATACCCAACAGTTTGCGCAGCTCACTCTGGATGTGGCGCGGCTGGAGCAGCATGCCGGCGCTGTCGATCTGCAGGGTGCGTGGATCGATGGCCAGTTTCTCATGGCGTGGGCCGCCCGCGCCGACGATCCGGTCGGTCCAGCCGACCCCTTGCCTCATCAGCAGCTCGCTGCCCGCCGACCAGTGGTCCTTGCCGTTGTTGCTGTTGTAGCTGGGGGTGCGCCCCACATCCGAGGTGACATGCACCAGCAGGCGGTTGGCCAGTCCGATCTGTTCCGCCTTGCTCCAGAGGTAGTCGAGGCCACGGGTCAACCGCAGCAGGGCCGCCGCCTGGTTGTTGTCATGGTTTCCGTGGGTGTCGAAACCGCCACTGCTGAAGACCCCGGTGACGCTCATGCCGGCCGCCGCCATCACCAGAAACAGGTGCATGTCGCGCACCAGGCTGCTCCGGTCACCCTTCAGGTCGGTGGTGTCGAGGCTCGCCGGCATCACGTCGGCGAGACGGGCCAGACCACCGCTACCACTACGGGCGCTATAGAGTTCATCCAGCTTGCCCTGCCAACGCGGCAGGTTGTCTGGACGCTGCCGTTGCGCCTGCAACCGCTCCAGCTGAAAGCGCCGCACGATGGCGATATCGGAGGGCTTGTGGAAGGTCCGGTTGGCATCCCGCCAGTTCGGATCGGCCATGGTGCGCAACAACGACTCATCCGGCAGCCCAGTGAAGGGCATCACCCCGGCGGTCTCGGAAAAACCGCTGGCGCGCACAAACGGCATCGGCATCCCCTGGCCGTGGACCCCCGCCAGCAGCTCATTGAGGCTTGGATAGCCGGTCATCAGCTGGCCAGTGCTGCGATTGCGCTCCGCCGCCCCGTGGCCGTTGCTCTGCAGATCGATACCATTGATCACCAACATCCGCTGGTGGTGGCGCTGAAAAAACTCGGCATTCTCGGCGAACGGGGCATAACGCAGATTACCGGCGCGCCCGGCCGGCGCGCTGGCCGCCCAACGATTCACCGCACTGTCCTCCCGCGGATCACAGAAGGAACTCTGGTCCCAACCGCCACCGGCATGCAGGGTGATCAATATCGGCCCGTTGTAGGCCGCCGCCATCCCTGGCCGCGTCCAACCCGGCAGCACCGCTGCCATGCCTGCCACTCCCGCCAGTCTCAGAAACTCTCTTCTCTTCATCCTTCTCTGCTCCAGGCCGCCCGGTCACTCATAGAGAAAACGTGCATCACCCAATAGGTAGAGCACAACCATCGCCCAGGCCCGTTTGGTGTAGTAAGGGTCCTGCCAGCGGTTGTTAAGGGAACAACTCAGCGAGTCGGAGACGTTCTCCCGGTCGCCCCAGATCGCCTGGAAGAGCTGGAAGGTACGATCGATCTCAGGATCATCCAGTGGCAACGGCTCGCCCAGCAGATGGCTGTGCAGGTGTTGGATCGCCTGGCGGATATGTTGCTCACCCACCCCCATAAAGCCATCCCCTGGCGCCACCCACTGCAGGTAGGCATCATCGATATAGGCGTCGTTGTTGGCCTGACTCGTATTGGTGCGCACCCCCAGCAGATGGAAACGCACCCGGCGGGTTCCCACCGGTACCGCAACGAACCGGCTCTGTTGCTGCCAGCGGCTCTGCTCACCGATCAGATGGGGGCTCTCGGCCAGCTGACTGCCATCGGCGGCATGGAAGCTGACGAAGACCTCAGGGCGATCGTTGTTGCGCGACCAGGGACGCAGACGTGCGCCAAACAGCACCCGGCCCCCACCCTGGTCGATGGTCCCAGCCTGGGCGCTGAGATCGACCTCCTGATAGGCCTCGCCGATGGCGCTCTGCCCAGAGCAGATACCACCAACGACAAAGTAGCTCTCGCCGGCATCGGTGCCGGGACCACGGCAACCGCCGATCCGCTCACCGTTACGCCAGACCTGTACCGTACCCTGGGCCAGGGTCCAACCGACCATCCCCTGCTCCGCCCCCGGATTGACCAACAGATTGTTGCCGCTCAGCTGATCCAGATCGGGGGTGTCGGCGGCCTCCACCGCGCCAAACAGCAGCCGCTCCGCCACCGGTCGGGCGAAGTCGTGGCGCACGATGTTGCAACTCAGCTCCATCGCCATCCGTTCCGGGATGGTCGCCATCAGGCTGTTGATCTGGCTGTTCGGCTGGCTCAACAGGCTGCCGCCATCGAAACCACCATAGAACTTGCCCTGCTGGGTACGCCAGGCATTGCCATCGCGGAAGTAGTACCAATCCTCGCCGGTCAGGCTCAGCAGCTTGTGGTTCAGCTCCTCCGGGGTCAGCAGCCGCGCCATCCCCAGATCGTGCAGTTCGGCGCGGCTCTGCGCATCCAGCCCATCGGCGGATGCGGCGCGGAACAGCGGACTGAGCACCAGCTCGACCAGCAGATCCTTGACGTTGAAGGGGCCATGACCCTGATCGCGAACGAACTGGCCGGCGATCTCCTCCAGCAACCGGTCCTGTTGGTTGTAGGCGGCCAACCGGGTGGCGTAGTCATCCACCGTGCTGCTCATCGGCGCGCTCAGCGGGTCACGCTTGAACAGGGCGCGATACCAGAAGTGGACGCCACCCTTGGCAAAGCGGGGGTCCGCCACCAGATGCCATCCCAGCCACTGCAGGCTACCGTTCACCCCCGCCTCGCGGCTATTCACCGCCGGCAGTTGCAGACGCAGCTGAGTGGCGTCGATATAGACATCCGAGACACTCCCCGAACGGCGCAGCCCGGCCATCCAATAGCGGATAGTGCGGGTGCCCCTGGGCAGGGTCACCGTCTCGGTATAGCGCCGCCAGTAGGGACGCTGGTTGCGCAACCGGTTGCTGACACCGATCGACCCACCTTGGGCGTCGAGGAACTCCAGATAGACCTCGGGACGATCAGACCACCCCTTGTCGCGCAGCTGGGCGCCGTAGATCGCCTGCACCTGACCGGCGTCGATGGCCGCCGCGTGGCGGGCCACGCTGAGATCCTGGTGGACCAGGGTCTGGCGCTCGCTCACACCACAGCCACCGAGCATAAACAGCTGGCTGCCGTTATAGGGCGCGGGGATGGTGCCACAACCCGCCGCCTGACTGGCCAGCAGCACCCCCTGATCGACCACCCAGCCCTCGACATCCTGCTCCGCACCAGGGTTCTGCAGCAGATTGTCGGTCACCTCGGTCGCGGCCCCGTAGCCGCGATGCCCCCCCGGCATCACTTGGTCGCCATAACCGGCAGGCAGGGCATCACGGTACCAAGCATCGCCAGGACGATACCAGGGCAGGCCGTTGTGGTCGGGTGGAAAATCCGCCGACTTATAGGCCCGCGGCAGGGAGTCCCGGTCGCCCTGGCTACCATTGAAGTTCTGCTGGTAGCGGGCCGCCGTGCCCCAGCTCTGGAAGGCACCTGCCACCGGGTCCATCGAGGTATGACAGACCAGACAGGCGGGACTCTCCAGGGTCGGCACCAGGAAGTCACCGTTGTTGCTGTCGTCCAACGGGCGCTGCCCCAGGGCCTCGATATCGATACCGAGGAACTGCTTGAAGACCGACTTCGAACGGTGGCGGTTGCGGTTGGTGTCGGTGGTCGGGAAGCGCGACAGCCAGGCATGGGTGGTCAACACTCCGGCGTGGGGGAAGGGCTTGTCGATGCGTGCCGAGATCCGCGCCTGACGTGCCGGCACGAACTGATCCTCGCCCGCAAAACTGCCAGAGATCGGCTCGGCCCCCATCACCCGGCCGATGATCGGATTGGCCATGGTGTAGTCGGCGGTGACGATCTCGCTCCAGGGGCGCTCGTTATCGACGATATAGCTCAGCAGATGGACCGGCTGGTGGCGCACCGCATCGTGCAACTGGCCACGCTCCGTCCGGCTCAACCCGGTCAGCGCTGGATAGTCGTCACGACTCAGGCCCCGACTCCCGTAGAGCCCGGCGGCCCCGTTACTGAGGAAGCGTTCAAACCCCGCCCGCTCGGCAAAGCCATGCAGCGCGTCCCCCGCCATCATCCCCCGCAGGGTCTGGCGCAGAGTCTCGTCGGAGTCTACCGCCGCCCGCTCCGCCGCCGTGGGTATCCGGTTCAACAACAGCAGGCTCGCCTTGCGTAGGGTCGCCTGGGGATCGAGCAGACGGACCCCATCGGGGGCGCTGGCGTCGCGCTGCAGGGTCAGGTTCAGGCTGCCGGAGCGACTCGAACGGTTGCCCGCCGCATCCAGCGCCAGGATCTGGTAGCGGTAGCTACCCTGTTGCAGACCGGTATCGGTGAAGCTGTTCCAGCGGGTCGTGGCGATCAACTGGCCATCACGGTAGATCTCGTAGCCGGTCACCTGCCAGTTGTCGTCAGCGTCGGTCCAGGTCAGGGTCAGCGAGTCGTTGGTGGTGGCCGCCAGGGCGAGATCGACCGGCTGGTCCGGGCCTTGGGTATCGGCCGCCTGACCGGCATAGAAGTGGGCCAACGCCTGAACCGCCTGGGGATCGACACGATGCGCCTGGTCGAGACCACCGCGCATCGCCGTGGGGGCCTGACTGCGATCCGCCAGATAGTCGCTCAACACCGCCTCCAGATAGGGACGCCATTGACCCGCCAGACGCACCCCGGTCAGACCGTTGTCGCGGCCGCTGTTGGTATGACAACTCTCGCACTCGCCCTGGTGCAGACGCTGACCAAGCTGCTGCAGGTTGGCATCGACCGACTGGCTGATCTGGCTCTGCGGCAGCGCGGCGAAGTAGTCGGCCATCGCCGCGATCTGATCCGCCGAGTAGCCCTTGGCGACCCGATCCATCATGCTGGCGTGGCGGCGGCCGCTCTGGTAGTCGTTCATCACCCGCACGAAGTAGCCACGATCGAACCCGGCGATGGCCGGCATCGCCGGGCCACCGCTGACGCCGTCACTGCCATGGCAGATGGCGCAGTTGCCCACCAACGCCGCCACCGGGATATCGCCAACAGTCGGCGCCGAACCGCCGCAGGCGGCCGGATCGTCCAGCTGGCGCAGGAACTCCGCCAGGTTGCGATAGGCGAGGCTCTGGGCATCACCAAACGGCGCACCGCCGCCGTGGGGACGCGTGCCGATACTCTTCTCCAGCAGCGTCGCGCCACCCAGCTGGTTGGCGGCATCCACCACCACCTTCTGGTTACGGCTCGCCGCATCGGTCCCCTGATGGAGCACGAAGCGGGTCATATGGGCGAGACCGCCGGGGTTGTGACAGCTGGCGCAGCGCTCCAGATGGGGGGCGACCTCGCGCACGAAGAACGACTCGGTGGCGGCGCAGGCCGCGGCCAGGCTGACATCGGCCGGGTTCGAAGCCGCGGAGAGGTTACCCGCTGCATCGATCGCCTTGACCTGATAGCTGTAGCTGAGGCCCGCCTCGGCGGAGCTGTCGGTGTATTCGGTCTGCATCGCGGTGGCTATCAGGCGGCCGTCGCGGATCACCCGATAGCCGCTCACCGCCTGGTTGTCCCGCGAGACCCCCCAACTGAGGCGCACGCTCTGGTTGCCCAGCAGCTCGGCGCGCAGGCTGGAGGGGGTGGTCGGGGCCTCGGTGTCACCGGTGCGCACCTCCACCACCTGACTTGCACTGGAGAGGTTGCCCGCCGCATCCAGCGCCCGGATCTGATAGCGGTAGCGGCTGCTGCCCGCCAGCCCCTGGTCGCTGTAGCTGGTGCTGGCCACCCTGGCGATCAGCTTGCCATCGCGCAGCACCTGATAGCCACTGACCCCAACGTTGTCGGTTGCGGCCTGCCAGCTCAGTTGCATCGAGGTGGCATCAGTGGGCTGTACACTCAGCCCGGTCGGGACCGAAGGTGGGGTGCCGTCATCGGTGGTGACGGTGAGCGCGGCGGTCGGTGGCGAGGCATTGCCCGCCGCATCCAGGGCGATCACCTGATAGCTGTAGTGGCTGAAGCTCTGCAGACCCTGATCGGTGAAGCGGGTCGCGTTGACCGTCGCCACCGGCTCGCCATTGCGCAGCAGCCGATAGCCAGTCACCGCGATATTGTCACTCGCCGCGCCCCAGCTGAGGGCGATGCTGTCGTTGCTCCGTGCTGTCACTTGCAACGCCCCCGGCACGCCGGGGGGGATGGTGTCCGGCACCGTCAATTCAACCTGGCTGGCGGGAGACTCGGTGCCGTTGGGCCAGACCGCCTTCACCGCATAGCGGTAGGCCTGACCAACCTCGACCTGGGTATCGCAATAGTCATTAGCATCGACACTACCCAGTAGCCGGCCATCGCGATAGACATGGTAGCGCCCAATCAGGTCGTGGGGCTGCCACGCCAGGGTCACCCCCTGATGGCCCTGCTCGGTGATCTCCAGCCCTGCCGGCGCCTGGGGCGCACCGCTCTGGTCCGCCTGCCAGACCAGCTGGGCTACGGCACCGCCTCCGACCTCGAAATAGTCCATCCGGATCTGGTGGCGTCCCTGGTCGAGAAAAACTCGCTGGCTATACTCGGTCGGCGCCATCGGCCGCCAGGCATCGATCAGCAGCTGGTCATCGACCCACAGCCGCACCCCGTCATCGGTGCGGCTGGTGAAGCTGTACTCACCCGCCGGCAGGTCGAATGCACCACTCCAGCGCGCCGAAAAGTGGTCACGCCCCTTCACCCCTAGCGGCTTGCCACCGCCCCAGTCGAAGTCGATCTTCGGCTCCTGGCGGATATCTGCCAGCGGCCCCTTCAGGTCACCCTGGTTGTAGTATTCGGCGCAGAACGCCCCTACCGGCAGCGGGGAACAGTCATCG
>Ga0256843_1000156_pt1 | contig 60726 bp, 43 predicted proteins | sample AlvinellametaG_FD_191572 | JGI IMG/M metagenome (GOLD analysis project Ga0256843, IMG submission 191572) | Pompeii worm associated microbial communities from hydrothermal vent at the East Pacific Rise, Pacific Ocean - Alvinella | ecosystem: Host-associated > Annelida > Integument > Unclassified ...
TCAAGCTCAGCAGGGAGGTTCTCGTTATTGGGCTCTTGCACATCAATGGTTCCATCCTCATCGCTATCGGGCAGGCTACTAGGATCACTCAATGCCCCTTGGGTATCGACCAGTCCATCCCCATTGCTGTCCGTTGCTCCCGATTCGGCAAGGTCATTGAGTCCGTCGTTATCGGAATCAAGATCGCGGTAGTTGGGCACGCCATCCTCATCAGTATCGGGCAGAGGGTTCTCTTGGGTTGCTGGATTTGCTAAGGTTGCAATTCCATCGGAGTTTACCCCATCATCGATGCTGTCGTTGTTCTCATCCCCCACCGGATCAATTACCCCATCATTATTGGTATCAACCTCACTGGGGTTTAGACCACCTTCAAAGAGATCGGAAAGTCCATCGCTATCGCTATCGACATCTTGGAAGTCTCGGATAAGATCCCCATCGGTATCGATTACGGGAAGCTGGGTTGCTTCTAACCCACTGCTTAGATCCTCAGGAAGATCGGCTTGATCAACATTGGCATCCACGCTATCGGCTAATCCATCCTGATCGCTATCGGTTGGATCATCCACCCGTCCATCGCCATTGCTGTCCACGCCTCCGGCTTCTAGAATATCCAAGATCCCATCGTTATCGGCATCAAGATCGAGTGAATCAATCACCCCATCCCCATCGGTATCTCTTAAGGGGTCACCGTTGGCTTCCACCACATCCGGAATCCCATCGTTATCATCATCGATATCCACAATATCAGCAATACCATCTTGGTCACTGTCAAGCAACGGAGCCGTTCCAAAGCTCTCATCACTCTCATCCACCACATCGGCAATTCCATCCCCATCGGTATCGGTGGTATCATCCACCACTCCATCTCCATTCTCATCAAGCTCAGCAGGGAGGTTCTCGTTATTGGGCTCTTGCACATCAATGGTTCCATCCTCATCGCTATCGGGCAGGCTACTAGGATCACTCAATGCCCCTTGGGTATCGACCAGTCCATCCCCATTGCTGTCCGTTGCTCCCGATTCGGCAAGGTCATTGAGTCCGTCGTTATCGGAATCAAGATCGCGGTAGTTGGGTACGCCATCCTCATCGGTATCAAGGGGCTCGCTAATAGAGGTAACGATGCTTGGAATACCCGTTACACTCACATTCCCATCGATCGAACCATCGTTATTGGTATCATTGTCCAGCGGATTAATGCCCGCTTCCATCAGATCACTTAAGCCATCACTGTCGCTATCCACATCTTGAAAATCGGGGAGAGTATCTCCATCGGTATCAATAGGGGTTACGGTACCTAGAGAGGTGGCATTGGTATCATCGGCATCCGCACTCTGCATTAACCCATCACCATCCGTATCGGTGGTGCTATCAAGAATACCATTGCCATCCACATCAACAAGACCAACATCTTGTCCACTCTCAAGTAGATCCAATAATCCATCATTATCCGAATCTAAATCCAATGAATCAATAATCCCATCACCATCCGTATCACGGGTGAGGTTTCCATCCAACTCAATCAGGTCTGGAATCCCATCGTTATCATCATCCAAATCATACTCATCAGCAATTCCATCTTGGTCACTATCAATAGCGGTTGTAGAATCTCGATAATCCACCTCTTCGGTAGTACTATTTTGCGTATTTGGAAGCGTTAAAGGGTCATCAATTCCAAAGTTTACATTGGTATAAGTACTATCAACGGTGGTATCTTCACCTGCATTATTCGATGTTCCTGCTTCGGTGGTATCATCAAGGCTATCATTATCTGAATCAATATCAAGATAATCAGGTAAATCATCACCATCGGTATTAATAGGGGTCACTCCACCAGCATAACTATCATCCACCCCATCTTCATCACTGTCTGTTCCACTTGGTAGCTTATAATCTGTGGTAGTTTGAGCCTCTACGTTATCAGGAATACCATCATTATCAGAGTCTAAATCCAAATGGTTCAAGAGACCATCCCCATCAAAATCAGAATCAGGACTACAACTATTTCCAGAAAAAACAGCTACCGTAACTGTTCCTGATGAACTTGTATCATAATACTGAATGATAATATAGGAGATTACATTAGACCCGTAATCTAAATAGACGGTTCCATCATGAGTATCACTTGAGCTACCATCTGTTTCAGAATCATTTCCAGCAGAAAAATGATTATCCCCATTATAATCAACTACCGTATTGCTTTCCATACTGTATTCTGAAGAAGAAAGTTCTAAAAGCTTTCCAGTACTATCATACGCATTGATAATTACATTATCTCCATAATCAATATCATTAATCTGAAACTTAAGCCCCTCAACTGGCTCGGAGAGATCCAGTCGTAACTCTATACGGTTATCGTAATCTTCTGTATCTCCAGAAGAGTGTCCAAAATGAATCCCAACCTCTCCTTCATAATGCGTATCTGATATATCATTAGTCGAAAGTTGACCATTACCAAATTCACTAAAAGTCGCGGTTAATTGAGCGGAACCTAGCATAATGTTATTATTATTAATTACCTCATCGGCAGGTTCGTCACCATTATAGGCACTAAGATCAACCACCCCATCTTCGGTACAGGTCGTCTCAATGGTATCTAAGATTCCATCATTATCATCATCAAGGTCAATGCTGTCTTCAATACCATCACCATCGGTATCCACCGCAAATGTTTGAGTGGGCAGTGCGACCATAAAGACCATAATCAACATTGCCCATACACGCTTTTCAATTAAACGACTACCTTTCTCTTGTTTTTCTTTCTCTTTGATGAATAAGGGATGGCTACTTAACCCAAACCCATTTCTATCATTCATAATATTCATACGAACTCCTATTGTTTCGATAAATTTTATTAATTTTAAACCCACGCTTAAAATATCCTCTATATAACCTAAAACAGTGAACAACCCAATATCCTCTTACTTTTGTCGGACTATTTCACCATTTTATTGCTAATCATAATCAAGGATTACTTTTTCAATGCTGAATTTTTACTTAATAAATAAATCTAGATATATTTTTTAAACAGAATATATTTAATTTTAATTTAAATATTAATATTAAAATATAATTTAATATTTTTTAAATTTTTTTGATAATTTAAGAAGTTTTCGTTAAGATAGTTTCTCCAACAAGAAACGTGAACACAAAACAATTACGTAATCTTAAAAAATAACAACAAAGAAGCCATGAATGAAACTCTACGCACCTTGGGAAAAAACTTTTAAAAAGGTTGCCACCCCCTTTGAACGCTTTTTACACGCACAAACCACTACCGGAATGATCTTAATTCTCATGACCATCCTTGCTCTAATACTGGCAAATACCCCATTAACGGAACATTATGCCCACTTTTTCCATACCCATATTGATCTGAGTGTAGGCTCTTGGCAACTCTCACACACCATTCACCACTGGATCAATGACGGACTAATGGCAGTTTTTTTCTTTGTGATTGGTCTAGAGATCAAGCGGGAAGTACTGGTTGGAGAACTCTCCAACATCAAAGTCGCCATTTTACCCATTCTCTCTGCCATTGGAGGAATGATCTTTCCCGCATTAATTTTTCTTGCAATCAATCATAATACCCAAGGAGCTCTTGGTTGGGGTATTCCCATGGCAACGGATATTGCCTTTGCCATTAGTGCCTTGGTTCTCCTTGGTAAACGGGTTCCCCCTGCGCTTGTTACCTTTTTAGTTGCACTGGCAATTGTTGATGACCTTGGTGCGGTACTGGTCATTGCACTTTTTTATACGGAACAGATCCATACCCTACCCTTGTTGCTAACAGGTGGAGCCTTTTTGATACTCCTTGCCTTTAACCGATTTGGTATTCATCAAACACTGCCCTATTTTATCGTAGGACTCTTTTTATGGTTTTTTATGCTGGAGTCAGGTGTTCATGCTACCATTGCAGGGGTTATTGCCGCCATGGCAATCCCCTCCAAACCCAAATACACATTGGATTCATTCACGCAGGAGACCAAAACACTTCTGCATCAATACGAACAACTCCATACGTCAGCTGATTCAACGCATCAACCATATGAACAACAAAAAGCCCTCTTACAAAAAATCAAAGAGCGTATTGAAGCGATGGAGCCCCCCTCAGAACGACTTGAACAGACACTTCATCTTCCAGTAGCACTGCTAATTATCCCCCTATTTGCTCTCGCCAATGCAGGCATCTCTATCAATTTTGCTTCATTGGGTCCCCTTCTTACCCAACCTGTCCCTATGGGTATTATTGCGGGACTAATTCTTGGTAAAGTCTTAGGTATTTTTGGGGTTGCATGGCTCGCAATCAAACTCAATCTTGCTACTCTCCCCAACAAAAGCAGTATGAGCCAAATTTTTGGAGTCTCTTTTTTAGGTGGCATTGGTTTTACCATGTCCATTTTTGTTGCGGACCTTGCTTTTGCTGGGAATGAGAAGCTTATTTTTCAAGCCAAAACAGGCATTTTGATTGCCTCTCTACTGGCTGGTATTTTTGGCTTTCTGTGGCTTCGATTTATTGCAAAAGGAGACGCATAACAAATCATTAAAAAAAGCAAAAAAAGCCTCGGTTTAAACAAGGAGATAAAAGTTTTATGGTTTTAAACAAAATTTTCCTCTTTTTTTTAATTTTTTTTCATTTTTTTTCCATTTTTTCACTGTTCTTCACTAAATTTATATTATTATTTTGAATACATTTACTATAAGGAGAATTTATATCATGAAACAACTCATATCAGCCATTATTCATCGTCTACTTTACCACCCTGAACCAAAACTTCCAGAGATTACTATTAGCGTTATTACAAAATATAAATATTAATACCATTCTATTAGCTTAATTCTTAACCTTTTTGGATAAAATTACACTCAATTTATACCGAGGGAAAGAATATGTTTGGAATGGGATTTACCGAAATACTTATGATTGTCGTTGTGGCAATACTCTTTTTGGGACCGGATAAACTACCCAATGCGATGGTTCAAATCGCCAAGTTTATCAAGGGTGCCAAGAGTGCCATAACCGATGCAAAAAGTGCCATCGACAGTGAGATCAAAATTGCTGAACTCAAGGAGGAGGCACTTAACTATAAATCAAAACTGGATCAAGCATCTGCTGAACTGCAAGGCTTTAAAAACATCAACCCCATGAATGATGTTCGTGCCTCCTTAACACAACTAGAGACACCGAGTGAACCAACCACCACTACCCCCGTTGAACCAAAACAAGAAGAGATCATCATCAAGAAAAAAACCAAAGAGTCAACCCATGAGAAGGGAGCAGAGTAATGTTTGAGGATATTCGCCCCCACCTTGTTGAACTGCGTAAACGTTTAGCCATTTCGGTGATTGTTATTATTCTCTTTGCCTTTATCGCTTTTGGCTTTAATGAGTACATTATTGCTTTTGCCAAAGCTCCACTTATGGGTGTGGTCAATGGAGATCCATTTATTGGGGGAATTGGTATCTTCTTTACCGCCCTTAAGATCTCTATCTTTACAGGATTCCTTGCTGCCCTTCCTGTGGTATTCTCACAAATTTGGGCATTTATTGCTCCTGGACTCTATGAAAATGAAAAAAAGTATGTCATCCCCTTTGTAAGCATCTCTACGTTTATGTTCCTACTTGGTGCTGCGTTTGCTTACTTTGTGGTTATTCCACTCGGCTTCCAATTCTTATGGATGTTTGCGGGCAATCTGGTTAACTTTTTGCAGACTCTTGATGAGTATATTGGAATCTTTACCAAGATTCTCTTTGGTTTTGGGGTTGCCTTTGAACTGCCTGTGATTCTCTTCTTTCTAGGAATGTTAGGGCTAGTCAACGATAAAAATCTTCGAGACTTCTTTGGGTATGCGGTACTGATTATCTTTATCTTTGCTGCCATTTTGACCCCACCCGATGTCATTACCCAACTCCTCATGGCGGGTCCACTGATTCTGCTCTATGTTATCTCCATTGTAATTGTACGGATGATCAACCCTTACAAAGCAGACGAAGAAGAAGAAGAAGAGGATGTCGATGAAGACGATACCACCACTCGACCACAACTGCGATAAGTTCCATGAATTTAGCTGAAGGACTCACTCGCAGTTACGACTATGAGCTTCCTGCTCATCTTATTGCCCAGACACCCATTTACCCTCGCGATCATGCCAAACTTTTGGTATATGATCGCCAAACCGATCAGATAACCCATACCACCTTTCAAAATCTTTTGACCCACCTTCCCTCGCAATGCACTATCTTTTTGAACGATACCAAAGTGATCAAGGCACGTCTTTTTGGGCACAAATCAAGTGGAGGTAAGGTTGAGCTACTCCTTAATAAACCCCTTGGTGCCTCAAGCTACCTTGTACTGATTCGTGGACGGGTCAACGTGGGCAGTGAGATCTTTTTTGATGAGGGGCTTAAAGCCACAGTTACCAAACTCCATAAAGATGGTGCAAGAGAGGTACATTTCTCACAAAACAATACCCCCCTCTCTTTTGAAACGCTCGTCCCCATTCTTGATCAGATTGGGCATGTCCCCCTTCCTCCGTACATGCAACGCAAAGACCATGCTCAAGATGAGACAGATTATCAAACCCTCTTTGCCCAACACGTAGGAGCGGTCGCCGCACCTACTGCATCACTTCATTTTACCCCTGAACTCTTTGATAAGCTTACGCAAACCTATCCCACCCACAAGATTACTCTGCATGTGGGTGCAGGAACCTTTAAACCTGTAGAGGTGGAGGAGATCTTAAAACACCCCATGCACTCAGAGTATTTTCATATCCCTCCAGAGAGTGCCAAGCTCCTTCAAAGCGATGCACCCATTCTTGCCATTGGTACCACGGTTACCCGTACGGTGGAGTATTTTAGCCGTACGGGACTCACCCATGGGGAGTGTGATCTCTTCTTGAACCCCTACAATCCTCCTCAACGGGTCAACCATCTTCTCACCAATTTTCACCTACCAAAAAGTACCCTGATTATGTTGGTAGCCTCTTTTATTGGGCGAGAAAAGACCCTTGAACTCTATGCTGAAGCGATCCAAAATGAGTATCGATTCTTCTCGTATGGTGATGCTATGTTAATTTTATGATTAAGCTACTCCCCCTTTTTGCTAAGCTATAATTCCACAAAAATTAAAGGAGGAGTTTAGTCCAATGAATGAACTCAAATCTTATTTGGAGTCCAACAGAGAGGGTGAACTTCACCCCTCAGACATTGCCAAAATCTTAAAACAACTCTCAGAAGAGGAGTTTACCGAAGCGATTAAACTCATTCCCAAAGAGATTATCGGGGATGTCGCCTTAGAACTGCCCGATCGCTACTTTGATGAAGTGGTCGAATCCTTGGAAGTTGAGGAGATTACCCAAGCGGTCAAAGAGCTAGAGAGTGATGACCAAATGGAGTTTATGCAAGAGCTTGAAGAGGTTGACAAAGAGATCGCTTCGCAAGTTTTTGAAAATCTCGACCAAGAGGACCAACAGGACATTACCCTCTTACAGAGCTACGAAGACCATGAAGCGGGTGCCTACATGCAGACCGAGGTCTTTACCGCAACCGAAGATGAGATCGTCAAAGATGTGATCAAACGCTTCTCAGACCTTAAAAAATCCAATGAGTTGGAGAACGTGCATAATCTCTTTATCACCACCCAAAATGGTACACTACTGTATAGCATTGGGCTGGATGATCTCTTAACCTTTGACTTTAACAAAAGTTTTAAAGAGAACATTGAGGCCTCAGGAGAGCAGTATGAACCCAAACGGGCACTGGATAAAGAGGACATTAAAGAGGTCGTTAACTACTTCAAAGAGTATGACCTCTCCGTTATCCCCGTGGTCAACCGAGAAGGTAAACTTATTGGTCGTATCACCTCGGATGATATTTATGATATTATCAATGAACAAGCTACCGAACAGATGTACAACCTTGCAGGAGTTAATGACGATGCCGAAGAGGATGAAGAGATCATCAAAGCAGGAAAAAAGCGTGCCACATGGCTAGGGCTTAACCTGCTTACAGCGATTTTGGCTTCGGTCATTATTGGCATGTTTGCTGATACCCTTGATAGCATGGTTGCCTTGGCGGTCTTGATGCCCATTGTTGCGTCCATGGGAGGGAATGCCGGAACACAAACCCTTACCGTAGTGGTACGCCAACTTGCCCTTGGTGATATTTCTCAAAGTGACGCGGCTCGAATTATTAAAAAAGAGATAGGTATTTCATTGTTAAATGGTTTGCTATTTGCTATAATCATGGGAATTATTGCTTGGTTATGGTTTGATCAAGGTATGTTGGGCGTTGTTATTGCTCTCTCGATGTTGATTAATCTTTTTATGGCAGGTTTTTTTGGGGCAACGATCCCTCTATTGCTTAAAAAGATGAATGTTGATCCAGCCATTGGTAGTACGGTTATTCTAACCACGGTTACAGACGTGGTTGGTTTTTTCAGTTTTTTAGGTCTTGCGACCATCATCTTACTATAAAGGTTTATTGAATTATATGAGTTATCTGATACTGTTTTTTCTGTTGTCTGTTGGTATTTCATTTCTGTGTTCTATCTTAGAGTCGGTACTACTATCGACACAAATGTCTTACGTCTCACTGCTTGAAAAGGAGTCTCCAAAAACAGGACGACTCTTACGTGAGCATAAAGAGAACATCAATGTCTCCATTGCCTCGGTATTGATCCTCAATACCATTGCCAACACCCTAGGAGCAGCAGCGGTTGGGGCACAAGCCTCCAAACTCTTTGGTGATGGAGCAGTCATGTATGTCTCCATTATCCTCACTTTTGCCATTTTATACATCTCCGAGATTATTCCTAAAACCATTGGAGCCATCTACTGGAAACAGCTCGCCCCCATGGCAGCACACTTGATTAAATTCTTTATTTTTATCACCTACCCCATTATTCTCACCACCCTCTTTATTACCAATAAAATCTCTAGCGGTAATGAGGAGAACAAAACCACCAAAGATGAGCTACTTGAGAGCATGCTTATCAGTGAAGATGAAGGAGTCATTGATGAGAAAGAGTCGGACTACATTGAAAATGTCCTCAAACTTGATGAAGTCAAAGTAGCCGATATCTTAACTCCTCGATCTGTGGTCTTTGCCCTAGAGGAGCACCTTAGCATCAAAGAGGTTCTCAAAACCCAAGAGGAGATTTTTAACTTTTCACGAATTCCCGTTTACAATAAAACCATTGATGATGTCACAGGGATTGTCTTGACCAAACATCTCTTTAAAAAATCATTGCATGATGACTCAGCAAACCTCTCTAGCATCAAAAAAGATATTTTTATCATCAATGAAAACATCCCCGTAGCCAAAGCGTTGGACCTTTTTATCTCCAAAAAAGAGCACATGTTCTTGGTAAGTGATAGCTACGGTCAAACGGAAGGAATTGTTACTCTAGAAGATTGCGTGGAGACCGTTTTGGGCATTGAGATTGTGGATGAGAGTGACAAAAATACGGACATGCGTGAACTTGCCAAACGTATCATGAAAGAGAGACGACGCGCTAAACAGGGACGCAATCTCTCCTAACCCACTAGTGACGTGTCTGAATGTAGGCATTCTTATTAATGTTTTGACGTACCTTTTCAAGTGCCTCCATCGTCTCAGCGGTGGTGGGGAAAGGTCCAATATAGACACGCTTAACAATTTTACCCCCTTGATTAAATCGATCAATCACATAGTGAAAGCCTGCCTTGGTGATCTTATCAAGATAGGCTTGACTCGGTTGTTCCATAAAGCTCCCTGCCTTGATGTAAAAACTTTTGGTCTCCACCACAATGGTATCTTTTACACTCTCATTGGATTCAGTAGGTTCAACAGAAAAAGGAGAGACAGGCTCTTCAATTTTGGGATAGACACGATGTTTTAACTTTTTGATTGCCAACACTTTAAATTGATTTTCATCGTATACCAAACGCAACTTGTCCACATCTTGTCCTGAAGCACTCTCGCTCCCATTAAAATATTTCCAATTAACCAACACTTTCACATCGATATAATCTTCGGTTCGCCGTAGTACCTTCATCCAGCCCAAGGTATAATAACGTCGTGGCCACCGTTTGTAAAAACTGACCTTAGAGGCACGAACACTCATAAGGGTTACCCCTTTTTGCCTCATGTACTGTTGCATGGGAAAGGTATAGAAAACTTTAAGTTTATCCAAAAAGTTCTCTTCATCTGCCTTATAGTAGCTCATTAAAAAGTTTTTAATGTAGAAACTGCTTGTAATGGAAGATTTACTCATGGGCGCAAGAAAGTAACGACTCACCCACCCTTCAATATGATTTTGTCCCACCCCATGGCTAATGTAACACCACTCTTTGGCATCGGCTCCATATTTACACTCCCGAATCTTAATGCCGATACTCTGGGCAGGTAAACGACCAATAAGCGTTCGACGATTTACCACGGGTTCTTCTCGAACATTAAGAAATCGCCCTTTTTTGAGGTGAACCACACGGTACTCTGTAGCGTGGCTGACCGTTAGTGTCAAAATAAGTAATAGTGTTCTTTTTTTCATAACAAAATTATACAGTGTGCAATTAAATCTCATATTAATTTTCCGTATTAATCGATCAACTCAACACGTGCCTTAAGCCCCAATGTCGTGCTGTATCCTACTTCAGCAAACTTCAGATTCCACTCTCTATCGTAGATAAAGGTTGTCGGAAAAACCGATACATCAAACCGCGATGCCAACGCCCCTGTTTGATCATTGACCACCGGAAAGCTATACCCCTCTTTTTGCATATACGCACGAATGGCTTGATCCGACCCTGATTTAACCGCGACGGTTACAAGATGAACCTCATCCGATTGCAATCGCTCAATATTTGGGGCTTCAAAGCGACACGTAGGACACCACGTTCCCCAAAAATGAATCACCGTAGGTCGCCTTGTATCAAAAAGTTCCACCTCATCTCCAGTAGTAAGCGTTACCTTCATTGATTTTGGCTGATGGGTGGTATCCGGTTGGCGAAAATGGTTCATAAGCAGGCTCACCACCAATACCATGATTAGGGTTATCCCCACCTCTTTGAGAATCTCTTTGATCTTCCACCGTTTCATGCGTGCTCCAACCATCGCTCCAAAATAATTTTAGCAGCAATGGAGTCAATTTTTCCGTCCCGTTTATGACGAAATACCCCTTGAGTTAATGCCTTAGCTTCCACTGAACTCCCCTGCTCATCTTGATAGAAAACAGGAATCTCAAGGTCCAGTAAACCAACAAAGTGTTTAATACGCCGTTCCATCTCTGCTTCACTGCTCCCACCTTTAGGCAACCCAACAACCAACCGTTCGATCTCCCACTCCATCAAAAAGTGACGAACATCCCGTGCAGCTTGATTTCGATTTTTTCGTAAAATTGCCTCTTGAGGAAACACCATCGTTCCATCAAGAGAGAGTGCTAGCCCAATACGCTTGAGTCCTACATCTATGCTTGCTGTTTTCATGATGGAAGTATAGTATAATTTTTTCGATCCGAACTTTAAAATTAAGAGAGAAAGGAGAAGTTCTCTTCTCTAGCCCATCGACTGAGAAGAGTATGTTTATTTTATGCTTAAGGCAATACCGAGGAGTGATGCTCAAGAATCATCCACGTATCCCCCTCTTTTTTGTAGACATAGGTAAAACGTGCTGCAACCTCAACACGACTTCCTGCCTCTTCACCGTCCAGTTCAAACGTATAGAGACCCGAATTGATTGCAATATCCCCATAAACCCGTACATTTGCCTCCGTAATGCTCCCCACAGGGTGCTTGGCTAAAAAGTACACGAAATACTCCTCAATCTCCTCTCGATTATGTCGTACCTTTGGTGAGAGAGTTGGCAACAAGATCCCTCCCTCCTTCGCATAACAGGCTGCGACTTTTTTAGGATCTCCCGTCTGCAAAGCTCTGTTCCACTCCTCAAAAACCCCTAAAATCCCTTTTTCCATTACGTTCCTTTCTGTAATAATGTGTTCTATTATAATGAGTTATCACTATAAAATCATCTATTTTTAGAAGATTTATAACGATAATCAATTAAATTTATACTTTTATACAAACAATATTATCAAATATTTTTCCACATTTTCTATAAAATTGACAACTAAAAGGAAAAGCAAAGTAGTTTTTTAGCTGATGAGCGGTTATTCACCAATCTCTTCGTGCAATCAAAACGATCCCATTGAAGCTTTCAGATGCGAAATACGACGATAAGAGGCTTCGATATCATCAAGATCAATCTCCTCGCCAATCATCGACTTAATCGTATTTACCAACCTTTCTGCGGTAACCATGTTGCTAACAGAGAGTTGATTCCCAAAGAGTAAAATATCATTACCTGCTCCAATTGCCAATACCAAGGTCTTCTCTAATCCATATTTGTGTGCAATGGCTCCCATCTGAAGATCATCGGTAATGACCACCCCATCAAAACCAATCTCTTGACGCAATAACCCCTTGATGGTCTTTTTTGAGAGGGTTGCGGGGTATTGCGCATCAATTTTTTTATTAAAGACGTGTGCCACCATTACGGTATCGAGTACTCCAGCTTGGCTCAAAATACGATAAGGATCTAACTCTTTGGGTTGCCAAAGGGTGGTAACATCCACAAATCCCTTATGAGTGTCACCTAGTGAAGATCCATGACCCGGGAAATGTTTGACAGCCGTAAGTACCCCATGTTGATGCATCGCATCAATAAAAAGTGTTGCGTAGTGTGCTACCTGCTGTGGATCACGACCAAACGAACGCCCAAGCTTATAGATTACTCTATTTTTAGGATTGAGTGCAAGATCCACATCCGGCGCAAGATTATAATTAATCCCCACCGAGGCTAACTCAGCACCCATCTTCTCGTAGTGTGTTAAGACTGCTTGATCAGAGAGGGTGGAGATCTCTTTTGCCTTTTTAAAGTGTCCATTAAAACCGTACTTCTCTTTAAGACGTTGCACCCGTCCCCCCTCTTGATCCACCGCAATCAAAAGTTTATGATCCTCACTGCAGGCTTGAAGTTGCTCGGTGAGGGCTTTGACCTGTGCTTTGGTTTTGAAATTTTTGGGCAAACGCTTATCCAAAGGATTAACATCAAAAAGAATCACTCCACCAAGATGATAGTTTCGAATATCTTGACAAATTTGACTCTGAGGTGTTACCTCCGTTCCCATAAACCCGATCATTAACATCGAACCAATTTTGCTTTCCAAAGCGAGAGCGGGCTCCTTAGCAACCTCCTCTACTTCCTTGATCTCAGCTTCAATCTCCTCTTCGACTTCAATCTCCTCTTCCATTTCGACAGGAAGCTGTGTCAAGGGGGGTGGAGAGACAACCGTCACTTTGGGGAATTCTTGTTCCTGAGGTTGAGAGATAACGGTCACTTTAGTGGGTTCTTGTTCCTGAGATGGAGAGAGAACCATCACTTTGGTGGATTCTTGTTCCTGAGATTGAGAGACAACGGTCACTTTGGCGGGCGCTTGTTCCTGAGATGGAGAAACCACTGTCACGTTGATGGATTCTTGTTGCTTCTGAGCAGGCACAGGGGACGTGACCAATGCAGGAGGGGTCTGTTTTTCAACCTCTTGCACTACGGCAACCTTTTGTGCCTTTTGACTCTCCTCTTGCATCACTTTGTTTGTAGGCTGACTCACATTACAGCCCATTAAGAGCACCAATAATCCCAATAGTATCATTCTTTTCATCGACAACTTCTTTCATATTTTTTAATTCAAGCGATTATAGCAAATAAATTGGGTATAATACGAAAAATTTCTGCAAGAGTATATCAAAATCTCTTATTTTTAGGACTCCTCACGAGTATCTACCACTAAGCATACGCAAAGATTCACCTTAAAAGAGGTGTCTAATTATTTGATATCAGCTGCAAAAATTGGGTCATGGAAGACCATTTTAATCATACGATAAACCGATTTATTTTTTAATTTTATGCACATAGCAACCTTTAATCTAAAAAATAGTGATCTCTGTTACCGATGAAGAGATGGTTGTTCCACCTATTAAAATTAATTACAAAGAAGACACATGACATTTAACGAATTCAATTTCAAAGCTACCTTAAACCAAGCCATCGCCGATGCTGGATTTACCGAACCAAGCCCTGTACAAGCCAAAGCGATTCCCATTATTTTAGAGGGACACGACATCATCGCCCAAGCCCAAACCGGTACAGGAAAAACCGCTGCGTTTGGACTTCCGGTTATTCAACAGATGAGTGGAGACCAAGGAGTTGAAGCACTGGTCATTGTGCCCACTCGTGAACTTGCCATGCAGGTTTCGGACGAACTGTTCCGTTTTGGGAAGACCGCAGGACTTAAAACTGCTACCGTTTATGGAGGAACGGCGTACAACCGACAAATTGATCGAATCAACCAAGCCAATATTATTGTCGCCACCCCTGGGCGACTCCAAGATCTACTGAAATCCAAACGTATTACACTTAATCCAAAGTTTGTGATTCTTGATGAAGCCGATGAGATGCTCGATATGGGTTTCTTAGAGGAGATCAAAAACATCTTTACCTATCTACCTCAAGATCGTCAAACCTTGATGTTCTCTGCCACCATGCCCAAACAGATCAAGACGCTTGCCGAAGAGATCTTGAACAATCCAAAATCGGTGACCATTACCAAAAGTGAACGAACCAATACCGACATCACTCAAAAGTTTTATGTGGTTGCGGACTACGAACGCGACGATGCCCTGTTGCGTCTGATTGACTATGCCAACCCACAAAAGTGTATTATTTTCTGTCGAATGAAAAAAGAGGTGGATCGTCTCTCCTCATACATGACCGCCCAAGGCTTTAAAGTCGCTGCCCTGCATGGGGACATGGAACAAAAACAGCGAGAACATACCATTCGCTCCTTTAAACAGGGACTTGTCGAGATCTTTATCGCCACTGACGTTGCCGCACGGGGGCTTGATGTCAATGATGTGACCCATGTATTCAATTACCACATTCCTTTTGACTCTGAATCGTATGTCCACCGAATCGGACGAACCGGTCGTGCAGGAAATAAAGGAGAGGCAATTACCTTGGTCTCCCCCAATGAGCTACGTACCATTAAACGGATTGAGAAAGATGTTGGGACCAAAATGATCTCCGAAGTGATCCCTACTCGTCAAGAGGTACAGGAGCAAAAAGATAACGCTCTTCTCAATAAAATTACCCAAACCAACATTAAGCCCTCTGCGGTTGAGTTGGTTAAGACCCTACAGCATGATCTTGATATTGTTACCATTGCGCATCTTTTAGCAACCATTGTTCAAGAGCAGATTGATGTCAAAGGAAAAGATATCATTGGTCTTGGCAACGAAGAGATTGAACGTCTCATCGAGCGTACAAAAAACCAACGAAACAATGATCGTCATGGAAATCGAGGTCGTGGTCGAGGTCGAAATGGTCGCAATCGAAGCCGTGGTGGTCACCGTGGTCGTGGGGCTGATCGAAACCATCGAAGATCGCACAGAAGTTAATAAAAAGTTTAAAAAAAATAATCTATTTTCACCATTATACACAATAATTCCATTATTTATTGGATATAATGGTTCTATTAATTTTTGAAAAGGAAACTAAATGAAGAGAATTATTTTAACGATTTTGCTGCTCTTAGGAACAAGCTTTCTGCACGCAGAAGGAGACGCAATGAAGATGGAGAGTTTTACCCTTATCAACACCGAGGGACAACCCATTCATGTGCGTTCCACTGCAAAAGGCTTGGACTTTGAAGAGTTTCGTGGCAAAGCTGTATTTTTAGTCCTTTTTGGACACATGTGTCCTCCCTGTAATGCTGAAATACCTGAATTTATTGCCCTTAAAAATCAGTACAAAGATAAACTCGAAATTGTTGCCCTCGAGGCACAACGTTATGACATGGACAAGCTCAAAGCCTTCAAAGCCAAAAAAGGCATCAACTACAACCTTGTTCCAGGAAAGGAGAGTGATGAATTTATTGGACACATTGCCGGTCGTGCAGGATGGAACGGTGCTATTCCCTTTTTGATTGCACTGGATAAATATGGTGAAGTTCAAGTCATCCAGCAAGGTTTTATTCCCAGAAAGACGCTTGAAGGACTCGTTGAAACACTCAACCAATAACATTTTATAAGGAGGAGAAACGATGAAAAAGACTCAATGGAACAGCAATGGGAGATGGTATGCATACAACTAAACAACCCATGCTCCTCTCAGGGATTTTGCTCTCAAGTACGCTCATCTTTAACAGTGGATGTACGGTTAAAGAGTATTTTGTACCCACCCAACCAGAACACCCCGTACAGAGGCAGACCACAACAAGGAGCGTTCCGGTTGTGATCGAACAGCAACCACACCAAGTAGCGGTCGTATCATCACCACCAACGCCACCAACGTCAGCGCCACCACCGGTAGCCGTAGTCACCACCACCCATACCACCACAACCAAACTACCTACCACTCCACAGCCTACTGTGGTACAAGAGGAGCATCATCCTGTCTCGGTACTCGAGCCCGTTACTACTGTCTACTACGAAGAGGAGAGTTCACAAGAGCCAAATCCCATTCAGATGATTACCTCCTCTGAGCCCATTGAGGAGGAGTGTAATGATGACGTTCCCATTGAAGAGAGTGATTGCAATCGTGGTGAAATCTCCCCAGAGGAGCTCCAAAATGCAGAGCATCAAAATATCCAAGAGACCCAAGATGGGGTAATGCACCTCCTTCAAAGTGTTCAAGGAAAAACCGTCAATATTGGGGAGCGTCCCAACGGTTTTGTCTTTCCAAACTATCCCAATAAGATCATTATCTTGGAGATGTTTGGCAAAGATTGTCCACACTGTCTCAAAGAGATCCCCATTATCAAAAAGATTAAACAGCGCTATCCGGATCAAGTTGAAGTGATTGCCATTCAGTCTCAAGAGCGAATGAGTCCACATGAAGCACGAAGTTACATTAGTAAACACCGTATTAACTACCCTATTATTGAGGGGGAAGATGCCACCAACCTGCAATATTTTATTCAAAACACCTACGGATGGACCGGCATTCTACCCTACACATTAATCATCAAAGATGGCATTACGGAGTTCTCGTACCCAGGGGAGGTTCCTTATCAAGATCTTAAACGAGATATTGATTCCTTGCTTTAAGCATTACCAGAGAGATCTCCTCTCTCTGGTCAAAATATCCCCCGTAATAAATCTTCTTTTACTCTTCAATTTGCTATAATCCCACCTATTTATACAACAATAAGGATTAAAAAAATGCTACCCAATATTTTTACCAAAACCAATACCACCAAAAAAGGAAAACAAGAGACCCATCTACGCTGGTGGGTAACCCTAATCATCTCACTAGGACTGGCACTGGGCACATGGAACCCCACCGGCCACCACTTTATTCACTACATCTCGCAACAAGATATCTTCTCTGGATTTACCCCATTTGCTATTCTTCTCATGTTTGGGATTTGGATTCTTGCACTAAAATCGATCTTTCAAAGCCTCAAACTCTTTGGTGCCCTCTTTGTGGTGATTATTATCGCTGCCTTTCTCTGGGGACTCAAACAGTATGGATTGATTGAGTTTGACAACCTTCAGCAGATGGGTTGGGCAGGAACATTGAGCGTTGCGTTTATTATCTGGATTGGGCTTAATGCCTCTATTATCTGGAAAACCCTCACAGGTGTTTATGCTACCGATAACGTAGAAGAGGAGTAGGAATCCGTATGAAGCGTCGCTATATTGTTGCACTCCTTGCCATTATAGTTCCGATTCTACTCATTACCCTCCTAAACTACATCTATCCTGTATCCTACAATATTCTCATGGGATACATGGCCGCGGTGGTGCTGGTCTTCAAATCATCACTAACCTCACTTTGGCTCTTGAGTAAACTCAAAATCATCGCCTTTATTAAGAGTCTTACCATGGTCCAAGCAATCCTCTTAGGAGTGAAACGATGGTTTATTGATAATATGCTCTCTGCGTGGTTAAAAAAATACATCTTTGATTATCTCCAAAAGCCCTTCAAAGAGCTTCTTAACTACTACAAAAGAGTGAGCTTTAGCGCCAAACTTAAAAATTTTCTTCTCATCTTTCTACCACTGGCATTGGCACTCTGGGTTATGTACCTTACCAACATGCTAGCACACCTTGCCATTATGGTGGAATTAAAAATGCTTGTTATTGGCTTCTTCAAAGCCCTCTGGCTTATTCTTGCAAAACTTTTTGGTATTGTGCCCGTGATTATCTCATGGATTTCAGGCTCATGGCTAGCACCCATCTTTGAGGTTTTTGCCCTCAGCTACCTCCTCTCCCTGCTCGAACGCTTCTTGGGTCCAAACAATTGGATTACCCGTTTTTTCAACTACATTGGCGATCAGCTCAACTATCTTTTGGAACGATTGGGACTCTTTAACGATACCCATATCGAACCCATTTTTCAAAAAACCATCGCCAAAGGGAGTCAAACCCTTGCGGATAAAATCTCTTCCCTTATTCGTGCCAAAAAAATCCGTGAAGAGTACCTCTATTTTGATAATTTTCAAAACATGATTCTACGTGGTCATATCAATGCCTACTACAGTTTTCCCGACATGGACAAGATCAAAGATAAACGTACACTCTACCGTCTTATCAATGAAAAAACCCGTGATAATATTGATATTATCGCCTACGTCTCACGTAATGGAAAAGGGGAGATTCTCGAAGAGAACGTGGACAACAACTTCTACCATGATATTTTTCTGCTCAAAGGGATTGCAAGCCACAAAGAGCATGGTGTTCAAGAGCGACAGACAAAAGATATGGATGCTACGGACTTCTGGGTGCTCAATACGAGCCAGTTCCCCGTGACCATCAAAAGTCACCATGGCAATATTGAACCCGCTGAACTCCAAGGGCATGAGGTTAAGCTTATCAAAACCAAAGACCATATTGATCTTGATGCCAACGATCTCTATTTTGAGTATCAAGGACGTGTTGTCTACCCTACTCCGTTGCATTAAACAGTTCTATGGAAATAGAACTTTAGTAGAGTTCTTGCAAAACTAGGAAATGTGGCTTTAGCCTCATCCCCTTTGGGTGGTGCTAAAGCACCACTTCCATCGCTTGGATCATGCCAAATAGACCAAACCATTCTCAATGCGAATCATCCCCTCTAGCTCCGCTTCATAGACACGATCCCTAAACTTCTCTACCGCCTCATCAAGGGTGGGAGATGTTTGACAAAAATAGAAAAACTCATCCCGCTCAATCCCTTGATACGAAGGAATAGCACCATAATCATTAGCAAATTTTTCAATATCGTAGATCGGTTGTGCTAGTCCCGCCTCCAAGAGCTGATTGGTACCTCGACTCTCATCAAGACGGTGTGGCAACACATAGATCTTCCGTCCCATCTCAAGGGCATACTCCACCGAACGCATTGAGCCACTTCCAATATCTGCCTCTGTCACCACCAAAACATCTCCTAAAGCAACCACCAACTCATTACGCACCACAAAACTCCATGAGCGCGCCTTAAAAGGGCGTGGAAATTGACTCAAGACCAATCCCTCTTGCTCAATGGAAACGATCAGATCACGATTAACCGCCGGATAACGAAACTCTAAACTGTTTGCCATTACTGCAATAGTATTAGAAGCTCCCGCTCCCATGTGCGCAATAGCATCCACCCCCATTGCAGCACCACTTACTACCACGACCCCTCTACGGGCGAGACTCTGGGCAATCTGATGGGTCATGTTTTTGGTATACCCCAAAGGTCGTCGTGTTCCCACAATCGAGACTTTAGGTCGCTGAAGTAGATCAAGGTTTCCAATGTACTCAATCGTCTTGGGATACTGCTTCATAGCATCAAGGACATCTAAATGGGTTGTCAGTGTCTGAATCACAACGTTCTCCTAAATTTATAAAAAAAGTTTCCAATAGGTCATAGCAAGAGTAAAAGTGATGATAATCCCAAAGAGATTAAGCCAAATTCCCCGCCGAATCATCTGAGGTGTGCTAACATGTCCCGTGGACATTGCAATGGCATTAGGGGCAGTTGCAATAGGCAACATAAACGCATAACTTGCCGAAATTGCTACAATTAGCATAAAAAGTACCGGATCCAATCCACTCTCAATTGCAAAGGGATAGATAATGGGAATCATGATTGAGGTAAGCGCTGTATTGCTTGTAAGCTCAGTAGCAAACACCACCCCTGTACCAATAATCAACATCAACACGAGCGGTGGAAGATAGTTAAAGCTTACAAGTATCTTGGCAATCTCTTGCGCTAACCCAGTGGACTGAAATGCCATAGCAATGGAAAAACCTGCCCCAAAAAGAAACACAATGGCAAAGGGAATCTTGGCAAAATCCTCCTCCCAAACCAGCAGATCTATCTTGGGAAGAAAAAGCAACATGCCAAATGTCAAAAGGGTAAGCTTCTCATTAATAACAACCCCAAAGAGGTATTTCAACAGAGGATTAAGTGCCAAAATCAGTGCCAATGAGGAGAGAATCCAGACCAACTTTTTCTGATCATGACTCAAGGGCTCTTTACCCATCTCTATCTTGACCAGCTGAAAATCCTCCTCTTTAAAACCATACAGTAAAATCTCTGCAGCACTTACCATCATAATAACAGCAAGAGGCAACATCATCACGGTCCATGTGGCAAAAGAGATCATCTCCAGATGATTACTCTCAATAAAATCCATCAAAATTAGATTGGGCGGGGTCCCTACGGGTGTAATAATCCCTCCAATCAAAGAGGCATACGCCACCCCCAAAAGCAGACGAAACTTATACGCAATATTCTCCGTCAAAAACGTTGCAATGGGAATCATCAAAAGTGCGGTCGTTGTATCAGAGAGAATAGAGCTTAATACTCCTGCACTCAACATCAAGGAGTAGAGTACCCCCCGTGGAGTATTGGGGAAAATAGAGAGCAGTTTGGTGGCTAAGCGTTGATGCAGTTTTGATTTTTCCGTAGCAATGGCAAGCAAAAAGCCCCCCAAAAAAAGGAAAATGGTTGTCTTAGAGTAGTTACTTACCACCTCATTAGGCTCCAGTATGCCTAAAATAGGAAAAAGAGTAATGGGCAAGAGTGAAACCACCCCCATGTGCAATCCATTATTGGTCCAGAGGGTGACCAAAAAAGCAATAACAGCTACCAGTCTTGCTTGCAACTCAGAAAAAGAGATCCATGCTACAAAATAAAGCGTTAACCCCATCCCAACCGCATAGATAATAAGACGATAATCTGCCACCCACGATTTACTATTACTCAACATGATCTCCCCACATTATTTAATGCTATATAATATCATAAAAAGGATTATAAAGGAGATCACTTTTTAGATTAGTTATACATAATAATATCATCCACCTTACCCGATCCACGAATCAAAAACGCGTTAATACTCTCCAAGTCATTGTTGGGCTCAAATCGATGCAGATCCTCAACCAGATCACGGGTCACAATCTGCCACGTGCCATCCATGCGTGCTTCTCCTAGACCCAGAAGAATATAGTCCCCACTCATGCCTCGATCCTCCTCAATGGGCGTATAGGTAAAATAACGTCGCCCCATGGTTGTCTCAGCTGAAATATAGATGGTAAAGTCCTCCGCATACTGCATGCTCCATTTGATGGCTCGATTGGTTTGATTGTTCCATGCGCCCTCTCCGGTACGTTCTCCCAACATGTAGCCATTACTTTTACCCGTTCCTTGCAACGCAATCACCCGTCCCCCCTTAGTATTATCTTCAACGTTGGTAATGGTTGCCCCCTCCGGATCGTCCGCAAAGATACTCCACCCTTGCGTGGTCCCATCTTCGGCATCTTCATACCGTATGTTTTGAGTAATGGGAATCTCTTTGGAGATTAAAGCTTGAATATCATCCAGTCGTCCAGATCCACGAATCATAAACGCATTAATTGAGATCAGATTATTGTCTGGCTCAAAGCGATGCAGATCCTCAACCAGATCACGGGTAAAGGTCTGCCAAGTGCCATTAGCACTCTCTTCTCCCAAGCCCAATAAAACATACTCTCCACTCATTCCTCGATCCTCATCAATAGGCGTATAGGTAAAGTAGCGTCGTCCAAGTGTGGTCTCAGTTGAGATATAGATGGTAAAATTCTCTGCGTACTTCATGCTCCATCGCATCACCTTTTTATCCGTCTCTTGCCACGCATCCTCACCGGTACGGGCTCCAAGCATGTACCCATTACTTAACCCTGTACCATTAAGCTCTATCACCAACCCTTGTCGCTCATCATCTGCCACATTACAAATGGTTGCCCCCTCAGGATCATCCGCAAAAATACTCCACCCCTCAACTGTTCCATCTTCGGCATCTTCATAATAGCTAATAGGTTTTTGGGTATAGGGTTCATAGAGTATGGCATTGTTCAACATCTTAATATCATCAATTAAGCCACTGTTTCGCACCTCAAAACTCTCCACCGCAATCAGGCGATTATCCGGCTCAAAATCACGCAGATCACGATCTAAATCACGGGTTACCCCCTGCCAAAGCCCCATCTCATTCATGCGGATGGGCTCATCTCCTTCCCATACCGAACCAATGGTTCGATCATCTCCCAATCCATGATGAATGGTTGTTCCCTCTTCAATGATTCCTTGATGAAACTCCCCTAGAGTGTAGAGCAGATCTCGTGCCCCCTTACGTGTCTGCACATGAACCCGAAACGCAAATGCATTGGGATCTCGAATCGTTCCCCGCTCATCAGGATTGGCACCAAGCACAATAGGATCCGGACCAAAATCCCTAAATCTCCACTGCAAAATTTTCTGAGTATGGTTGGCAATGGGGGCATAGAGATACGCGTTATCAGATCCTTCACCCAAAAGCTCAATCACCTTCCCTTGGAGATCTCTTCCTTGCAGATCATTATCCTCAACGCTTCGAATGGTTGCCCCCTGAGGATCATCATCGCTAACACTCCAACAATCATGATCTTGACCGTTCTCATACAAACTCTCAATGGGGGCATAAAGGAGCAGATCATCCAGTCGCATGCCATCACCACCGTTAATCGTCATCCCATCCACAGAGATCAGTTCGTTGGTGGGGTCAGCATCTTTTAGATCTCGCTCTAAATCACGGGTAATGGTTCGCCAACTTCCATCAACCACTCCCCCTATACCATGATGAATCCCCCCTTCAAATCCATGGTAGAGCCCTCGACTATAACTCATGGTCGTATAAAAGAGATGACGCAAACCAAAGGTAGTATTAACGTGCACAATAATTTGACAATCTGCTAATGTCTTCATTCGCCATGCAATCATCCGTTGCGTTTGGTTGTTCCATGCTTCAGGCTCACCCGTATTGGCACCAATACTGTAAGACTCTCCTCCATGAAAGACAACCACATGGCTTCCAATCCCCTCGTCAAAGAGATTCTCTATTCGACCATCTACCGCAGAGTCATCCCGCATGTGCCATCCTCCCAAGGTCCCATCTTCTCCATCAAAATAGTACCGATAATCACTGTAAACATAATTCTCCATGGGAGAAGAGAGCAACATAACATCATCCACCAAGGTATCTCCCTTAATGGTCATACCATTAACCGCAAGCAGTCTGTTATCAGGTTCATAATCATGAAGATCATCACGAAGGTCACGGGTATAGGTAATCCAACGGTTATCGGTTCCGATACCATACGCAACATCATCACCGTTACGGGATTTACCCAAGGCATGATGAATCTCCAATCCATCCTCACTTATCCCCTCATCCCTAAAGTCAGGAGTATAACGCAGTGTTCGCTCCCCTTTAGTGGTTTGAATATGCACCAATACCGTAAAATCATTATTGTTTCTCATCTTCCATTGAAGAGTACTTTGATCTGTATTGTTCCACGCATCCGCTCCAGCAATATCTCCTAGACGATACGCACTGTTCTCTCCATTCCCCACAAGAGAAATAACATTATCATTATAGGCATACTCCAAAGGTGGAACCAACTCTGGATCATCCACATCCCCACGTAACAACACCGTCTCATTATCATAAACCACACTCATATTTACCTCTTGGGGATCATCCTCAACAACCTTCCACGCATCCACCCCCTGCTCACCATCCTCATAAAGGGTCCGCTTGGGCGTATAGAGACGCACATTATCCACCATACCACCGGTTCCACCAAAACGGATACCATTGACGGTAATAATCTCATTGTTGGGTTCGGTATCTTTTAACTCCCGATCCAGATCAACCGTCACGGTCTGCCATGTCCCATTATGACTCTGCACGTTTCCAAATCCATTAAGAATCCCCGTGCCATGATGCCCCACGTGCACGTTAAGATCATTATAGAAGAGCCATCGATGCCCATTGGTGGTGGTAACACTCACGTAGATGGTATACTCATCGGTATAGTTCATTCGCCATGAAAGCACTCGATCCTCCGTATTGTTCCACGAGCCCTCATCACCCGTACCACCCAATTCATAGATGCCACCATTGGCAAGACGAATCACCCGACTTCCAATACTTTGGTCATAGATATTCTCAACCAACGCGGTATCCAAACTTCCCTCAATAATGTTCCACCCATCAATGCTTCCATCTTCTCCATCAAAGTAGACCACATCTGCATGAAGGGTAGAGAGCATCAAAAATAAGCACCATGCACGTAAACGTTTCATCGTTTCCTCCAATATTTTTTAACATATTTAAATATATTATAGCAGAAAAGATAATAACCTGCTTATTTTAAATAAAGTCAATCATGAAAAATATACTTAGAGAAAATTAAATAATGATTTAATTGATAATGTTTAGAAGTTGGCTAAAGCCAACCCTACAAAACGTAGGGTTAAAAGAGAAGAGAAGTCTGCTTCTTAGTTGGTTTCTTGATCCACAATTTTATTCGCAGAGATCCAAGGCATCATCTCGCGAAGCTTTTTACCCGTTTTGGTAATAAGAAGCTCTTGATCATTGGCACGCTCGGCGTTCATGCGTGGGTAACCTGCTTGACCTTCAAGGATAAAGTCTTTGGCAAATTGTCCATTTTGAATCTCTTTGAGAATCTCTCGCATCGCTTTTTTGGACTCTTCGTTAATGACACGTTTACCACTTACATAATCCCCATACTCAGCAGTATTGGAGATGGAGTATCGCATATCCGCAATCCCCCCCTCAAACATCAAGTCAACAATAAGTTTTAGCTCATGGAGACACTCAAAGTATGCCAACTCAGGGGCGTATCCCGCTTCGGTTAGGGTCTCAAATCCTGCTTGTACTAAAGCAGAGGCTCCCCCACACAGTACCGCTTGCTCTCCAAAGAGATCGGTCTCGGTCTCATCTTTGAAAGTGGTCTCAATAATTGCCGTTCGTCCACCACCAATGGCAGAAGCGTAAGAGAGGGCTAGCTCTTTAGTCGTTCCACTGGGGTTTTGACCCACGGCAATAAGGTCAGGAATCCCACCACCGCGCACAAACTCACTTCGTACAGTATGACCTGGAGCTTTAGGAGCTACCATCATGACATTAATGTCTTTTCTTGGGTGGATTCTACCGTAGTGGATATTAAACCCGTGACCAAAAGCAATGGTTGCCCCCTCTTTGAGGTTGGGTTCAATCTCCTTTTCATAGATCTCTTTTTGGTTCTCATCCGGAAGAAGAATCATAATAACGTCTGCTTTTGCGGTCGCATCCGCCACACTCAATACTTCAAAATTCTTCGCTTCTGCCTTTGCCCAAGAGCTACCATCTTTTCTCAGACCAATGAGCACGTTGACCCCAGAGTCTCTTAAGTTTTCAGCATGTGCGTGACCTTGTGAACCGAATCCGATCATCGCTACGGTTTTTGATTTAATGATTTCGAGATCACAATCTTTGTCATAATATACGTTTAAAGTTGACATTATCTATTCCTTGAGGTTAAAAAATTTCGCGATTATAGCGTAAGGTTGCTTATGTTAATTAGGTTATTCGTGTATAATATAGAGTAACTTTTTAAAACATAAAAAGGAGTGACCGATGTGGGAATTTTTGGCAGACAATCTGCTCTGGTGGCACTGGATCGCCTTGGGGATTATCCTAATAACCATAGAGATTTTTACAGGAACTTTTTTGATGCTAGGGCTGGGTGTGGCAGCCATGTTGGTGGGAGGATTGGATCACCTTTTAGGGCTCTCTTTGGGGGCACAACTTGGCATCTGGATACTCTTATCTATTATCTCGATTATTCTGTGGTTTAAATATCTTAAAGATTACCAATCTCATCTTTCTCTCACCGATTATCAAACACATGTAGGAGTTGTCACCCAAACCATAGCCCCCTATCAACGTGGCAAGGTACAGTTTGAAACCCCCGTTCTAGGCAATACCCTCTGGCACGCCACTGCCCCTACCTCTATTCCTGTGGGAAGTAAGGTCAAAATCACCAACATCAAAGGTCAACTGCTTGAAGTTGAAAAAGTAGAAAACAGATATTAGGAGCCAATCATGGAAGAATTAGAAGGATTAAATCTATTGGCTATCGTTATGGTAGCCATTGTTATCACCCTCTATAAAGGGATTAATATTGTCCCTCAAGGGGAGGAGTGGGTTGTTGAAAAACTTGGACGCTTTAGCCGTACGCTTAAACCTGGGCTCAATTTTATTATCCCCTTTATTGAGAGTATCCGTCAACGCATCTCCACACGCGATATCATTATGGATATCCCTCAACAAGAGGTCATCACCAAAGACAATGCCGTCATTCGTACCAATGCCATCGCTTTTGTTCGGGTTACCAACCCCAAAGATGCCCTCTATGGGGTAGAGAACTTCAAGCTTGCCATCTCTAGCCTGATTATGACCACGTTGCGTTCGATTATTGGGGAGATGAAACTGGATGAAGCACTCAGTAACCGTGAGACAATCAAAGCCAAACTCAAAACCAACATTATTGATGATGTTGCCGATTGGGGGGTTACCGTTAAATCGGTTGAGATTCAAGACATTAACCCTAGTCCCTCCATGCAAGACTCCATGGAGCGTCAAGCCGCTGCTGAGCGAGAACGTCGAGCCATTGAGACCACCGCAGAGGGGAACAAAAATGCTGCCATCCTAGAAGCCCAAGGGAAACTCGAAGCGGCCAAGCTCGAAGCTGAAGCCCAAATCTCTCTTGCCAATGCTTCGGCTACAGCAATTGAGATGATTGCTGATTCGGTTCAAGACAAAGAGCTCCCTGCGATGTTCTTGCTTGGCGATCGCTACATCAATACCCTAGAGAAGATGAGCCATTCGCCTAACAGTAAGTTTGTGGTCTATCCTGCGGATATTCAAGGGGCAATTAAGGGGATGTTGGGGTCAGTATTTAAGAAGTCATAGATAAATGGTGCTTTAACTCCATCAAAAGTGGATGCTCTCTTCCAAGAGCATCCTAAAAAAGGCGATATTAGTCCTCTTCTCTTGATGCTGATTTCTCAAGCATGCTGTACATTCCCTCTTTAACCTCATTGGCGAGTTTCAGAAGTTCAGGTGGCAGTGTTTTTCCTCCTGCAATCATTAAATCAAGGGACATGGTGTAGATATAAACCTCATGAGTCTTTGGATCTTCAACAATTCCCAATCGACAAGGCATGAAACCGATAAACTCGGGAGAGTACGCCAAGAACTTTTTGGCAATAGTGGGCGAGCAGTAGGATCGAATTCGAATATAAGGCTGATAAACCCCTTTGTCATCTTTTTCACCACGAGACATCAACTTGGTATCTACCATGGCAAGCCCGTACTCTTCCCCCACAGCATCCATAATCTCAATCGCCTCTTCAATCGCCTCTTTGGGATCTTCTCCCTCTTCGATCTTGAGCTTTTGCTTGATGACCATTCCTTTAGCCGCATCGCCTGTCTCTAAAACGGTATCAAACATTTTCATGTATGTCGGAATCGCTTCGGGATCAAGTTTTCCTACTTGTGAGATCTTATCTCCAAACTTAATAAATGCAAACAGTAAACCGATGACCACAAGGGTACCGACTAAAGCTAAGATATTCTTTATCATACCAATCCTTTTCGTAAAAAACGTTATTTAGAGTTGAGGCATACCCCCACTCTATTTCAACAATAATTATAGATAAGTAAGTTGATAGATAAATGAATTTGATCCATAAAACCCCATTATTTTTGGATATTTTGCACTTTGTTACCAAAAATCATAAAAATGTCTAATGATTAACTATTCATTCATTAAATGTTAATCAATAGTTTTAATTAACCTAATAAATTTATCTTAATAAGTCATTGTTTATAAAAAGATGCTAAAATAACGCAAAAAAATAAATTTGCGTTTACAAAGGTAGCGTATGGCAAAATCACGCATCCAAAAAGCTCCGGTACAGTTTGATATCAATCATCTACCTCAACTTATGCTCTCCCTTCAGCAGGAGAGCTACCTTATGGAGTACTTTTCTGAAACCGATCCTCGAGGACGCTACCTCTATTGGGACCAATTTAAATGGCGTATCCCCAAAGAACATGACCCCAAAAAAGCATGGCTTATTACTAAGTGGGTTCGTTTTACAAAACGTAAACCTCTTGAGTTAATTGATGCCAAAGGGGATGAATTTCATTTTTGTGTGCCCGACTCCCTCCAAGCCAAACTCTATAAAATTGCAAAACTCTCAGGAGAGGGAACCCCTAGCAACTCCATCCAACAAAAATACCTCATCTCCTCACTCATTATGGAAGAGGCAATCAACTCCGCTCAACTTGAAGGAGCCTCTACCACCCGACGCATCGCCAAAAAGATGCTTGTAGACGAACGTAAACCCAAAAGTGAAGATGAGCAGATGATCCTCAACAACTACCGACTCATGAACGAGGTCAAACAGCTTAAAGATGCGCCCTTAAGCATCGAGATGATTCGACACTTTCACCAGATTGCCACCGAAGGAACCCATCAAAACGGGGTCATTGCAGGAGAGTTTCGAAACGATAATGAGATTGTTATCTCTAATGGAGCAGATGGAGAGATTCTGCATCAACCCCCAAGTTTTCAGCAGATTGAAAAACGTTTAGAACAACTCTGCACCTTTGCCAATACCAACCACTCCGGCGACGAGGGCAAAAGCTTTATTGACCCCATTGTCAAAGCAATTATTCTGCACTTTATGATTGGCTATGAACACCCCTTTGCCGATGGCAATGGACGAACCGCACGGGCAATCTTTTATTGGTTTATGCTCAAAAATGGTTTTAGTTTTTTTGAATACCTCTCCATCTCAAAACTCCTCAAGGAGGCTCCGGTACAGTATGGCATGGCGTACCTTTACAGTGAGATTGATGAGAATGATCTAACCTACTTTATCTATTACCAAGTGGATATTATCTTGCGCGCAATGGATGAACTCTTTGGCTATCTCGATGCCAAAAGCCGTGAACTTGAAGAGGTCCTTGTCCTACTAGAGGACTCCTCCCTTGGGGAGAGATTGAACTTTATTCAAAAAGATATTGTCAAAAAAGCCATGAAAAACCCCGGTCGTATCTTTACCGTAAAGGAGATCACCAACGATTATGATATCTCAGAAAATACCGCACGAAAGTACCTCAAATCCCTTGCTTACCATAAAATCTTGGCAACGTTCAAAGAGGGGCGTACCATTAACTATGTTGCCCTTGCCAACATTCGCGACGTATTGGAGCAATCATGAGAGCCGATAAGTATCTGGTCACCCATGGCTTTTTCGAAAGCCGAACCCGTGCCCTCGATGCGATTAAACGGGGAAAAGTCTACATCAATGGCAAACGCGCTAAAGCTTCCACCCCTTGCGATGAAACAAGCCAAATCGATATTGATCCGGAGAAATTTTATGTTAGTCGAGCAGCCAAAAAATTGGCTTTTTTCCTTGAATCGTACCCCCTTGATCTCCAAGGGAAAAATGCCCTAGATATTGGATCTAGTACGGGAGGATTTGTTCAGATCTTACTGGAATCAGGCGTTGCCTCAGTGAGTGCAGTGGATGTGGGCTCCAATCAACTTCACCACTCGTTACGAAAAGATCCCCGCGTTCAACTCTTTGAAGAGACCGATATTCGAGAGTTTAACGCCACCACTCCATTTGATATCGTCACGTGTGATGTCTCCTTTATCTCACTTCTTCAGATTATCGAAGCGATCGATCGACTGGCAAAAGAGGATATCCTTCTGCTCTTTAAACCCCAATTTGAAGTGGGTCGAAAGGTCAAACGCAACAGCCGTGGGGTGGTGATTGATGATGAGGCAATCTTACAAGCCACCCAACGATTTGAAAAGCGCGCAAGGGGATTAAACTGGAAGTTATGCTTCCATACCCCATCTAAATTACGTGGAAAATCTGGGAACATTGAGATTCTCTACCATTATCAAAAGCAATAGGTTTTACTGTGTTGTATCGTAATCGTATTCCCTCCATTGCCATTGGCTCCTTTGATGGCATACACCTCGGACATCAAGCCCTCATCAAAGAGGCTCAAGCGGTGGTGATCATCGAACGTAATCGTGCGGTTATTACCCCTGGATATCGACGGGTTGAGTACATTCAAAAGCCCTCTTTTTTTTACCATCTTGAGCGGTTTCGATCCCTTTCTGCACAAGCGTTTATTCAACAGCTCACGGTAGACTTTCCAGCACTTCATACCATTGTGGTGGGGTATGACTTTGGTTTTGGACACAACAAAGAGGGCGACACAAAACAACTTCAAGCCCTTTTTCATGGAGAGGTCAAAGTTATCCCCGAAGTGACCTATCAAGGGGTATCGGTTCACTCACGCTCCATCAAAGAGTACATCCAAAATGGAGAGATCTCTTTTGCCAACCAACTGCTTAACCGAGCCTATACGGTTCGTGGTCAAGTTATCCAAGGACAAGGTATCGGAAAAAAAGAGCTTGTTCCAACCATCAACCTCAACGTAGATGGCTACCTCCTCCCTAAAGAGGGAGTCTATGCCACACGTACTTACCTCAAAGGGATGTGGAGGAAAAGCATCAGTTTTGTTGGACATCGGATGAGTACCGATGGCTCTTTTGCGGTGGAGACGCACCTAATAGATCAGAAGATTGGTCCCGTAAGTGGCGAGGTCCAATTAGCCTTTGTTCACTTTATACGAGAAAATCAAACGTTTGAGAGCCTTAGAGCACTCAAGGCACAGATTGATAGAGATCTTGAATCGGCACGATACTTTTTAGCTTCCCAAAATTAGATCACACCCCAAGACACGCTCCACCAAGATATCAGAGATGATATCTTGACTAATGACCACATTGTTGATATTTAAATCTGCAATGGTCTCGGCTTGTGAGCTGTTACGTACATTCACCACGGTATTTACATCCGCATTAAACGAGTCAATGTTCTCACAAATGAGACGCAGTTTGTGAGGGTTGTCAATTGCCACGACAATGGCGGTAGCGTTTTTGATACAGAAATGCTCCAATACCCCCCGTTGCGCTGCATTAGCAAGGAAAATAGCACTCTCCCCCTCCTCTATCGCCCGATCCACCAAACGAATGTCATGCTCTAAAATCACATAGAGAAGCTTTTTGGCTTTAAAGATCTTCGCAAGCTTTTGTCCCATAGGACCATACCCACAAATAATGATGTGGTTATCGTATCCTGTTGACTTAATTGCCCGTTCACGTAGTTTGGTAGGCTCCTTAAAAAATAGTGTTGCAAGGAGCTTAATATTATTGAGAATAAAGGGCGTTAAAATCATCGAAAGCACCACGGTTAAAATCAAAATCTGATTCACATCCGAAGAGATCAAATGACTGTGGTACGCCAAGGCAAAAATGGCTAAGGCAAACTCCCCCACCTGCATCAAGGAGAGGGCACTCTTGACTGCTGTACGATTCTGCATAAACGAACGTAATGTCCCAAATAGAATCAACGCTTTAAGCACCATAATCCCCACCAAAAGCTCCAAAATAATCCAACCGTAATTGAGCACAATGTGCAGATCAATCTGCATGCCGATCGTAATAAAGAAGATCCCTAGTAAAATATCTCTAAAGGGAACCAAATCCGCCTCAATGCGGTAGCGAAACTTGGTCTCCGCAATGGTCATTCCCGCAATAAAGGCACCAAGCGAATAGGAAAAACCAAACAACTCCGCCACCACTGATGCTGCAATCACGGTCAAAAGTACTGCGCCAAGAAAGATCTCTTCTGAATTGGAGGCAATTACCCAGTCAAAAAAACGCTCGATAAAGAATTTTCCGGCGATAAAGAGAATCAAAAAGACCACAATGGCACTTAAAAGCGTGTGCCATAACAGGTGAGCAACCGAGCTATCTGTCTCGGTTGTAAAGATCGAGATCATCAAGAGAATAGGAATGACGGCAAGATCTTGAAAGATTAAAATCCCTACCGCATTGCGTCCATAACTTGTATGAATCTGATTCTTCTCATTGAGTACCTTCAAGACAATCGCGGTCGAGGAGAGAGAGAGGGCAAAGCCAATGACAATGGCACTCTTAATCTCTAAACCAAAGAGATAAATTGCCAAAAAGGTAAAGATAAACCCACTCAACAACACCTGCAGTGCCCCATAGACAAAGACCTCTTTTTTCATCGATTTCATGTGCCCAATGGAAAACTCCAACCCAATGGTAAACATCAAAAAGACAATGCCAAACTCTGCTAACTCTGCAAGATTCTCTTGAGAGTGTTCCCCAAACTGAAACAGTTGCATGGCAATAAGACCGGTTAAAATATACCCTATTACCGTAGGTATATCAAACTTTTTTAAAAAGACATTGATGATCGTAGATATAGCTGTCACCGCAATAAGAATAATTAAAATATTTTCCAAAAAAGACCCCCCCCTACGGTGCATTATTTAACAATCGCTCGAAATCCCATACGCATCTCTTTTCTTGGTGGGACCTCTTTGAAATAAAACTCTAAATCAGTATAGTGTGCTCCGGCTTGCTCTTTTGGACTAAAAGTTGCTCCCCCATCCGTAGAGTACCCAATGGTACAGCCCGTATCACAAATCGCAGACCCAACCACATACTCCGTTCCCTTAGGTATGGGATTTTTAACCACAATGTTCTCTTTTTTCTCTCGGGCTTCATTAATCAAACGATTAATGTAAACCACCCGACTCCCTCGCTCAACACGATGAACCGGTTCGTTTTTTTTCACCTCTTTACCATCCGCGGTACGTGTCACCTTCTCTTGAAAGGGAAGACTCAACAGACGCAACCCTGCTAAACGTTGCTTAAGATCCCCTTGTAGATTCTTTTGAATAATCTGTCGTGCCTCTTGATCAAACTTCTCATCATAATTAATGGTCGGTCCCATCGCATGGACGGTAACTCCCAACAGCACTACTCCCCCGAAAACACTCCTTAACATCTGTTACTCCTTGCTAATTTCTACTCCCACTCAATAGTTGCAGGAGGCTTGGATGAGATATCATAGACAACCCTATTAATCCCATCAATCTCATTGATAATCCGACGACTCATCCGCTCAAGCACATCATGCGGTACATGAGCAAAGGTTGCCGTCATTCCGTCAACAGACTCTACCATACGAATACAGACCGTATTATCATAGGTTCGATTGTCCCCCATGACCCCAACCGATTGAACATTGAGCAGTACGGTAAACGCCTGCCATACTTTATCATAATATCCCGTGGCTTTCAACTCCTCTTGCATAATTGCATCCGATTCTCGAATCAGACGTAACCCCTCTTCGGTGACTGCCCCCATCGTTCGAATGGCAAGACCCGGTCCAGGGAAGGGGTGTCGTCCGATCATATCTTTAGGAAGCCCAAGCTCTAATCCTAGCTTACGTACCTCATCTTTGAAGATCTCACGCAAAGGCTCAACCAACTCAAAGGTCATCCAATCGGGTAATCCTCCAACATTGTGATGAGACTTAATGGTCTTAGAGGGTCCTTTGACCGAGACCGACTCAATCACATCGGTATAGAGAGTACCTTGAGCCAAAAATGCCACATCGGTATGTTTTTTGGCTTCACGATCAAACACCTCAATAAACTTCTCCCCAATCGCTTTACGTTTACGCTCAGGATCAGAGACATCTTTGAGCACCTCCATAAACTCAGCCTTGGCATCTACGGTAATGAGGGGAATATCCAAGAGTTTAAACATATTTTGCACATCCTTGGCCTCATTTTTACGCAACAGTCCTTGATCCACAAAGACACAGATCAGTTGTTCTTTAGGGAGTGCCTCATTGAGCATGGCAGCCACCACGGAGGAGTCCACCCCACCGCTAACACCACAAAGGACCTTCTTATCCCCAACTTGATCTTGAATCTGCTTGATCTTCTCCTTGGCGAAACTTCCCATGTTCCATGTGCTCTCACAGCCACAGACATATTTGGCAAAGTTTTTCAACAACTTCGTCCCCTCCACACTGTGATGTACTTCAGGATGAAACTGAAACGCGTAGATCTTTTTGGCTTCATTGGCAATGGCAGCATAGGGGGAGTTCTCCGAGGTTCCAATCACCTCAAACCCTTCAGGAATCTTCTCCGCACGGTCACCGTGACTCATCCATACTGTCTCATTGTTCTTCATTCCCTTAAAGATAGAAGTATCACTAACAATGCTTAACTTTGCTTTGCCGTACTCATGATGGTCCGCAGCAACCACCTCACCACCAAAGTGTTGGGTAATCAGTTGCATCCCATAGCAGATCCCCATAATGGGTAATCCTAAGTCCCAAATCTCTTCACTTGGCTTATACGCATCTTCGGCATAGACAGACGCGGGTCCACCAGAGAGAATAATCCCTTGAGGTTTACGTGCTTTGATGGCTTCAATCTCTTCACGGTAGGGGACCACTTCACAGTAGACCCCACTCTCTCTGAGTTTACGGGCGATAAGTTGAGTATATTGTGAACCGAAGTCGAGTACGAGAATGGGTACTTGTTTCATCTATTGTTTCCTTATTGTATAATTCAATTTTTGGGTATTAAAAATTGAATTATACAATATCTTTCTGTAGCGTGGGCATCCCTGCCCACGTGGTCTCTTGATTAACCAATGTGCAACACACTAAATTGAATGTACCAGATAATAACGGAAACAAAATAGCCCGCCAAAACCGTCCATGCCAATTTCATGTGGGAAGAGAAGGTATAGATTCCATGAAGTTTACCCATCACCCCAACACCTGCTGCTGACCCAAAGGAGATCAAGCTTCCACCGACTCCTGCGGTCATGGTCACAAGCATCCACTGCTCTTGAATCTCCATGGGACTCGTCCCCATATTAGGGTTGGCTTTCAGTACCGCAGACATCACCGGAACGTTATCTACTACCGCCGAGAGGAATCCAACCGCAATATTCACCACGGTTGGTCCAAAGCTATCATAGAGTGCGGTAAAGTACTCCAAGAAGCCCAAGAAGTGTAATCCTCCTACCGCAGCCAAAATACCAAAGAAGAAGAGCAACGTGTCATTTTCAATCTTGGCAATCCATGAGAAGGCATTGATACGCTCAGCATCCTCAGCATCATCATCACGATGTCGATTTCGATTGTTAAGGAAATAGACGTAAAGTTTAAGAATTGCCAATCCAAACATCATTCCCCACATAGCAGGAAGGTGTAGTAACTGATGAGAAATCACCGCTAAAACAATGGTCATCGCAAAAAGGGCAATAATCTGTTTTCCCCCCTCTAGAATCTCCGCTTTCTCTTCATCCACATTAAACGGAGGCGTTCCATCGGGAACAAAACGGCTTAATAGGAATGCCGTTACCATCCATCCTAAGAACGAGGCAGGAAAGAGAAAGAGAAACTCCGTAAAGCTTGCGCGTCCATCCACCCATACCATCAAGGTGGTAATGTCACCAAACGGCGACCATGCCCCCCCTGCATTAGCAGCCACAACAATATTGATCGCACTAGGAACCAAAAACTCTTTGTTGCTCTTATCAATGGTAATCAAAACGGTAGAGAGAATCAATGCGGTAGTAAGGTTATCTGCCACTGGCGAGATAAAGAACGCCAAAAATCCTGTTACCCAAAAAAGTTTTTTGTAGCTGTAACCTTTTGAAACAAGATTGTAACGCAGTGCCGAAAAGACCCCTCGATCAATCATCGCCTCAATGTAGGTCATTGCGACAAAAAGGAAAAAGAAGATCCCCGCAATTTCGACAATAAGATGGTTAATCTCCGTATGAAGATGCTCTCCAAGCTGATGATTTCCCGTTAGGGCAACATAGAGCCCAATAAGCATAAAGATCCCTGTCCCTGCAAAAAGAGCGGGTTTGGCTTTGTTAACGTGATATTTATCTTCGGTTGCAATGAAGTAGTAGCCTACCACAAAGACAATCAAAGATACAATCCCCACCCATGTGGTGGTCAAGTGTAATTGATCGTGCATGTTACCTCCAGTTAGTATAGACCTCAAACGATCTAATGGTTTTAATTTGTTCTAATTATAGTTAAAATTTTATAATTTTCATAACGATTAAACCGGAGGCTTCCAAAAGGCAACAATCAAGTCATTTGGTAACACTTAAACGCAGAATCCAATCTACGTTTCATTAATTTTCAATACGATATGTTTCGACAGCGTTACCCTCTTAAACTATTCAATGTAATGGGTTCCTAAACTCTCTTTTCGTTTGAGTGCCGCTTCAACAATAGCAGAAGCAGTATTGAGTCGCAGTGCTAACAGCCGTCCAATGTCACGATTTTTCATATCATAAATAGCATTTTTTGCCTCAAGCAATCCCTTTTTGGTACGCACCACCCCCATATCTTCCCACATGATCTTACGTAATCGGTGCTTGTACTCGATATCCTTTTCATGATGCACAATGTTACGATACTCCTTATCAAACGTGGGAACCTGTATACGTACGCTCTCCTTACCCAAAAGGTGATCCACCGCACGCTTGGCAAAGACGACCCCCTCAAGCAGGGAGTTCGAGGCAAGACGATTGGCACCATGTACCCCAGTTGAGGCCGCCTCACCAATGACATAGAGCCCCTCAATCCCTTCCACACAACCATTGGTATCGGATTTTATTCCTCCAACCGCGTAGTGAAATGCTGGCGATATAGGCACACGATCATGGGGAAACTTATACCCTAGCGCATCAAACGTTCGAGTAATGTTGGGAAAACGCTTGTGAAACCATTTTTCTTCAAACATGGAAAAGTCCAAGTAGACCTCTTGCCCTGTTTTACGTTTGTAATCAAAAATTGCTCGACTCACAATGTCTCGACTCGCAAGCTCCCCTCGCTCATCGTAATCAAACAGGAAGCGTCGCCCCTGCTCATCAACCACCCATGCCCCCTCACCTCTTAAGGCTTCCGTGAGCAAAAGTTTTCGTGCAAAGGGGGTCTTAACAAAGACCGTAGGGTGAAACTGCATCATCTCCATGTCCCGCAACTCAATCCCCTTCTCCACGCAGATCCCATGAATGTCCGCGGAGACCGTTCGGGAGTTGGTATTGTACTCATAAAGTGAACCGACCCCTCCTGAGGCAATAATCACATCGTCTGCTAAGATCGTCTCATGCCGATAGTTCACCAAGGCATTCACTCCAAAACAGCGTCCATTCTCGATCAAAAGATCGTACACCAACGTATTTCGTTGCAGTTGATGTTTGTTTTGTACCATCATAAAATAGTGCATGTATCGCCCCGTAGCATCGCCTCCCGCATGAACAATCCGCTCAGTAGAGTGCGCCGCCTCTTTGGTGTAGAGAATGTTCCCAGCCTCATCCGTATCAAACGCCATACCACGATCAATAATATCTTGCGTTGTCTCAATGGAAGTACGACTCATAATCTCAACCGCCTTTTGGTCGTTATGATAAGCACCCGCTGCCATGGTGTCCTCAACGTGCACCGGAATATCTGCCTCATTCAACGCCGTAACCATTCCCCCTTGCGCATAGAACGTATTGCACTCCCATGGAATATCTTTGCAAACGACTAAAACTTTCTTCTCTTTTGGAAGGTTCATTGCTGCGTACAGTCCGGCTATTCCCGCTCCGATAATCAACACATCATATCGCTTCATTCTCTCTCCCCCTATTCTTTTTCTGTTTTATCTGTTTTGTTGACCCAATAAGGATCCGCCTTATAGCCGCATCCATGGTTGACTAAAAGAAAAAATGCTATAATCAAACCATGAAACAAGCCAATACCATACTGTCGCATATTCAGAACCTACCTCAATTTAAATTACTTAAGCGTCACTACTGCTATCAAAAGTTTATATCACTCCTCGCCCCTCGATTCCAACAAGCGATCGCTTTTGTCTATGTCCGAGAAGAGACACTCTTTGTTGCCCTCTCCCATCCTGGTTTTAAAATGGAGCTTAATTATAATAAAGAACTCTTGAAGTCTCTTTTAACCCTTCTAGGAAAGCGTGATGAGCGATGCAAAAACTTAAAAGCGAGTAAAGTCGTACTCTTTAACTCCCGATACCGTACCCTTTTTAAGGAACAATCCCCAAGCTCAACCATTCCCTATTACCCCGAAATGGCATCCGGTCACTTTAGGATCCAGACCCAAGACCCTGCACTTCAAGAGGCTTTTTTAGAGATTAAATCCTCCATCAAAAGGCTAACCTAGTGGCAAACGAGCAGATTCTAGCATGCCTCAAAACCCTTCCCACCCAAGCGGGGGTTTACCAATATTTTGATCAAGAAAACCGCCTTCTCTATGTGGGCAAAGCCAAAAACCTTAAAAATCGCCTCAAGAGCTATTGGCGATTTACCCCTTCATTGCATCCCAATCCACACTTAAGCCCACGTATTGTTCGTATGTTAGAACAGAGCGTACGCCTTGAATACCTTGTTGTTCCCAGTGAAAAAGATGCATTAATCTTAGAAAACACGCTTATTAAACAGCTCAAACCAAAATACAACATTTTACTGCGTGATGATAAGACTTACCCTTACATATATATAGATGAATCTCAGCCTTTTCCTCGTTTTGAGCTCACCCGTACCCGTATTCAGGGAAAAAAAATAACCTACTACGGTCCTTTTCCTCAAGGAGGAAGAGTACTGCTTGAGACCCTCTATGAGCTCTTTCCTCTGGTTCAGAAAAACTCCTGCCTCCGCGGAAAAAAAGCCTGCCTTTTTCATCAGATCAAACGCTGTCTTGCCCCGTGTGAAGGAAAGATAACTCCCCATGCCTACCAGAAGATTGTCCAAGAGGTCAAAGAAGCAATCGTGCAACGCTCCATCCTTACCCAACGACTCAATGAACGAATGATGGCGTACGCTCTTCAAGAGCGTTACGAAGAGGCAGCTACCCTACGGGATAAGATTAAAACAATTGAACAACTCTCTTTGCACTCTCAACTCGATCTTGCAAATCATGAAAATTTGGATATCTTTGCCATTGAGGTCTCCTCAACCCATGGTGTTATTGTCAAACTCTTTATGCGGGAAGGTAAAATTATTGCCTCCCACAGCAGTACCTTTCGGGGCGTAGAGCATTACGATCCCAATGAAGCATACAAACAGACCCTATTGGAGTTCTACACCAAAGATACTCCTCATCCCGTCAACACCATTCTTGTGGCACATAGCTTTGAAGATCAAGCAGAGATTGCCACACTTTTGAGCGAACAACAACAACGAAAAGTGACCATTTTGCATCCCAAACGTGGTAAACGTGCCAAGCTTACTCAACTTGCCCTTGCCAATGCAAACGAGCAACTCAATCAAAAACCTTCTAAGCACGACACATCTATGGAGTCTGCCGTTGCCTCGCTCTTTGAGCTCTCTACTCTCCCTTATCGCGTTGAAATCTTTGATAACTCCCACCTCATGGGCAGTGCTACCGTGGGTGCCATGGTGGTCTGGCAAGAGGGTACGTGGCAAAAGTCTGCCTATCGACACTACACACTGCATGCCCCCGATGAGTATGCGCAGATGCAGGAGCTTCTTTCCCGACGGATTCAAACCTTTGCCACCAATCCTCCTCCTGACCTTTGGGTTCTAGATGGGGGAGAGACTCTTCGCCAACTGGCCACAAAACTGCTCGACCAAGCCGGTGTCAATCTTGAGGTCATTGCCATTGCCAAAGCCAAACTTGATGCCAAAGCCCACCGTGCCAAAGGAGCGGCCAAGGATATTATCTATACTCAACGCTCTGTTTTTGAACTTCCGGTACAGGATAAACGACTTCAATGGGTCCAACGCCTACGGGATGAAGCCCACCGTTTCGCCCTTGCGTTTCATCAACAACAAAAACGCAAAGCCGATCAACAAAATCGCCTCCTTGAGAAAAAGGGGATCGGTCCTGCTACCGTCAAAAAACTACTCCACTACTTTGGAACCTTTGAAGCAATAAATCAAGCCTCTTTTGAGGAGATTTCAGTTGCAAGTAGTCAAAAAATTGCTACTATTCTAAAAACAGATTCTATTAAAAAATAATAAAAAGTTGTTTAACAGAACATGGACCAATAAAATATGTAAAATTTTTCTTAAATATAATCTTTAATTTTTATAAATAGAATCATTTAAATTATTTCTTAGTAATTTTATAATAAAGTTACTAGAGTGTAAAATTCATATAACTATTTTAGAAAGGAACCCTGTGCAACACTTAATTGCATTAGATATTGAATATACCTATGAAAATAATTTAATATACGAGATAGACACGGATGGTATTATCACTTTTGCAAATTCAAACTTTGCCGAAGTAACTGGCTTCAGGAAACATGAGTTGATTGGTAAAAATCACAGGATCTTCAAACACAAGGATGTTCCAGATCCCATTTATGAGAAGCTTTGGTCTACGGACAAGCGCATGAAGCAGTGGTTTAGCACGCTAAAAAACATACGTCGTGATGGGATGTACTTCTGGAGCAATGTTCACTGCACGCCAAAATATGACAAAGATGGCAACGTCATCGGGTTCATTATCGTACATAAACCCGCATCTAAAATTGATATAGAAGAAGAGATTGAGCGTTACGCTCAATATGATAATAAGAGGTAAAGAGACCATGTATTACGGATACAATAAAAACAACGAACTTATATTAGCAGATCATGAATTTATTGAACTGCTAGGAGAGAAGCGTTTTGAAGCACTTGATCATCAAGAGATCGGGAAAAAAATATCATTTGAAAACAATCGAATTATTATTCACTTAAACGATAAAAAAATCGAAGCCAACTTCTCAACCATTCCACTCTATACCAAAGAGGGAGAGGTAAACTTAATCAAACTTAGCAACATTATTGAAACCTCCAATACCATTGAGAATCTACAGATCAACTACCAACCCATCTACCTCAATGTGGAGAAGATCTCCAAAGAGATTGGTCTGAGTGTGGAGGATTATAAACTCTACCTCGATAGCTTTATCGATCAATCTATTATTGATGAGAAGCGTCTCCAAGAGGGGGATGACAAAGCGATTAAAAATCTCTCCAACTTGGCATTAACGCTTAAAATTCCCAATATTAATATTCTCCTTTTAAAGATCAAAAAACTCTCCAAAGCGGAGCGTCTTCCTTATATTGATGAGTACTATACCAAACTCGCCTTATTGACCCTTAAAAAACCGGACAATATGCCAGACGATGATATTCTTGTGGAAGAGGACAGTTTAAGTCAACGGGAAAAAGAAGAGCAACTTAACAGTACCTTTACGGATCTCCTTCAGACCATCGAAGCCCCCAAAGAGGAGGAGAAACCCCAACCAACACCAGCACCTAAACCTAAAAAACCAGCCAATGAGGTCCTTGAGCTTGAACCCATTGAAGATAATTTTGATGATTTAGAGATTCTTGACCTTGAAGAAAAAGCATCAACCCCAACCAGTGAGAAAAAAGCCAACGATAACGATAGTCCATCAAACTTTACCTTAGATAATGTCAAACCCCTTCCCATTAATTATGATCCCAAAGTCGCAGCCGAGGAGCTTAACCTTCCGGTAGTCTTAATCGAAGAGTTTGTTAATGACTTTATTGAACAGGCCCATCATGACAAAGATCACCTACTCACCTCCTACTACCAAAAAGATATGGACAACATCCATGAATTAGGGCACAAACTCAAAGGGGCAGCCAGCAACCTACGCATTAATGAACTTGCCGACGTTCTTGAAGAGATCCAATTCTGTACCGATTACAATAAACTTGAAGGGCTCTTTACCAAATACTGGGGTCTATTTATCTCATTAGAAGACTACATGCAACAATCTGATACACTCTAAAATGCAAGCTTAGGAGAGAGTAATGCGAATCAATAATAAATTAAAACTCATTAGTATGTTACCTATCATCTTGCTGTTCATTGTTTCTAGCTATTTTCTTTTTACCTCTTACGGGGAGTACTACAAAGCAGATGAGCTCAAACAGATCATTAAAAACAATGTCTATTTTAATAAAATGATTACCCAAATTGGAAAAGAGCGAGGACTCTCTTCAATTGTGCTAGGATCCAAAGGGACCCATGCCACCAATGAACTTGCCCGTCAACGCATTGAGACCGATGCCGCCATTCAGAAAGCCAAAGAGAACATTGTCTCAATCAACCACGATTTTTACTTCTCTGGACTGCAGAACTCTGAACGGAGCTACGACCATCAACATATCTTTAACAATCTTGCACAGCTTCCGGCACTACGAAAAAAAATCGATAACCAAGAGATTCCCTTTGCAATTGCTTTTTATGAGAAATTCACCAAAAACCTAACCAAACCCATTTTGGAACAAGAGTTGCTCATCAACCACTACAAACTTAACGACAAGATCTCTTCCCTGATCACGTCACTCTCACAACTCTACATTGCTACAGAAAACTCCTCACTGGAGCGGGATTTTGTCAGTTATTTCTTGATGCGCAAAATTGCCATGACCCAAAAAGAGATTACCTTCTGGAATCAGGTCAAGAGCAAATCCAACACCTTTAGCCCCCTAGAGATTCGAGATGATGTACTCAAAGATAAGATCTTTAGCCATATTGATACCAAAGATTACAAAAAGATCAACCGTGAAATTGAAACCAGTTACTCCAAACTTCAACCCAACATTAACAATGGAGAGTATACCATTGACCCTGTGAGCTGGTTTATCATGCACACCGACAAGATCAATCAGTTTGCTCAGATTCAAAAAGAGATCGAACAGACCCTTTGGAAGGAGACCGATGCGTACGTGATGAAATACATCACTATTTTGATGGTTGCCGCCTTCTTCTGGTTGCTCTCATTGATCTTAACCATTCTTGGATTTACCACAAGCAAAGAGATCGCCAACAACATCAAGAGCCTAGAGGACATTCTCAATAATACGGTCAAAGAGATTGAATCGGACAACAATTTTGATGTCCCTAGCATCAACACGGTCAAAAGCATTGATCTCAATACCACTAAGGGGATTAAAGATGCTTACATGTTCCTTGAACTCCTGATTGAAAATGCTCGTCAAGACAAAATGCAGGCACTTGAAGCCAATGAGTCCAAATCCCTCTTTTTAGCCAACATGTCCCATGAGATTCGAACCCCACTTAATGGTATTGTTGGCTTTACGGAGCTCCTCAAAAGCACCGATCTCAATGAAGAGCAACATGATTTTGTCAATATTATTGAAAAGAGTTCAGAAAACCTCTTGAGCATTATTAATAATATCCTTGACCTCTCCAAAATTGAGAGCAACAATGTCGAGCTTGAAACCATTGTCTTTGATCCCATTGTTGAGTTTGAGAATGCCATTGAGACCTATGGAGTTAAGGCTTCTGAAAAAGACATTGAACTCAACTTCTTTATGGATCCCAATATCAATAAAAAACTGCTTGGGGATGCCGTAAAAATCAAAGAGGTCCTCATCAACCTTATGAGCAATGCGGTGAAGTTTACCGATTTTGGGGGACGCATTAATGTTGAGATTCTTAAGGTCAAAAGTGAAAACAACCGCGCGGAAATTGCCTTTAGCATTGAGGATAACGGGGTAGGTATGACCAAAGAACAACAACTCAATGTCTTTGCAGCCTTTACCCAAGCGGATGTCTCCATTACTCGAAAGTATGGTGGAACCGGATTGGGACTCACCATCTCTACCAAATTCTTAGAGCTTATGGGCAGTGAGCTTAAACTTGAAAGTGAAAAAGAGAAAGGAACAAAGTTCTACTTCAACCTTGAACTTGAAGAGGTCGCTGAGAGTACTCAACTGGAAAACATAGAGATCGAAGAGGATATCTCCATCATGAAATATCAAGGCAAGACAGAGAAACAACTTGATCTCTATCTCAAACGCTACTTTGACTATTTTGGCATCCAAGTAACCCCCTTTAGCACCGCAGCCCAACTCAAACGGGAGACCCAATCCAGCACTCCTAAAGGAATCTGGATTGATATTGATCACATTGATGAATCCATGATTGAGAGCATTAAACGGGTCGAAAAAGAGCGAATTACCATTATTACAAGCTTTAGCAATCGCAACAAAATAGAGTCCTTAGGATTAAATAAAAACCGTGTACTCTATAAACCTATTACCCCAAGTAAAGTCCTCAATGCCTTGAGTCTCTTTAATCGGGTTGAGCGTGTTCCACAAAGTAGTAGCCCAAGCAAAACAAAAAAACAGCCCAATAAACAGGCTCCAAACATTCAGTTCCAAAATATTCAGTTTGAAGGTAAAATTTTGGTGGCAGAAGACAACTTTATCAACCAGAAACTGGTTAAACAGATCCTATTGCGCTATGGACTTAAAGTCGAACTTGCCAACAATGGACTCGAAGCATTTGAAAAGATCAAAGATTGTCAATACGACCTTATCTTTATGGACATTCAGATGCCTGTAATGGATGGTGTTGAAGCAACTCATGAGATTCTCAACTATGAAAAAGAGGAGCATCGCGAGCATACTCCCATTGTTGCACTTACTGCTAATGCCCTCAAAGGAGATCGTGAACGCTTTATCAAAGAGGGACTTGATGAGTACATTGCTAAACCCATTGAGAACAATGAACTGCTCTTTATTCTCAAAAAGTTTTTAAAAGTACGTCAAACCCCCATAGCAACAAACAGTAACCATGAGCAACCCAAAGTCTCCACAGAACCAACGACCAAAGAGCCAGCAGACACCACGCCTCGTGTCTCAATTCTTGATATGCCAGAGAGTACTCCAACGCATCAACAAACGACCGATGAAGGGGTTGTTCAACTCATTGAGGAGGAGAAAGAGGTGGATGAGCCAACCATCATCATTGCCAAAAAGAATCCCCTTGAAGCACAAATTCTCTCCAAGGTACTCTCAAATCTTAACTACAAAATTGAGATTATTGATCAGATTGAACAACTTGACCAAAAGCTCCAAGAGACGCGGTATGACCTCTTATTAATTGATAAGGAACTTGAAGAGAAGAATCAAGATCGATTGAAGCACCGACACCCCAATCTTACTATTATCCGCCTTACCCTTACCCCATCACTTGAGCCACTAAACAACAGTGATGTCAAAGAGGAGATTGTAGGCATTATGAAACGGGATGAGCTTCAATCCGTTATAGAGAAGTATCGGAGAGCTTCATAATGGTGGATTTTAAAGTATTGATTGTCGACGATGATTACATCAACCGAAAACTGCTTATCTCTATTTTGAAAAAAGAGCTCTATCAAGTTGAAGCCATTGAGTCCATCGATGGCTACGATGCCCTTATGCTCTGTCAAGAGCATGAGGATATTCAACTGATTCTTCTCGATATTGAAATGCCAAAAGTTAATGGAATTCAGTTTTTAGAACGCTACAACAGCGATGAAAAATTTAGACGGGTCCCCACCATCGCCATCTCCTCCAATGATCTGCACAAAAAAAATGCTAAAGCTGCGGGAGCCGATGCCTTTTTGGTCAAGCCCATTACCGAGGAGAAGCTTATTGAGGCTATTCGCTACTCCTCCTCTCGGCACTAAAGCAGTGCCTCCTTTAAGACCTCATCTATCGTACTAACCGGTACGATGGTGATTGCTTTTAGTACCTCTTTTGGAATATCATCCAGATCCCGTTCAAAATTCTTTTGAGGAATGAGCGCTTTGTTGACCCCTGCTTTATAGGCAGCAATGAGCTTCTCTTTTAGCCCCCCAATGGGAAGTACCTTCCCCATCAAGGTTAGCTCTCCAGTCATAGCAACCCGATTATCCACCAAGCGTTCAGAAAGGATTGAGGCAATAGCAACCGCCATGGTAATGCCTGCACTTGGACCATCTTTGGGCGTTGCACCTTCAGGAACATGGATATGAAGGTCGTATTGTTTATAGATATCTTCAGAAGCCACCAAAAGCCTCTTCTCATCAATCAAAATTTTTACCACCGAAAAGGCAATATGCGCGGACTCTTTCATCACATCACCAAGACTTCCTGTGAGTTTTACCTCCCCTTTACCCCTAATCTTGATCACTTCAACTTTGAGCACATCTCCACCCACTGCTGTCCACGCCAATCCATTGACCACTCCAACCTGCGGTGCTTCCTCCACAACGGAGATCTCAAAGACCTTTTTATCCGCAAATTTTGGAAGATCTTTAACGTTGACTTTGACCCGATCGAGCTCCTCATCCATCAAGAGCATGGTTGCTGACTTACGCATCAATCCCGCAATCTTTCGACGCAATCCACGCACTCCTGATTCACGCGTGTACTCATCAATCAAGAGTTTCAATGCCTTATCCGTAATCGCAAACTCTTCAGGCTTTAGGGCATGCTTTTTGAGCTCTTGAGGAATAAGATACTGCTTAGCAATCTCAAACTTCTCATCGGGCGTATAGGAACTCACCTCAATAAACTCCATACGATCTCGTAACGGCGCGGGAATTGCTCCCACATCGTTCGCCGTAGCAATAAAGATCGCTCTGCTTAAGTCAATATTAAAATTAAGATAGTAGTCTCGATATTCAGCATTCTGCTCAGGATCCAAAATCTCCAAGAGTGCTGCGGTAGGGTCCCCACGATGACTCCGTCCTACTTTGTCAACCTCATCAAGCACAATCACCGGATCCATGCTCTTTGCATCAATCAACCCTTGAACCACACGCCCTGGCATAGCCCCTACATAGGTTCGACGATGCCCACGAAGCTCGCTCACATCCTCCAGTCCCCCCAAAGCAATTCGAACTAAAGGGCGACCCAACGCAGTAGCAATGGAGTTTGCCAATGATGTTTTCCCAACCCCAGGGGGTCCTGCAAAACAGAGAATAACCCCTGAGTTTGCCTCCAGAGAAAGTGAGCGTCGTTCAGCAAGCTCACGAACCGAGAAAAACTCCACAATACGCTCTTTGGGTTTAATCAAGGAGTAGTGATCATGATCGAGTGCCTCTTTTACCGCTTTAATACTGAGTGTTTTACTTGTAAACGTAACAAAAGGAATCTCAAACACCCACTCCAGATAGGAGTGGATCTGATTGGCATCCGCACTCTCAGGATGCATTCGTGAAAAACGGTCCAACTGCTTAGAGATCTCACTGTAGATCGACTCATCAATTTGATCCTTAAGCGATTCCAACTTGGCACGAAACTCCTCAATCTCCTCTTCACGTTGAGCATCAACCCCCAACTCTTTGTTGATCTCCTTGATCTGCTCTTTTAAAAAGTACTCTTTATTGGTCTGCTCTATCTTGTTGTGGACTTTGGAGCGAATCTCTTTTTGTACTTTTGCCGATTCAATCTCCGCAATAATAATATCAATCAAGCCCATTAAACGCTTCTCAATATTTAACTCTTCATAAATCCTGTAGGCTTCACGTTTAGAGAGTTTAAGAATGGAGGCAACCAAATCCGCAATACGATAGGGCTCATCGGTATCCGCAATGGTTTTGAGCAGATCGGTAGGAATGCTGTTTTGCACTTGTGCCAACAACTTTAACTTCTCATTTAAAACCTCAACAAGCGCTTGCACTTTGAGCGTCTCATAGCTCTCATTCTCTACCAAACGAATCATGGAACTTTTAAAATTCAACTCATTAAGGCTTAAAGATTCCAATCCCGCAATCATCTCACCTTTTGCCATCCCCTGAAAGAGAATCTTTACCCGACCATCAGGGATATTGACCTTTCTCATAATCGATCCAATGACCCCATAACGATGCAGATCCTCTTCACTACGCGATCCCTCATGCCCCTCTTTGGTGGTGGTCAAAAAGAGTAAGGAGTTTTTCTCCATAGCATACGTCGCGGCATCAATATCCTCCTGATTGGTCAAAAAAACTGGACTGATCATAAACGGATAGAGAAAAAGAGAATCCTCAATAATTACAGGAAGTTGCGTTGGAAATGGTTCATAGTTACTCAGTTGCATCTATCAAAATCCTTTAATTAAAAAGTCGATCCAACAAGCCCTCTTTTGGAGGCTCAATGTCGGCACCATTTAGTGGTGATTTGGTGTTCTTCTCTCGATAAATTTTTGCTGCTTTAGGTTTGTCAACGCGATCGTAGAGACGCGCAATGTTTTCATTGAGAAGATATTGTGCCATATGAAGACGTACTTTGAGGGTATCCACCAATGGACGATACGGAGAACGGGGATAGGTCTGAATAAACCCATCTACCTCTTTGAGGGTATCCATCATCAACTTCTGATCTCGGTTAATGTCTTTGAGCCCTAAAAAAGCAGCCTTAATCTTAAGAAATTTAATCTGCTCAACACTGTTTTTGGTCGCATACTTCTTGAGATACTCATCCAAATAATAGTCGGACATAATGTACGATTTATCCGCCATATGGGCTTGAGCCAAAAGTAGGGTGGCTGTTGGCAAAAGCGGTGAACGCATATGTTCACTTCGCAAAGAGACATAGTAGTTATCAGCTTTATCAAAATTGGATTTGGCAATACTTTCAACAATATTTTTGTACCAGTAGAGTGCTGGTTTATCGTATTCGCTAACCTCACTCTTACTGCTACAGCCTACCATCAGTAGAACCGCAAAAACTGCTACAAAACTCTTTTTGTACTTTTCAAACATTTATAACCTTAAGTAGTAATTTAAAGAAATATAATACCTCAAACTCTATTATATTTTGCTATAATCGCTAAAAATGACAAAAGGAAAGCGTATTGAGACTTACGATTATTGGAGCAGGCTCCATGGCAGTGGCACTAGCGCGCGGTTTAACCGATACATTTGAATTGGAGTTTGTGGCTCGAACCCCCCAAAAACTTACTCCTCTTCATGAAGAGTTTGGTGCCCCTATCTCTCCCCTTGAAGGGTTTAATATTCAGGACAAAAATCTTATTCTTGCGGTAAAGCCTCATGCCTTAGAGGATGTAGGAAAAAAACTCACCGGTCAAGCCCATACCGTTTACTCTCTGCTTGCGGGAACCACTCTTGCCAGTCTAAAAGCACATATTCCCACGCAATACACCATTCGAACCATGCCCAATGTTTCAGCAAAATTTGGTGCCTCCACCACCGTTATTACCGGCGATCTAGCACGCAAAGATCATGCCCTAGAGATCTTCTCACGTATTGGAGATACCTTTTGGGTTGAACGGGAAAAAGAGCTTGATATTGCCACCGCAATTGCAGGGTCCGGTCCAGCCCTGCTCACCCTTGTCGCAGAAGCGATGATGGATGGCTTGGTCAAAGAGGGCATGAAACGTGTTGATGCCATTGCCATTACCAACTCTCTTTTTAAAGGATTTGCTCCTCTTCTTGCTTCGGACCATCCTGCGATTATTAAAGACAGCATTATGAGTCCTGCAGGCACCACAGCCGCTGCGTATGGTGCACTTGAAGCCGGTGCCGTACGATGGTCCTTCATGCAGGCCGTTGGTGAAGCCTTTAAGGTCACGCAACGCTAAACTAACCTAATCCAATGCCTCAATCTGCTCAACAGGAAGTGGCATATCGTCCTCTGCCCCACCAACACCATCATCAACAGGAGGCTTCTTGATGCGTCGTCGTAGAAGACGGCGCAGAGGAGCTTTTTTAGGTTGCGTTGCTCCCATTCCCTCTTTATAAACCATCACCACACGGGCTTGTGTTGCCGTATTTCCAGCACTGTCTGTTGCGATATACGTAAGAACATACCGCCCAATGTTGTTGATATCAACCTCCCCTAGCGTATCCACCTTTAGGGAACGCCCCTGACTATCTTTTGCTGTCGCACTCGGATCAAAAAATGGCTCCCCTAACTGATGATAGATCAACTCCGCTTCATTAAGCTTAATAACAGGAGGCGTATTGCTACGAACAGTCGGGAGAGAGTTTTTATGGGATTCAGAAGGCTTTACAACAGAAGTTTTTACCTCCTCTGCAGAAACTTGAACAGGAGGAGGCAACGCACGCTTCTTCTTAACGTTAACGGTGGAGACAACCAACGGGGTACTGTTGCTTGCACCCAAAAGCTGAATTGCTCCAATACGTCCACTACCGCGTACCAAAAAAGCATTCACGGCAACAATACTGTTATTGGGTTCATAACGCTGAAGATCCGCTTCTAAATCACGACGAATGCGGTGCCACGTTCCATCAATGGTCATTGCTCCTAATCCAAAGTAGAGTGTTCCTCCCTCTTCCCCCGCTGTATAGATTAGGTTTCGTAGCCCCTCAAGGGTCTCTACTGCGATCATAATAACATAACTCTCAGAAAACTTCATCTCCCAGTTAATGATTGTTCGCTTCTCCTTCCACGCCTCCACTCCGGTAGAGGCACCATTGATGTAGGTATCCCGACTACTCTGACTCTGAAACTCCATAACCTTATAGTTTTTCTCTGGATCCTCCACCTCTTTAATCACTCCTAGGGTATCGCCATAGAGAGCATGCCATGTACGCGGTGTTATTGCTGAAAACGCAACAGAACAGAACGCGAAAAATACCATAATATATCTTTCTATCAAAATTAGAATCCTTGGTTATTTTTAACATATTTTAATAAAATAAATCTTTTTAATTACTTATTATTTTAAATAAATAATATTATCAAAGTTTAGCTTTATTAATATAAATATATGTTACAATTTAGAAACTAAATTTTTAATTTAAATTAAGGATAAGAAATGCTCTCCTCATTCAAAAAGATACACTTGCTCTGGATGATTCTCTTTAGCAATGTTCTCTACGCCGACCTTTTTGCCTATAAGCACATCTATCTCTCCGATGCGGCAGGGGTGTATGAAGCCAATGGACCCCTTACTTTTTCGATCTCCATTGACGAAGAGCCCTCTGCACTGATTGGAACCGGATCGTTAACGGTATATTATAAAACGGTGGTCTCCGATACCGCGACCGAAGGAGAAGATTACACCTATACTGAAGGTAATGTCACCTTTGTTGAGGGGGGTCCTACCACCCTAACCTTTAGCGTTCCCATTATCAATGATAAGACCCATGAGTCTACGGAGTATGTCCATACAGAGATCAGTGAAGATAGCCTTGTTTATGAAATCTCTGATGGACGTGGGGATGGAAGCATCTACGATGATGATGAAGAGCCTCTACTCATTACCGTGGAAGATGCTCAAGTCACCGAAACAGATGGTGAAACCCTTGTGGTCTTTCATGTTGTGGTCAACCAACCCGCACCAGAAGATATAAAAGTTAGCTTTAGCACCCAAGATGGTACCGCCTCGTTTACTGATGATTATGATATGACGATTGATTTTATTACCATTCCAGCAGGTGTCTCCACAGGAGAAATCATTATTAAACTCAAAGGGGATACCCTTCCAGAAGAGACCGAAACCTTCTATTTAAGTTTAAGCAGTTGTGTGGGAGAGGTCAATGAAGAAGCTACTGCAACGATCTATGATGATGATGCCATTTATACCTATGTGCGTTGTGAAGATACCGATGAGGGTAATGATGGAGATAGCAACAGCATGGCATGTCGAATTTATTTAAATCAAGCTTATTTCTTTGATGATGAACTAAAAATCGATTACACCGCTCAAAATGGACCGACACCAGAAGCGACCCTCGAGAGTGACTATCAAACAACCACCGGAAGCGTTACCTTTACAAATGGGGAGAGCGAGAAAATCATCAATGTACCAATCATTGGAGACAATGATATTGAAGAGGATGAGTTCATTAAATTTAGCATCTCCGGCAGTGATACCATCGCCATTAATGAAGATGTTGCCAAGATTCTCAATGACGATGGCACCTACCCTACCCTTACGTTTAATCAAAGTGACTTCTCCATTGTTGAGGGGAATGACTCCACACAAACACTAAATTTCACCCTTACACTCGATAGAGCAACGCAAGAGGAGAGCAGTTTTGTCTACTATACGCAAGCAAGTAGCGCCGAAGGAGGAAGCGACTATCAAGAGATTGGAGTTCAGACCTATACCGTTCCGGTGGGAACAACCTCCATCACACTGCCCGTTACCATTTATGGGGATACGGATATAGAAGAGGATGAAATTTTTTGGCTCTACATCACGGAGGAAGATCATCTAGTCGTCAATACCCACAGCGCAAGAGGAACAATTCTTAACGATGATGGAAGCTACCCTAAACTCTCTTTTAGTACCACCGACATCTCTCAAAAGGAGGGGAACAGTACCTACGATATCAACCTAAGCCTTATCCTTGACAAACCCGCCCTTGAGGACTGCTCCTTTAGCTACGCTACAGCCAATGGTAACGCCAACAGTGCCGAAGATGACTACGTTGCCATCCCCACTACGAGCTACACCATTCCTGAAGGAGAGACCAATATTACGCTTCCTGTAACCATTAAAGGGGACACCATTATTGAGGAGGATGAGCGCTTCTATTTTAACATTGACAACTTCAATAACCTCACCCTTGAGGGAGAAGATCACGCCACCATTACGCTCATCAATGACGATGGAAGCTACCCAAATATCTCCCTTGAGTCAACAACCTACCGTGTTGTCGAAGGTAACGACTCCACCCAAGAACTAACCATTTCACTAACGCTTGATGCTCCAGCACTAGCAGAGAGTAACATCTCCTATAGCACCATTGATGATACCGCCACCGACGGAAGCCTCTCTACAGAAGACAATGACTATATCCAACTCAATGGAACCCTTACGATTCCTCAAGGAGAGACCCGTGCAAGTATTACCCTCTCGATTATAGGAGATACCAACATTGAATTCGATGAGACATTTAAACTCTCCATTCATGACCCCCATAACATGACCGTGGGCACAAACACCACTACCATTACTATCCTCAACGATGATGCACATAATGAAGAGCCCTTTGAGTGCGATGAACACATGTACCTCTCAAGCAGTAAAAAACGTGGAACGGAAGAGACCGGACGCATGTGGCTTCACAAAATTGACACCACGACAAGTCCCTTTAGATTTGAGGTTATAGATGATGAAGGAGAAGATCGACTCTACAATGCCCTTGCCTACAACCCTGAAGATAACTACATCTATGCCCTCTATCATCGAGAACTGCTCCAGATCTCTAAAACAGGAAAAGTAATGAGCCTAGGAACTATTGATGCACTTCCTAGTGATTTTGATACCTATCAACTCTTTGCGGGGGCGATCTACGACAGGGAACACTACTATGTCTCAGGATTGGGTGTGGAGAGCAATACCATCTATGTTATCAATCTTACAGATAAAAGCGTACGAGAGCTTACCATGAGCCAAAGCGTTAACATCAAAGATTTCTCCCTCTCCTCCAATGGAGAACTACTCTATGGGATTGTTGATGGAGGAGAGTTTACCAAGATCAGTACCCTAACAGGTATCGTTACCAAAATTGGACCGGCTCACTCAGGAGAGTTTGACTCCAGTTTCTCAGACAAAAATGATCGCTTCTTTGCCAACGACAGTGGGGGCAGTGGATTCTATGAGTTTGATACCACCACCGGAGAAAAAGCGTTCCTCTCCGACTCTCAACCTGCTACTTACAACGATGGTGCCAACTGCCTAAACGCAGAATTGGTCTTTACCGATTATGGAGACGCGCCACACAATGATGGAAAATATTACGGTGATGCATGGCACAATATTACTAATGGAATCTACTTAGGAGAAAGTGTCGATCATGACCCTCAAAGCTATGCCAACGTTGAAGCCACGGGAGACGATACCAATGGAAGCGATGATGAAGATGGGGTCTTCTTTGATGATGGCAGTGAAATTGAAGGAGCCATCTTCGAAGACAACCGTACCCACCAACTCAAAGTTATTCTCTCCAAAGAGGCGTACCTCCGTATCTGGGTCGATTTGGATATTGATGGGTGGTTTGATAATGGTCATGATCTCCTCTTTGATGAGAAGCTTACAGGAGGAGAACACATCATTAATGTCACCCTACCTGATGGACTCACCAGTGGAGTTACCACCTACCTACGTGCACGGGTCTCAAGCATTCCTGCCATGGACTATCAAGGATACCTCCAAGATGGTGAGGTGGAAGATTATGCCATCAAGTTTAACCGTGCCGATGCAGCACTCCATGGGGTCTTTAACATTGAACGAACCAACAGCAACCAAGATCCTATCAACAGCGACGCACGCAACGCGTGGTATACCCAGATTGTTGGTCGTGATTTTGACTACTCCATACTCTTTTACGAAGAGGAGATGAACGCGGAAAAGATTGTGGACAACGTAACCGTCAAAGTGGAAATTGTGGATCAAGAAAACAACACTACCCTCTATCAGCGCTACGCCCATATCAAAAACGATCCTCCAGTGAGTCGCATTGACATTACCCTACCAGAAAAAGATTTAAGCCTGCTCCCTGCAACCAAGAATGCTATCTTTAGAATCTCCTACGGTATCAATGCGGACGGGTCAATTTTTCAAGCAGACTGTACAGAAGATCCAGAGATCTGCTATCAACGAAACCCCTTAACCCAAACCGATTACGCCCGTGACAACTTTGCCATCCGTCCCGAGAAATTCTACCTTACCCTTGCGGATGGGGCACAAGAGCGGGTCAACAGCAACAGCCCTGAATCCATCAACTTAGCAGCTGGCTACGACTACAACCTAACCATCAAAGCAATTAAGTATCGTAGTGAGTATCCTGAGTTTGTTGCGTCTCAAGGATACAACGCACCAGCTCTTCGTCGATTAGACTTTAACGGCAGTGCCAGCTGTGCCAATCCAGATGATGTAGATCTAAATATTACCTTTAGTGAAGGGGTCTACCGTGATCTAGCCTTTAGTCATGATGATGTTGGGGAATATCAACTTCTTATCCTCAACGATAACAACTGGAGTGGTGTGGATCAAAATGGACGAGACTGCCTTGCCAACGACAGCACCACCTCAAATGATGGGAACACTCTTTCAGGATGCGATATTGAGACCATTAGTCCTATTGGTATTGTTTATCAACCCGACCATTTCGATATCAACCTAATTTTACAAAACCTTCCAAACAGTGGACACCCAAGCTTCCTCTACATGAGTGATCTTAACAGCACCTACAACCACGTTGCCATTGGTTTTGAAGGGAACATCTCTGCCAAAAGTGCTACGGGTATTACCACACCAAACTTTACCCAAGGTTGCGCAGCAAACAATCTGCTACTTGAGCTTAATGCCACAACGGTTTCGGTAGAAGGGATAAACCAATCCATCCACACCACACAAGGAAGCATGGTTAACTTCACCCGATGGATTCGATTTAATAATGACCCTGATCCACTCCATCTAGAGATCAACTCCACCCTTCCTGCCATCAACACCCAATTTATCCTCTCACGTGATCGATTTCTTGATGAGAACAATGGAACCCTAATGCTTGATATGCGATACAACCTCAATAAGAGCCATACTGAACCCATTAACCCCATTGAAGTTACGTTCCACAGCATGGAGATTAATGGCAGTGAGGCCAGCAGTATCGCTTATGATCCCATCAATATTGACCCCTCACTCCATACACCTACAGGATCACAAACTTTTATCAATAACCGCAAAAACTTCTACTTTGCTCGCGTGGTTTCAGATCTTGATACCTATCCACAGATCAATCTAAATATCTCGCCACTCATTCACACTCCTTTAAATGTGGATATCTTCTGTCGAACAGAGATTACAGATTACTGTAAAGATCGAGATGTACTGCTCAACACCAACCTCTTTGGAACCACAAGAGAGGCACAAGGATGGTACCTTTCAACCAATCATAATCAATCAGTTGATGGTAATGTAACGCAATTGATTCCAGATCATGATACCATACAGCTTACCCCTAATCCTGCTGAGAACATTGGCTTTGAAGAGGGTGAAAATGGTCTCATTGCAGCACGCTTTAATGACTGCAGTATTCCTGAGGTAACCGTTCAGATCAAAACTGATCCGGTTTTACGCTTTGATCCATCCGACTATACCATTGCTTGCACCGATAAAGACGCTTCACAATGGACAGGGTTGGGAAAAGCTGGAAATATTTTAGGAGTTAAAGCCAAGGTGAACAAATCACATAAAATGGATTGGTAACCATAATAAACTTAACTTAATATTAATTTATTGGTTAAGTTTATTTATTAAATTAAACATCATATTATCCTTTTTCTACTATCATTTTATTAATAGTACTTTAAAAAAAAGGGTTAATTATGAATCCATTAACTAGATTAATGTTTCTACTCTTAACACTGCTCTCTGCCCTTACGGCAGAAGAGTGTACCCCCATCACACTCACCATTGAACGACAAGTCATTAGTAGTACCGATGATGCCGAAGAGCGAAGCACCGGAGCCATGTACCTTGACAGCTCGGATTTAGAGTTGAGTGAAGATGGTGATGATCCTCAACAGGTTGGTATCCGATTTCAGAGTATCAATATTCCACAGGGGGCAACCATTACCAAAGCATACATTCAATTTGAAGTGGATGAGACCTCTTCGGAGAGTACTAGTTTGGTAATAAAAGGGGAAAACAGTGATCACAGTCAAGCCTTTAGTAGTACTGAAAACAATATTAGCAACCGAAAGACTACCACCCATACTCTCAACTGGCAACCTGTCTCATGGGAACAAAAAGATGAGCGAGGAGAAGATCAACGTACCCCCGATTTGAGCAGTATTGTCCAAGAGATCATCAATCGTCAAGGCTGGCAACAAGGTAATGCCATGAGCTTCATCATCACAGGAACAGGAAAACGGGTTGCGGAATCGTATGATGGGGAGATCATGGCATCCCCCATTTTACATATTGAATATATTGGGTGTGAAGAGGAGACGAGCCGTTTAAGCGCAATGTGTTACGCACTCACTGACAACAGTGACAAACTCTACCGAATCTCCATGTTGCCCGATGGAATCTCTCTACCCTACCCTACCATTATTAACATTCCTCAAGCCTTCAATGGAGAAGGCTCCGCCTACCGTGCTAGCAATAATAAATTCTACGCCTTTAAAGCCCTGAGCGATAATGAAGGTCCCAGTGACCTTTATACCATTGATGTGAATAATGGTGTAACCACTAAGATTGCTGAAGCGCTCATTTCAGGTACCGTAGATGGTGCAGAATTCTACTTTAACCCCCATTTTAATAAAGAGATCCTTTACCTTATCAGTGGAGAGAATCAATCCCAACTCTATGCGTTTGATCCGGATACGTGGGAGCTTCTTAGTGGCTATCCTAAAACCACCTACGCCAACCTCTCCAGTCTCGCCATTGATCCCCTTGGTGGGCAGGCGTATGCCATTGATGATTATAACTATGATCAACAACAACCTAAGGTCTATCAGCTCAATCTAGAGACGGGAGCAAGCACCCAGATCACAACCCTTAAAAACCTTGCCGATGCAGAAGGCTTAGCCTTTGCCAGTGATGGAAATCTCTACGTTGAAGATGAAGGACGCAACGATCTAGAGGGGAAAAAACTCTATCAGGTCAACTTAGAAACAGGAGAACTCACCGCAGCTGCCATCACCAATGCCGATGGGGATATCGAAGGGCTCTCCTGTAACGGTACCCAACTTGCATTAGAGCGCCCCTCTATAAGTATTGCCTCTAACCCCTCCATTGTAGAGGGGGATCAGGGGATTCATGCACTCTATTTTGATATTATTCTAAACAAACCTGCTCCTGAAAACATCACCTTTACCTATCGGCTCAATGATATTGATGCCACCTTTGGAGTGGACTATTTTGAGGGGGAACCCAGTAGCCAAACCAGCATCACCATTCCAAAAGAGAGCAACCATACCAGCATCATGATCCCTATCCAAGGGGATACCACCGTAGAAAATGATGAACATTTTACTCTCACCTTAGAGAACATTGAAAACGCTATTTTTGATGAACAGAGCATTAGTACAACAGGAACCATTATTAACGATGATGAAGAGGAGCCTGACCTGATTGCAGAGTACCGTTTTGATGAGTGCCCCTTAACCCTTACCGAAGAGATCGAAGATCATACCCCCTACCGTCACCGCCACCGTGTCCGTAACGGTTTTACCACCAATGGAGAGATTGCACAACTCAACCGAAGCGGGGCATTTCATCGGGCACAACAACAGTACACCGAAGGGGAAGATGGACTGGATGAAGTCTTTGGAACAGCAAGTGAGACGTTTACTCTTACCATGTGGGTTTATCCCACGGATCTAAGCGATGAAAAGACCAACCACGACACCGCCAATACCATTTTTGCAAAGGCTTCTGATACCCATAATGACAACATTGAGGTGGGTATCAACAGTGATGGGACCCTCCATCTCTATCTTGATACACCAACCAGAGATCGCAGTGCGGACTTTGGAGAGGCGGGCATTATTACTCCTCAAGCGTGGCACTTTATTGGTATCAGTTATCAATCCGGAGAGGTAACGATACAGATTGATGATCATACCTATACCGATACCACCACATGGGAGGGAGCCACCACCCTTAGTCCCGCTGAGGGGAGTCCTGTTACCATTGGTGCTTCACTCCATGTTGATAACTTTTTTGAAGGCTACATTGATGAGTTGAAGATTTTTAGAAACCATATTCGTGCCACGGTGATGAGCCAGTTTCGAGAACGGGAACGAAATTGCAGAAACTGGGATGATACCATCCGTGAAGAGATCACATGTGAACGTGCCCTTCCTGTGGGCTGTATGATGAGTGCTTTTCTCTTTCAAAATGAACCAACCGAAGTTAATATTCTTAACCTTGCCAAAGGTGAGAGGATTCAACTGCAATCGTCCATCTCGCTTCACAACATCAATGCTGTGGGCTTTAACAGCAAAGATGGTTTTTTTTGGGGCTACAACCATACCCTACACAATGGAACCCTTAGTCGTATTGGAATGAATGCTTCTGGAGCGTGGGTCTCTGAAAACTTTGCCATTGAAAATCTTGAAGAGTTTGATAGTGACGTAGGAGACATTAACCACAAAGGGGAGCTCTACCTCAAAGCCATCGGGGATGATCCACGGGTGGTGGTCATTGATCTTGACCCCAATCATGATACCTACCTCAAAAAAATCAACGAGCTCACCCTTGATACCACCTTCACAACCTCAGATTGGGCATTTAACCCACAAGATGGTCTACTCTATGCAGTCAACAATGGAGCAGGCAACAAGTACCTCTATCAGATTGATCCCACCAATGGAACCATTCTTAGCAAAAGCAATACATTAATGATTAATGATCGTACCTTTTCCGCCTCATTTTTTGATAACAATGGTCTGCTCTACCTTCATGACAGCAAAAGTGGAGAGATCTTCCGAATTGATGTCGCCCACTCGGCTATTCCTGTTCACTTCTCCACAACGGAAATAACCAACCAGAGCGATGGAGCCATGTGTACTGAAGCATCCTTTAATTTTGACTTTGGAGACCTTCCTGAAAACTATGGCAGTCAACTTCAAGAGGATGGAGCCCGACACAGTTTTCCTCCTTATGGTGAACCCACCCTATACCTAGGTTCTGGAGTCAGTCATGAAGTCGATGCCCTAAGCTCTTTGCAAGCAAACCTTGATGCTTTGGACGATGGGGTTGAATACAACAACACGAGCTTTCAAGATGCGGTACTTCAAGCAGGAAATCCCGCTATCCTCACCATTACCACCCATGATTCAGGCTACCTTAATGCATGGATTGACTGGAATGGAGATGGAGACTTCTTGGATATTGGTGAAGAGATCGCCCACAATCTTTCCGGTACATCAGGAGAGATACAACTCACCATTCTTCCCCCTTCAAGCGGTGAAGATATTGTCACCTACGCACGCTTTCGATACAGCAGTGAACAAGATCTCCTCCCTTCAGGTCCTGCGATGGATGGAGAGGTTGAGGATTATAAGCTTACCATTCAGGGGAACCAAGAGCCCTTCGTCTGTGGTGAAGATCTCTATCTCTCAAACCGCAGTGAACTTGGAAACAGTGAGGAGGACAGCGGTGCTACATGGTTGCATAAGATTCTTCGCCCCTCATTTACCTACCTCCCCATTGGTCAGGGATACATAAGTGATAATCGAGGCTATAACGCCATTGGGTACAACATTCAAGACAACTACATCTATGCCCTTTATGGCAATCATCTTCTTAGAATTGGAAGCCTTGGCAACGTCAAAGATCTAGGTCCCATTGAAGGGCTCTCCTCAGAACAACGCTACGCAGGTGAATTTGATCGTGCTGGCTACTACTATGTAACCGGTCAAGGAGGAGAAGACAATCAACTCTACAAAATTGACATCAACCAAAAGCGTGTGGTTGCAACCATTACCCTCTCACAAGCCGTTCGTTTTTGGGACATGGCAGTTGATCCAACAGGCAACTACTTCTATGCCATGCTTATTGATGAGCATAATGGGGAGTATATGAATAATACCTTTGCTAAAATTGATA